>Ga0157375_10000320_pt1 | contig 43106 bp, 56 predicted proteins | sample M35metaG_FD_115311 | JGI IMG/M metagenome (GOLD analysis project Ga0157375, IMG submission 115311) | Miscanthus rhizosphere microbial communities from Kellogg Biological Station, Michigan, USA - M3-5 metaG | ecosystem: Host-associated > Plants > Roots > Rhizosphere > Soil | place: USA: Michigan...
CGACTTTCTTCCCTATGCGCGGGCGACATAGTCGTATAGCCAACTCGGGAGGTCGCGCCCCGGCGATCCGTTGATCGCGAAAGATTGGCACCGGAAGCCCTTGTCGTCTCCATTCTAGCCAACATCGCGCAACAGCACGGTTATCAGGTTCCGAATTTCCAATAGCTTTAAGATGCCGCCCTCCTTAGCCTCGGGAAACTCCTGCACGTCAGGGTCGGCCACAAGCTCTTTCAGTCGCATCATTGCTCTTGGTTCAACTTCTAAAATCATCGTCTCAATCCTTTAAGGGCCAGATATGCGCTTAAGGTCTTTTTGAAGCAGATTGATCGCCCCAAGGGCCCGAAGGAAAACCTGACCAGCGAATTTTGATCGCGGAAATGGCGTAAGCAAATCTTTCTTTATTTGCTCAATGTCCATCCTGATCCGCAATTCGACGGCGTTATCGACTGCCTCCGCCATCGTCTTTTTAGTTCTCATGGTGTCGATCCTTTAAAGGGCCATTAGTGGCATCTAGCGCGGAACAGTGATGCTGCTTCGGCTGGTAGAAGCCGGGTCCACTATAGCCGCATAAGATGCATGGCGCGGTCAGTCTAAAGTCTCCCGCCTCGATAGCGTCTCGGATGCTAGCCTTGAGTCGCCCTATCTCCCTGAGCGCATCGGCTAGTTGCTGGTCATAAGCCATCTGTCGTTCCTTTAGCGGCGGTTAGTGTCCCAGCGGCGCTACACGCTCGCGCCATGGCGCAAACGATGGTGGATCGACATCGAGGTCCACGACCAACGGCCACCGCGTCATCGCTTCTGGCTGCAGCATGGCAACGACCGTGCCGCCTCCCGGCATGAGATCTGGATAAGCCACTGTCGGCGCCTGGGTGACAGATGTTTTCTGAACAAGCGCACCATCCGGCTCCAGCTTGGGCCGGTGCAGTGGCAGGCGATCGGCCTTAGGGGTCGCCCGCATCGAGCGGTTATCCCAGCAATGCCGCGCGCTATGCCAATACAAATGGCTTGTCTGATACTTGGCGCGCGCCTGCTCTTTGGTGAGACAGGCCGGATCGACATCGGCCGCCAGCGCCGCCCAGATCGCCCAGAGGCTGACCAGGGTGGCGATCGCCAGCGTGGTGATGATGTAGAGAAACACGCGATCGTCCGGCCGCGTCAAAGCAAACGCCGCGTCCATCTCCGCGTCCATGCGCTTGCAGTCGCAGTTATCCGGAACAGGGCATGGCATGCCCGGCTTGAGGCCACGGCAGCGTGGGATGTCAGGAGGCAGCAAGATAACCCTCCAAATTTTTCTCTGCTCGTTTCAGTTCTACTTTTGTTTTTACTAGTTCAATAAACGCCGCCTCACGCTCGCTGTACTCAACCGGCGTGTTCATTATTTCCAAATTCTGTAGTCGTTCCTTGGCGGTGAAAACCGCTCTGGCCAGCATTTCGATCTCAAGTGCTTCTTGTTGTGTCATCAGACCTCTCCCTCACCAGCGGGCCGTGCTCGATGCCGAACGCGCGCAACTGCGCCATGATGCCAATGTATAGCGCTTGATAGACGGCAAGGTTGGCAACGGCATCATCGCGCTCTGTTTGATAGGAGGCGATGCGCGACTGCGCGGCGGCTAATTCTGCGCGCAATCCTTCGATCTCGATGCGCGCGACGGTGAGCATCTGCTCTTGCTTGTTCGCCAGGGTACGCGCCTCGTCGCGCTCGACCTGCAGCCGCTGATAGCTGGCGACGTGATGCTCGACCGCGGTCTTGACCGCCAGTTCTTCCGGTGTGGGTTGTAAGGGTGGCGGTGGTGCCGGCGGTTTGCCGTTGCGGCGTAATTCTCTCAACGTAGCGTCAGTCATTCAGCCCTCCATTTATATTTGGACAATTACATTATTTGGACTAACGTGCAAGAGTACAAAAACACTTAACCGGGGTACCCCTCATGTCGAACTGGACACCGCCCGTGATCAACCGATTTAGCAAGCTCATGCAGGACGCTAGCCTCGCTTTCTCCGACATCGCCAACCGGCTGTCGGCCGAATTTGGCGTCCCCTTCACCCGCAATGCCGTCATTGGGCGCGCCGAAAGAAACAACATGGTGCGTCCCAAACTGCGCTTACGGCCGCAACGGCGAAAGAAAACCGCTGTGCAGATCGCCAGGACCAAGCCGCCGCGAAACGTCAGGGAGGCGTTGCCGAGTGGCGCCTACCTGCTCGAGGAGCTGGGCCCCGGCGACTGCCGATGGCCGACCGGAGATCGGTCGCCGTTTACATTCTGCGGCGCCGCCGTTGTCGAAGACAAGCCCTATTGCCTGCATCACGCGCAGATGGCGTATCAAAACTGGCAACGGCGCCTGTGAGGCTGGACGAGTATCACGCGCGCGCTGACGAGCATTCGATCCAGATGCAGATCCTGCGCTATCTCTATTATCACGCTGCGCCGAACGTGTTTGCAGTCGCCATCCCCAACGCCGGCAAGCGCAGCGGTCGCATGGGCGCCCGAATGAAGGACGAAGGCCTCACGCCGGGCGCCGCCGATCTTTGCATTCTACTGCCAGCCGGCAGGTGTGCGTGGATGGAAACTAAAACTGCCAAAGGACGGCAGAACGACAACCAGAAAGGGTTTGAGGCGCGATGCCAAAGATTAGGCCACCCCTACCGCGTCGTGCGAACGCTGCAAGAAGCGATCGTCTACATGCAAACCGTGCAGGCACTACGGTGAACGTCAGAAGCATTTCTGTGGCGGAGCTGCGCGCGGCGGCCATGGCGTGGCGCCAACATGATATTCGCCAGCCGCGACATCGCCTGTGGAGCTGGCTGATCCCCGAACCAAACATGTCGCTGCACGATCGCATTGACGAACTGATCGACGAAGTCGAACGGCTGCGCGTGACGGGTGCGCCGTGAGCAATCCATTCGAGGCGCAAGGCTTGCGCCAAGTTGTCAGCTCCACCAAAGCGAAGTATCGCGCCGCGGAAAAGCGCGCGGCGAAGGCGCCGAAGGCGCCGATGGTGCCGACGCCGGCAGAAAAGAAGATGGCTGACCAGTACAAGCAAGTGCGCCACTACTACCGGTGGAAGCGGGGCCTGATCAAAACACAACTAATGGGCTCGCAAAAAGACCAGTGGAAAACATTGACGCGCCTGCTGCGTACGATGACGATCGAAGATAGCGGCAACCTCATTGGTTATGTACAGAACGCCCAGTGGATCCACGAACTGGACGTCGAAGCCAAACACGTCCTGCTGAGTGTCGTTGCGTCCGCCATCGTTCGCCTGCGTATCGTCAATGGCTACGACCCGTTCGATGACGGCATCCCTGGCGAAGGGCCAACGGCGTTCGTTGCGATACGGGACATGTTGACAATGCGGACGAGCAGACAGAAGCTGTAGCGTTTTAGTTCATCACAAGGGAAGTCCCATGATCATATCCGATGCCCTGCATGCGTACGCCAACGCAACGCAGCCGGTGTTCTCCAAGGACGATCGCGCCTCGACCGTCGGCGCCTCCGAGATCGGCCAGTGCATTCGCAAAATATTCTGGATCAAAAACGAGGATGACAAGCGTCTCGCAGTGCCGCGCGACGAAGGCTTCGTCGACAGCTGGGGCGCCCGCCGGCGCGGCACTGCGTTCGAGCAGCACTTTTGGGTGCCGGCGATGCGCAAGCGTTTTGGCAAGCGGTTAAAATTTGCCGGCAAATCGCAGCGCACGTTCACCAAGGATTATTTATCGGCCACGCCGGATGCCTTGATCATCAACCTCAACAAGCACGAGCGCGAAGAGATCGACATCGCATGCGGCGATTGCGTCACGGCCGAATGCAAGACCGCGGATCCGCGCACGAACTTGACTGATGCTAAGGCCGAAAACGTCTACCAGACGATCGTCCAGCTGGGACTGATCCGCGATACGACACACTACCAGCCGACGCATGCGCTGCTCTCCTACACCGACGCCTCGTTCTGGAGCGAGGGCAAAGAGTTTGTCATTGCCTTTGACGAAGACATCTACAATTCCGCGCACTGGCGCGCGACGGTCATCATGACCGACACTTCGCTCGAGCGCATCCCGCCCGAGGGCTGGATCGCCGGCGGCCACGAATGCAAGTATTGCCCGTTCACCAAAGCCTGCGGCATCGAGCGGCGTAATTTGCCGTTCACCGATGACGAGAAGCCGCTCGACAAGCAGTTCGTCGCCGAGGTCACCGACATGGCGCAAGTCATCAAGTCCGCAGAAGGAAGCCGCGACGCCTGCGACGCGCTGATGCGGACCACACAAGACGCCATGAAAAACCGCCTGCGCGAAAAAGGTGTGCGCAAGGTGCCCGGCGTTGTCTCCTGGACGAACGTCAAGGGACGCGAGAGCTACGACAACAAGGCGATCCGCGAGGCAGCCGCCAAGGCTGGCGTCGACGTCGATCAGTATCAGACTGTCGGCGAGCCAACAGATCGGCTGACGATTTTGGTGTCACGGTGAGCGATGTCGCCCGCAAAATAAAATGCCTCGCCCGTGAGCTGGCGCTGCGCAAAATTGTGTACCCAAAGTACGTGCGCACCGGCCGCATGACGCGAGCTGACGCCGAGGAGGAGATCCGTGTTCTGAGGGAGATCCTCGAGGACTACATAAAAATCAAACCAATTCCCGGTAACGGGGATCCGCAGCAGCAATCGCTGCTGTGAACACAAGCAGAGGACGTTAAGCAATGAACGACATCGTAAAAGGAAACGGAAGCACAGCAGTCGGGACTACTGGGCTGAACTTTTTCCAAGAGTATGGCGAGGCAACCCGGCAGACGGCGATTGTTGGCCAGCTGCTTAAATTCAGCAAGGGAGATTGGACGGCCGGCCAGGATGACGAGCCGATCGATGAAGGCTCAACTTTCATCGCCAACATGGACGAGCTGCTCGTGGGGTGGGTGCGTTGGTCACAGAACAAGCCGACCGACCACGTCATGGGCAAGGTTGTTCACGGCTACCAGCCGCCGCGGCGTAACGAGCTGGGCGACAACGATCAGGATCAGTGGGAGGTTGGCGACGACGGCAATAGCCGTGATCCCTGGCAGCTGACCAACTACCTGCTGCTGCAGGGCACTGAGGAGGAGCTGTACACCTTCACCACCTCGAGCAAAGGCGGCATCAATGCTGTCGGTGACCTGTGCGTGAAGTACGGTAAGCAACTGCGTCAGCACCCCAACGACTACCCGGTGATCAAGATCGGCACCGGCTCGTACATGCACCAGAACAAGTCGTACGGCCGGATCAAGTACCCGATGTTTGAGATTGTTGGTTGGGTGAAGAAGTCTGCGTTTGTTGAAGCGGCCGGCGATGAGCGCACACCGGGTGAGGTGGACGAGGTCGACGTTGTCACCGCCACGCCGGCGAGCGTCGAGAAAAAAGCGAAGCAAGCCAAGAAGGTCATCACTGCTGCCGCAGTCGCCGCCAAGGCGCAGCCGGCTGCGAAGGCAAAAACCAAGCCGCGCTTCTAACAACAACAAAAACGTCCCGGCGAGGCGCCACGCCTCGTCGGGTTTTACTGTCGGGGGATGACCAATGAGCGAAGAAGCGATCGCTTTTATTGCCGAATTATTTGGCGATCCGATTACACAGGCGCCGATATACTTCTCTAGTCTTGCCAACGAGCGCGACGGGTCTGGTGAGGTCCGGCTGGCGACGCGGGATCAGGAGCAGGTTACAGCCTTCATCCGCAAGCATGACCGCCCTGGCCGCGGCCTGTTCGTTTGCGCCGGCACTGTCAACGGCAAGCGCAACAAGGACACCATCGCCGAAAGTGTCGGCCTCTATACCGATATTGATTTTAAAGACCATCCTGGCGTACCGGCGGCCGACATTCGTGCGAAAGTCGATCACGCCAAGCTCAAACCCAGCATCATCGTCAACACCGGCCACGGCCTGCATGTTTGGTATTTGTTCCACGCAGGGCTCGACGCCCAAGTGCACCGCGAAAGGCTAGAGACGGCGCTCCGTGCGTTGGCCGACCATTTCGGGGGCGACACCCAGGTCGCCGAGATCAGCCGCCTGATGCGGCTCCCTGGGACGCACAACACCAAGTTTGACAGCTGGGTGCCGGTGACAGCGGAGATCTCCCACGGTAATCGGTATTCCCTTGAGGATCTGGAGGGGTGGCTACAAACCAACACTAGACCGCTCCTGCAGCGGCGCGTCGCCGATGGACCCCCCGGCCCATCCGGCGGCGCGCCTTCTTCTCCAACGCCTTCCAATCCGTTCCTGGCAGCCGCGGCCGCGCAGGGGTTCAAGCCGCCGATCGACGTCGAAGCGCTGCTTGCCGGCATGGCGCTGGGCAACATCCATGCGACGCAGCTCAGTGTGTCGGCCGCCCTGCTCGAGCGCGGCAGCCTCGATCACGAGGTGGTCAAGACCCTACTCGCCGCCACCAGGAAGGCAGCCGCCGGCGCCGGCGTGAAGTGGAACTGGAAAAAGGAAGAGCGTGACATCTTCAAGATGTGCCTGACCTGGCTGGAGAAGCACCCGAAAGACGGCCAGCCCGACCGCAAAGAAGCTGGACAATATGACCGCGAAAAAAGCGACGAAATTAAAAACGTCGTTGACCTGGGCGAGGCGCGTACCCGCGCGCAGGCCAAACCCAAGCCGGCGCCCAAGCAGGACAAGGCTAAAAAGCACATCGTACTAGCCAAGACTGTCCTCGAGGTGCTGCGCGAGCGCGGCAAGTTGCTGCTGTTCACCAGCAACGGCAACTACCGCTACACTGACAACCTGTGGCGCCTGGTCCTCGACAAGGAGCTGACCGCATGGCTCGACGCCCAGCTCGAGGCTGGCGCAGTGGGGCTCGAGCTGCAGAGCGACAAGCGGCTAATCAACGAGGCGCGCGCCTGGATCATGCGCCAGCCCGAGCTGCACCGCACCGACGTTGCCTTCGACAATCACGGCATGGTGCCGACCAGGTCCGGCCTGGTGGATCCACGCACCAATAAGCTGACGTCGCCGGCGCCCGAGCATTACGCAACGTGGCGTATCGAATGCGATTACGTCCCGGCCGCGCGCTGCCCGAACTGGCTGCGCATGATGAACGACGCCCTCGGTGACCGGAACGATGTTGTGCGCAGCGAGCTGATCGCGCTGCTGCAGGAGATCCTCGGCGCCGGCCTCATCGACGCGCGCGGCAAGGCGCTGTCAAAGGCGCTCGTGTTCTGGGGTACCAACGACACCGCCAAGTCCGGTCTGCTCGACGTCATGGCGCGGATGTTTGGCAAGGATAGCAACAAGACGCCGTTCAAGTCGCTCGATGGGACGCACGGCCTGATGCCGTTTGAGAAGCGGCGGCCGTGGCTGCTGCACGAGGCCTTCGACCAGGGCGCTTGGTTCTTCTCGTCGGTGGTCAAGTCGATCATCAGCGGCGACGAGATTAGTATCAACGTGAAGAACGGCCCTTTCCTCAGTCGCCGGGTGCGAGCACCAATCCTGTGGGGCACCAATCACAAACCGCAATTCAAGGAAGCGACGCGGGCCATGGCCGAGCGCATGATCATCATTCGCTGTCGCAAGCAGTTCAAACAGGACGCCCCGGTCGGCGTTGCCGCGATCGCACAGCGGCAGGGCTATGCCGGCCCGGCCGACCTAGTCATCGACACCGAGATGGAGGGGCTCCTTGCCTGGGCGATCGCCGGTCTGCAGCGGTGTCTGATCCGCGGGTTTTTCATCACTCCCGACGAGGTCAAGGCTGAGGCCGACAATGTCGTACGCGACAGCAACCTGGTCGCCGGCTTCATCGAGGAGTGTGTCGCGTTCGATCGCAACAGCATGATCTCAACACCGGATTTTGCCGGCGCTTTCTCGGTTTGGTGGCTGGAAAACAAGGGCGACGATGCCAGGATCCCGTCGAGTGATGCGATCGGTACGGCGTTGTCGGCCTTTGGTGATGCCCGCATTGCCGTTAACAGCAAGGAGTTGCGGACTAACTCGCGGCGCTATTACGCCGGCATCGGGCTCAACATGGACGGCATGCGCTACTGGCGGGACATGCACAAGACCGAGGCCTTCAACCTCAAGGGCCGCAAGATCGGAATGAGCAGCGACGACGAAAAACCGAACAAGCCGATCCCCTCGTCATGGGCGGACAGGCTGTCAATTTTGGCTATGCAAAAGGCCTTCGATGAAGGTGACACTAGTGACACTTACCCCCCCAAAACAGGTGACAGTAGCATTCAGGTGTCACCAAAGGTGTCACCGATGCAGCCCTTTGAAAAGTCTAAGAAACCTCGCTTTTAGTGACACGTGACACTTCTTTATATGAGATCTGTAGAACACAGTAGAAAAGTAAGAAAAGAGGAGAAAAAGGTATAGGGGTGTAGGAAGTGTGTCGTAGAGTGTGTGTTTTGGGATAATAGGGAAAGCAGGGTGCACGGTGTCACGTCGGACCCACAACGGAGGCTGAAAAAATGCAGGATAGCGGCAACGAAAATATCGATGCTCACAACAAAAGGCAGATCGCAAGCTGGGCCAAAAGCCAGCCGGCGACGCCATCGAAACTGGCGCACCAGTGGCGGACGATGGCTGACGAGGCCGCCGCCGGGTTTGAGGCGCGGTGGACGGTGATTGGGCTGCGCCGACACGATCATGACCTGGCGGTGGCGCTGCATGAACAGAAGGAGTTGTTTGCTGAGGCGTGTGCGGTCGGCGACATGAACGAGATCAAGGTGCATGGCGCCTCCTTGGTGCGTGGTTATGCGGCCGCGGTTAGGGCGATGGAGGCGGCCGAAATCCCTGACGACAGCTACGTCCTGGGGGTGTGTCCAACCACCGGGTTTAAGGTGGCGATAGGCACTCAGAAGGCCAGCCAGGCCCGTGTGGTCGAGCTGCATGGCCAGGATGTGGTTTGGGTCAGCCCCGACGAGGTGGCGACGCTGATGGCCTCCTCTGAGGCTTTCATGACGGTGGCGGCGATTAAACGAAAGTTCCCCGGCGCCGAGGTGGTGGAACGCTATGTCGGCGAAGGATCCTAAGCATCAGGCGGCGATCCTGGACGCGCGCGGCCGGCGCTGGCGTGGGCCGGCCAAAGGAAAACCCCCGCGTCGTCGCGGGGGTGTGGAGGAGCGGGCCTTGCGCTTGGTTAGGGGATTGGCTCAAGCAATTCAGTCCATGATGGAACGGGACGATCAATCGCCGGAGGAACAGTAAGGGCGATGAAGGCTTTTTGGGCTTCCCGAGTTTCGGCTAATTCGGCGGTCCAAAGCTCGCGAATATCCTTATCGCATCGCCTCGACAGTCGCCTTTCTAACGTTTCAATGCGAAACTCCAGCGCGTCTATGATCAGGTGTCTGTGGTTTTCTTTAAACATCGTGTTTGTCCTATCTGAGGGGTTAGGGCGTCTCGAGGCCGTCTTTAGGGTCACGGCCGGCGGCCATGTTTTCGAAGATCCGCGCGATGTTGCGGATGGCGATGTCGTGCTGGCGGGCCAGCTCCTGGATGCGTTCGCAAGTGGCGATGGCATCCAGGCGTTGTTGTTCAGTCAAGTGTTCCATTAGGCGAGATCCTTGCCGGTACGGGCCGACACCTTGAGGGTGCGGACGGGGGTGACGTTGGTGTGCGCCGCAATGAATTGGCGTGAGAGGTGAGCGCGCACTGCCTTCATGTCGAGTGTCTCGCGATCGACCTGGGTGATGGAGACGCGGAACAGGTCGCCTTCGTAAGCGCCGACGTCGAGGTCGCCGAGCGCCGCCTTCAACTCGTCTTCCTTGGTCTTGAGCGCGGCGATCTGCGCCTTGATCTGGCCGAGGGCGTCGATGGTCTTGGAGAGGTTGGACATTGGTAGCTCCTTGTTTGTGATGAACCAATAACGCTGATATAGGACAGCCTGTCACCCCTGTCAAGTGGGTTCTGACATATTGACAGGCTGGTCTGGGTGACCTAGATCAGGGCATCGCAACAGAGGAGCAGAAAAATGTCTGAATGGCAAAGTCAGCGGTCGATGACCGGGCGGCAATATAAGTTGATTATCAAGCAGTTAGGGCTCAACCAGGCGGCGGCGGGGCGCTATACCGGGGTGAGCGCGCGCACCTCGCGGCGCTACATTACGGGCGAGGCTGAGGTGCCGACGGCGACGGCGTTGTTGTTGCGCGCCTTGGTGGCGTATCAGGAAGAACCGGTAGTGCCTAAGTGGAAGCGGGGAGACAGTTGATGTTGACGTTAACGACAATCGCCAACATTCTGTTTTTTGGCGTCATCGCAGTGGGGCTGGTGCCGATTGTGTTGCTTGCCCTGTATGCCGTTGGCCGCCTTGCCTGGGAGGTCTTGAAGGTTCTCACAGGGGCCTGGGTCTGAGCCGTACAACTTGACCAAGTCTATCGAGGGCGCCCATTGTGGCGCCCTCTTTCGTTTCGGGGTAAGCGCATGCAGAACGACTACTACGCTGCTATGGAAAAGCAGCTGAAGGCCTTCATTGCATCCGGCTTTGGTCAACTGGCGCTGCAAATCAAAAACGACTTCATTCGCGATCGCGAGATGATCGAGCAGCTGCGTGAGCGCATTAGCGAACTTGAGGACCGCTTCAACATGGTCAATGGTCACCAAGCAGGGAGAGGGACTGACATCCCTTAAGATATTGCCGCGCAAGAAAATACCGCCAGACGTCCGGTCACTCGCGCGATCGCATACAACGCTGTGCATTAATCGGTTGCGCGGGCTGGTCATTAATCCAGGTGCCGATCAATCCAACAGCATCAGTGTTGCGGCCGCGCAGATCCTACTCGAGCGCGGCTGGGGCAAAGCTATCCAGCCTGTTGCCGGCGCCGATGGCACTGGCGCGATCGAAATAACAATCAGGAAAATGTTGAAGGATGACGACGACGGTAAAACTTAAGATCGATGTGCCATACAACAACTGGCATCCGCGGCCGCACCAGGAAAAGTTGTGGCAATACTTGGCGCGTGACGGTAAGCGCGCGATGGCTGTGTGGCATCGTCGTGCTGGCAAAGATGAAGTGTGCTTGCACCACACTGCGGTGTCGATGATGGAGCGTGTCGGAAATTACTGGCACTGTCTTCCCGAGTATGCACAGTCACGCAAAGCGATCTGGACAGCGATCAACGCGCACACCGGCAAGAGGAGAATTGATGAAGTTTTTCCCAAACAGATCCGCGACAGCACTAACGACAACGAGATGTTTATCAGGCTTAGAAACGGATCAACCTGGCAATGCATTGGCAGTGATACCTACAACGCCACCGTCGGCGCCTCAGTCGCCGGCATTGTCTACTCAGAGTGGGCGCTCGCCAACCCAAGCGCCTGGGCCTATCACCGACCGATGCTCGAGGAGAACAACGGCTGGGCGGCATTCATCACTACTCCCCGCGGACGCAATCATGCGTTCGAGATGTTTCGGCATTCGGCTCAATCATCAGAGTGGTTCTCCCAACTCCTCACCGTTGATGATACGCATGCACTCACTAAGGCTGCTCTCGCAGAAACGCTGAAGGAGTACACGGCGCTATACGGGGCCGATGTCGGCCGCGCCCAATATCTTCAAGAGTATTATTGTGATTGGCAGGCTTCCATCCTGGGTGCGTACTTTGCGCTCGAAATGGCCGATGTCCGCAATGAAGGGCGAATTGTTGAGGTTGAGGCCATTCCAGGCCAGTTCGTACATCGCGCGTGGGACTTGGGAGTGAAAGACGATACGAGCATTTGGTGGTTTCAGATCGTCGGCGCGCAACTCTTCATCCTTGACCACTACGCGGCTAGTGGCGTCGGCGTTGAGCATTACGCAACGGTCATTGAGGAACGCGAGCGCAAATACGGGTGGATGCATGGCACGGACTATGTTCCTCATGATGCGAAAATAAAAGAGTGGGGCACTGGCAAGACGCGCGTCGAAACCATGTCGGCGTTGGGGCTCAAACCCCAACTCGTTCCGTTCGCGACGTTTCAGGACGGCATCAACGCAGCCCGCCGTACGTTGCCGTTGTGCGTGTTTCATCCGAGGACGGAAGAAACCGGCATCAGCGCGCTCGAACAATACCGTCGCGAGTGGGATGATGAGAAGAAAGCCTTCCGACAATCCGACGTGCACGATTGGACAGCGCATCCGGCCGCGGCGTTTCGTTACCTATCGCTCGCATGGCGTCAGGCCGAGCGGCGCCAGGTAGTTGAAGAGCCAGAACCAGGTTGGCACATTCCGATGCCGGCCGATGAGCGTAAGGGGATTAGGCTATGAACGGCTGATACTCATGGGGTGGCTGTGCAGGACATACGCCGATACGGCAGAGCACAGCGTCAACGCACCCCATGAGCATCAACCAGGGAGCGTGTGAGATGACGACATTGGGTGAAGCAAGAGTACGAACGAAGTTTAATCCGAGCGAAAGCGGCGTTGTCGCCGAGATCAAGCGGCGATCGGCCGAGTTGATCAATCTGTGCGATGAACTGCGCATCAAGGGCTCGACTGATGGCGAGCATCAACGCCTCTGGAGCTTGGCGCAGACGCACTATGAGGACGCTGCGATGTGGGCGGTGAAGGCGGCGACGTTCTGATGAAGCTGGTCAAGCTGACGCAGTGCCTCGAGCAGGACAAGAGTGCCTTGCATCCGGTGTGGGTTAATCCGGCGTTCATCGTGGCGTTGGACCGGACGCCGTTTGGCACCACCCAGGTGCGGACTGCGATTGGTGTGGGCTGGGTTGTTGAGACACCGGAAGATATCGAGTTGCAGTTGCTGCCGATCCATTTCGATGTGGAGATGGTTAATGAAAAAGCGAACGAGCAAGCGCCGGTGGAAGGCGCGTATCCGCCTCGGGCGCGCCATACCGGCTTTCGCGATGATTGAGCACGAGCTGCGGCGCTGGTTCGTGATGGTGCCAGAGCGAAGTAACCGGGACTTCTGGTTATGGATTGGTCGCTGATTGCGTTGTTGATGCTGGTCGTTGCGGCCGGCATTTACCTGGGGTGGACACGCTATGGCAGTTAAGAAACCAAACGCTGCGGCCAACCCCGACATCAAGGCCGACGATCTGGAATATAATCCGGCGGTCGAGCCCAAGAAGGCGAAGGCCTGGCTCAACCTGCTGCTCGAGAGCGAGAAGGTCTTCGAGAAGTGGAACGACCATTGCGACAAGATCGACAAGCAGTATGCGAGCCTCGAGCGGCTGTCGAACATGGCGCGCGACAAGGAGTACCAGATATTCTGGGCGAACTGCGAGGTGCTCAAACCGTCGATTTACGCCAAGCCGCCTGTCCCCGTTGTGGTGCCCAAGTTCAAGGACAGGCGAGCTGTCCCCCAAGCTGCCAGCGAGCTGCTCGAGCGGTGCACGGTCGTTGCCTTCGACCTGACCCGCATCAATGACGTGATGATGCAGTTGCGTGACGATGTGGCCCTGGTCGGCCGCGGTGTACCGTGGTGCCGTTATGAAGGTAAGCAGGACCAAGCCGGCTACTACTCGACCGAGCGTGTCTGTATCGACTTCAAGCACCGCCGCGACTTTCTGCACAGCATCTCGAGATGCTGGTACGAGGTGACCTGGGTTGCGGCCGCGAGTTATCTGACCAGGGGCGAGGCGCGCAAACGCTTCCACGAGAGCAGCGGCGACGCCTACCAGGAGGCTGATTACAAGGTTGATCGTGATACCAAGGAGGTGGGCGGCGCCGATCGACGCGAGCGCGCCAAGTTCTGGGAGATCTGGCACAAGACCGAGCGGCGTGTTGTCTGGGTTGCTGAAGGTTGCGAAGACATCCTGGACGAGGACGATCCGCACCTCGAGTTGCAGAATTTCTTCCCGTGCCCCAAGCCGGCATACGGCACATGCCAGCGCAACTCGCTCGTCCCTGTGCCCGACGTGCTGCAATACAAAGATCAGCTCGAGGAAGTGAACCTGCTCACGGGGCGAATTCACGCGCTTTCTGATGCGCTCGAGGCGAAGGGGTTTTATCCGGCCGGCGGCGCCGAGATCTCGGATGCAGTGCAGGCTGCGATCAAGATGAAGACGCCCGGCCGGCTGCTCGTGCCGATCTCCAACTGGGCGGCATTTGGCGGCAGCAAAGAGGTGATCATCTGGCTGCCCATCGACATGATTGCGCAAACCATCACCGCGCTGGTCGCGCTGCGCAAGCAGGTGATCGATGACGTTTATCAAATCATTGGCCTCTCCGACATCATGCGCGGGCAGACAGATCCGCAAGAAACACTGGGCGCGCAAGAACTCAAAACCGATTACGGCTCCACGCGGGTGCGTGACAAGCAGTCGGAGCTGGTGCGCGTGGCTCGTGATCTTGCGGAGATTGTCGCCGAGATCATCACCGAAAAGTTTTCACCGGTGACCATGATTGAAATGTCGCAGACGCAGTTGCCGACACAACAGATGGTGCAGCGACAGATCCAGCAGGTGGTCGAGCAGATGCAGCAACATCATCAGCAAGCACTGATGATGATCCAGCAGCCGCAGATCCAGCAGATGGCGCAGCAAAATCCCGAGCAGGCACAGCAGCTGCACCAGCAATTTCAACAGATGCAGCAGGCGGCGAGCGGCACCATCATCAAGTTGAAGGAGAAGCCAACGATCGAACAGGTGCTGGCATTCCTCAAGGACAACCGCACCAAATCATTCGTGCTCGACATTGAAACCGACAGCACCATCCAGGCTGACGAGAATGCAGAGAAGCAGCGGCGCTCCGAATTCGTTGGCGTCCTGGGCGGGCTGTTGCCACAGCTTGCGCAAATGATTGCAGCGCAGCCGCAGTGCGCGACGTTTTGTGGCGAGTTGCTCAAATTCGCCACTGCGCCGTTCCGCGCTGGTCGATCGCTTGACGGCGCGATCGATGACCTGGTGGCGCAGATGGAGCAGCAAGGCAGCCAGAACCAAACCGATAACAATCCGGCACAAATCAACGCCAAGACTGCGCTGCAGATTGAGCAAATGAAGGACAAGCGTCAGCGCGACAAGGACCAGATGGATCAAGCGATGCAGGCGGCCGAATTGAAGCAGAAAGACGATCACAAGAAGATGGAGCTGTTTAACCAACAGCGGCTCGAGCAGATCCGGCAGTCGAGCAAGCAAGGCGACCAGCAAGCCAAGGTGCAGGTACAGAACCAGAAGGCGATGGAGAGCCGTGAGGCACATCAGATGGAGATGGCGCAGGGCTATCAGGAGATGGAGATCGAGCGGGTCAAGGGTCAGGCCGACATCGAGAAGAGCATCGCCGCGCGCGCGCAGATGGCGGACAAGATGCAGCAGCAGCGCGCGCAGGCGCAGTTTAAGATGCAGCAACCGCAACGACCGGTGATGCCGAATGGCTGATGACGACTATGTCATGGGCGAGCTGGCGCGGTCGGATCTCTATCCCGACGAGACGCAGATGCAGCCGCCGCGGAATGCCGTCGGCGGACTGACGCCAGAAGATTGGATGTTGTCGGGGCAGCAACCGCCAGAGGCAACGTATGACTACGTCCGGCCGCAAAGCTGGATGGAGAAGATGCAGGAGGCAGAGGCAAAGAGGGTTGCTGATTATCAGCGAGGTGGCGTACCGGCAGTCGTTTCTTCATTGGCTGCTGACAGCTCGCCAGAGCAGGATCTGTTTGGCGGTTTTGGCGGCGTCACCAAAGGTGTGAAGGGGCCAGCCAAGGGGTTCGCGCCAGGATCTATTGCCGAACTGGGTGCCCACCCAACAACAACGCCGGAAGCGATCTATGGCGGCACCATGGAGAAAGGCGGCTACTCCGTAAACCTGCCGAGCGGTCAGATCCCGTCAGAGGGGTTGATGGTCGGTAAATACAAAAACACCGATCCACGCAACCTGGTGGTGCCGCAAGAGGGTTTTAACCCAGCTGCGATCGAGCAACATGCCGCAACCAACGCCGCGGCCCTTGCCAAAGAAGGTGCTCACCTGGGTACTTGGGTTGGACCTGACGGCAAGATCTACCTCGATGTCGCGCAACAGTATCCGGTTGATAAAATCCGCTTGGCGACCAAAACAGGCGAGCGCACAGGACAGCTTGCCGGCTACAACGTCGGCGCCGGCGAAAGCTTTCCGATCGGCAATTGGCGTGACTTCGTTGCCTCGCCCGAGTTCAAGGCGCGCATGGATGAGATGGCTGGCACTGGACGCGACTATCTCAGCAAATTTCCCAGCAAAGAGTGGTGGGACATGCACGGCTCTGCATTCGAGCGCGCGTATGGCACCGAGAACCTGCCGCAAGTCGCAGGCTTCTCAGCCGCAACGGCGCCGGTGTCGAACCCGTACGACAACATGCGGGCGATGTCGGAATACATGCGGCGTCACATCAGTGGCGAGCCGATCATTCAACCTGATTACCGCATCCCAGAAGGCGGCATGGGGCCGTGGAGCGCAGGCAAGCAAATTCCGCTGGAGCAAAGTCGCATTGCCAACTTGAACAAGGCCGCGGCTGGCAACCTCGATCAGCTGCAGCGCGCCAAGGTGCGCGAAGAAGCGATGGCGATGTCGGGGGATCCCAATGCCGTTGTGCTCGATCGCCATTGGGCGCGTCTTACCGAGGATCCTGCGCGCGGAATATTTGCCAACGCCCAGGAAGGCGTCATCAACACTGGGACGCCGAAAAGAGGTGTTGGCGATTACGATTACGTCAAAGGCCACGTCAGCGACGCAGCTCGAGCTGTCGGCCGCGATCCGCGCGACTATAGCGCTGATGTGTGGACCGGTATTCGCGAGACGATCAAGAACACCAGCCAGCTATTCGGCACCAAGTTTAGAGGCAGCGCGATCACCGGCGAGAGTAAGTCTTATGCTGATATCTTCCACGAGCTAGTGCAGAAGAAGGCTGATCACATGGGCATCAGCACTGACGCACTGGATAAAATGTTGCGCAGTGGAAACGCCAACCTGTTGTCGCAAATGCTGGTAGCCTCGCCTGTGATTTGGGGTGCATATCGAAAGTGGCAGAACAGTCAGGGGAATGGCGCCATGGGTGACCTGGCGCGGCAAGATCAATACGACTAACCACAGGAGGGCCGCATGGCTCAAAGCGCACTGACCGTGACACCGCCTAATCCGACACCGCCAACCAATTTTCCCTGCACCGGCGGGACGCCACCAACCAACGTGCCAAACTTCACCAAGAACACGATGAACGACCCAAAGAACTGGAGCAGCGTCAATCCGAAAGATTTTCCGCCGCCCTATTTCGATGACGGTGCCGCGGGTCCGCTGACGACGTTTGCTGCAAACACTACGGCATTGGCGTCTGGATCTGGCGCCACGGCCGGCGGCACCGAGGGCACTTACCCTGGCACCGGTACCGGGACGACGGTCAACAACGTCGGCGCCGTGCCGGCCAGCTCGAGCGTGGCGCATGAGGGAGCTGGCACCGAGACGTTGGTGGCGGCGCCAGGCAGCCGTGCTGAATGTCCCACGGCCTCAGTCAGTAGTGGGCCGGTGCAAACCGCGGCAACGCTCGCGGCGGGACCGAATGCCTCGCATGCTTCGACGCTGTCGGGGACGGCTGTGCCCACGCTGACCGGCGCATCTGGCGCCAGCAATGTCTCTGGTGCAGGTTATACGTTGCTCACGGCAACCGGTACCAACTTCAATCGCGCCAGTGTCGTTAATATCAACGGCGTTCCGTATCAGACCAACTACGTCAGCGCGACATCGCTGACTGTCACCAACGCGCCGAAGAAGGCGACGGCCGGCACTGTGCCGGTGACCGTCACCTCCAACGGCGTCACTACAGCCCCACAGAACTGGACATTCACATGACCGAGGATCCCAAGCCGAAAGGCGATACACCTCTCGCTGGCCAGGGCAGCATGGCCAGCATCAATGAGCCGGAAGGCTCGACGATTGGCAGCAACATACCGGACCAACCCGAACCGGATGTGATGCCGAATGTCACGGGGCTGGTGCCAGACGTTGCCACGATCGGCGACGACAGTTTCACGCTCGATGTTGAGGGCGAGGGCTTTAGTGCTGCCAGCGTGATCGTGTTTGCTGGTCATGACGAGCCGACAACCTTCAACGAAGAGGACGGCACGTTGTCGACCGGTGTCGACATGGAGGTCTGGAAAGGCGCTGATGTCGTGCCGGTGCAGGTGCGCAACGGCGCGATGCTGTCCAACACAATGGACTTCACGTTTGATGCAGAGCCGGCGGCCGACACAGAGACGAGCAAGCGCAGAACCAGCAACAAGCCGCGGCCGCGCAAATAGGGGAAAGAGATCATGGCGACCTTCGTCAAGTACAACACGTTCATCGATGAAGTGTCGAAAGGGGGACACAACCTGCAGACGGCCGTGTTCAAGGCCGCCCTGACCAACACGCCGCCGACGCCGGCGAGTGACACGATCTGGAGCGCCGGCGTTTACCCGCCGCCGGCAGCAGGATCCGGCTACACCGCCGGCGGCAACACGCTCACCACCTCGAGCGCGGCGACATCGAGCGGTGTTTTCAAGCTGGTGCTGGCCGACAGCGTGTTCACTGCGGCGGGCGGCACGATCGGGCCGTTCCGCTACGTTGTCCTCTACAACAGCAGCGCATCGAACAAGGTGGTCGGCTCGTACGATTACGGCTCGAGCATCACGCTTAACGACACCGAAACCTTCACCGTCGACTTCGACGGCACCAACGGTGTGCTGACGCTGCAGTAGGTCATCGATGGCGAATTATTTTGTCAGCAGCGCCAGCGGAGTAGGCGGGGCAGGCAACGGCTCATCGTGGGCCAATGCCTACCTGACGCTGGCCGCGTGTCTGGCGCGGCCAATTGTGGCCGGTACTGACAACGTATTTGTTGGCGACGATCATACGGAATTTACTTCTACCACCAATTTAAATTTTAACTTCCCCGGTTTCAGCACTACGTCCACGCCAAACCATCTGTGGGTTGTTGACCATACCAAGGCGTCTCCGACTTCTGCCGATCTAAAAACCGGAACGGCGACCGGCGGAATGGTGTCGGGGGATGCGAATGTTATTTTTAACGGTAACGGACATATTTACGGGCTATACGTCATTTGCGCTATCGGCAACAGCACAACAACCGGTGCCATCCTGACGCAGAGTGCCAATACTTTCTTGTTTGAAAACTGCTCGTTCGTGAACCGGGGGACAAATGCGTTACAAAGGATTTTTCAGGCAGCCGGTTCAGCCTATCAAGAGTTTAAAAATTGTGTGTTTTCGTGCGAAAACGCAGCGCAGTCGCCTATCGTTAGCGGGTGGAAAAAACTTATAAATTGCACTTTTTTGTTTGCCGGCGGATCACCTTCTCAATTATTTCTGCCAAGTTTGACCAACTCCAATTTGATATTTGAAGGATGTGATTTCAGTGCATTTTCCGGCACGACGCTCGCATCAAGTAACAGCAACGGCAACATGCTGTTCATTTTTAAAGATTGCAAACTTCCGGCGATTACAGGTCTGTTCACAGTGGCCGCTGCGCTGCGTCCGCAGCAAAATTCAATCTATGTTATCAACTGTGACAGCGGTGCGACTAACTACAAGAATGATCTGTACGATTATTGTGGCGAGCTACATACCGTAGCATCTGTGTTTAGAACCAGTGGCGCATCGCAGGGCACTCCGTATTCGTGGCTGGTGACCACCAACGCCAACAATCTGTGGCACTTCCAGTTCAAACTGCTGCCGTTGTCAATCTGGAATATAACAACCGGCGCTGCCGTCAACGTCGCTGTCGAAGGCATTGCTGATCCGCGCGACTTTTCTGCGCTGCCGAATAATGACGATGTCTGGTTCGATGTTGAGGCGCTGGAGAATACTTCATATCCAACCGGCACTTATCACCGCAATACAAAACCATCGCCATTAGGTGGCGCTACAGCACTGACGGCATCGACGGTAGCGTGGGATTGCACAACGTTACGTGCAAACAGTACTGCATACAGTGTAGGCGATATAAGGAAGGTTGCTTCTAATGCCGGGCGTTTGTTTGTTTGTACGATTGCTGGCACCAGCGCGAGTAGTGAACCGGGCGGTTATGCGACAGCTATCGATGGTGGCACGATTACGGATGGCGGCGCGACGTTCAAGGCAATGTGGCGCTTCAAGCAGACGATCACGACAGGTTCGATAGGTATGGCGGGATTGATTACGGTTTATCCGAAAGTGGCGAAGGCTTCGCTCAATGGCATCTACATCGATCCGATGATCACGCTGAGTTAGGGGTAAGCACATGGCTTATTGGGATGCACTAGTCGCCAAGTGGGCGCAGGCGCCGGCCGGCACCAACGATCAGAAGCTGACGTGGGTCAACGCACAGACGGTGACCGGGCCGGCGATCAAGATGATCGTGCCGGCGACTGAGATCTACAACCGCACCGATCGCGGCGAGTACGATGCTCTGACTAATCTCAAGCAGCAACCAATCCAGCGCAATCTTGCGCTCAGTACGATCGACTTTTCTCCCGGCAGCAACATGCGCGCGCTGTGGCTGACGACATTCCCGGCCGGCACGAAAACACAAACCAACCTTAAGCCATACACTGACAGTTTCGACACGCCGAAAATCCCGTGGTGGCAGTCGGCCGGTTACCCGCATGCGATCACCGGTCAGGATCTGGTGTCTGCCGGCATTCAGACTGCGCCGCCCGTCACACCCCTGCCGCCGTGAGGAGTAACGCGCAATGGCTGCAACAAAAATTAGGACGAGTATCTGGGCGACACAGACGCTGACGGCGAGCGCCGGTAATACAACAAGTTCGTGGATTGATTTGTCGGGTGGCTATGGCGCACAGGTTAACTTCCGCCTCATCAACGGTAGCACCGGGCCAACGGTACCGGCGCAGGTTCAGGTGCAAGTTGCCAACAACTGGAATGCCGGATCGCCAACCTTGGCGATGAACTTTGGTGGACCGTGTGTTGGTGATATCAACAACACTTTTACCAGAGATTTTTCTGTTGAAATTCCACCCGGTGTCGAGGCTGTGCGTCTTATCGCTGGCTCCAACACTGGTCAAAACGTAACGGTCGACGCGGACATTTCCAACATCACGGCACTCTAATGCCGATCGCAAAGCCCCCCTTCCCGCGGCTTCAGAGGGGGCATCCGCTCGCGCAGGGTTTGAGGGGCGCGTGGCTGTTTGCTGAAGGATCAATCAACACTGCCATCGACTCGTCTGGCTGCGAGGCGCACGGCGCTGGCGTTGCCGGGATGTCGTCTAACCAGTGGTTCCCCGGCCCGAGTGGTTGGGCCTATCACACAGCCGGAAGCATGTCTTTTGCTTTAGGTACGATGCCGCATTTTAAAGCGGTTGGACCGGTCACTGTTTCTGCGCTGACAAAAGAGCACTCATACGCGACATGGAGTACTTATTTTCAAAAAGGTTATGACGGTGCGACTGAACCGCTCGTCCTTCGCTCCAACGGCGGAAACTTTACATTTCAGACGTATAATCCCACCGACAATGGAATAGCAGTCACAGATCCAAACACTCATAGTCTTGAGGTTTGGTATCACGTTGTCGGTACGTTCGACGGTGCGAAGTGGGCTCTTTACGTCAACGGTGCGCTTGTTGCGTCAGTCGTAACGACCACAGGTCCGACAGATAACGCTCAGGTTTGTGGACTACTGGCCTCGTATGTCGGTGGCCCTCCGTCACGCATTCCAGATGCCGATGTCGATCACGTCATGCTTTGGCAGCGGGGAATGTCGGCAAAGGAAGTAGCCGATCTCTACGCCGATCCTTATGCGATGTTTCGGCCGACGCGGCTGCGTAAGAAGCCCGGCGGTGCTGCCTACGTCATGGCCGCAGATCCGGTTGCTTTCGCGCTCACCGGCATTGCCGCCAATTTCGTTTATCACCGCGCGGCTACCATCATGCCGGCGGCACCAGCGGCATTCACGCTTACTGGCGTTGCCACCACCCTAACTTACACGCCAAAGCCGCCGGCTGTGGTCAGCCGTCAGTATGTTCTCGCCACGCCGATCGGCGGTGTGCTGGTTCACGAAACCAACACCCTCGAGTTCACGGTCTACGGTACTCAGGTCAGCGCGACAGCGACACCAGCGCCGGCCGGCGCGACATACACGCTGACGGCAGCGACAGGCGCGGTCACGCTCACTGGCGTCAGTGCCGGTTTTCTTTTCAAGCACGGCATGTCGGTGGCGACCGGTGCGTTTTCGCTCGCCGGTACTGCCGCCAACCTTGTTTACAGGCGCGCTTACATCCTAGCGGCGGCAACCGGCGCCTTCACGCTTACCGGCACCAGCACAGGTCTGATCTACAAGAAAGGCATTGGAGCCGCGACAGGCTCGTTCGTTTTCAGCGGCAAGACCGTCAATCTCGTCTACGGCTCGCTGGTCAACCACTACACGCTGTCTGCAACGACGCAGCCGTTCTTTGTGTCGGCCTGGCCGACAGGCTTGCGCGCGGCGCGCCGGATTACTGCGACAACGGCGGCGTTCAATCTCGCTGGCACCGTTACAAAACTTGGCCGCTACCGCGTCATGCCGGTTACGACCGGCGCATTTGTCCTCAGCGGCAAGACCGCAAACCTGATCCAGGTCAGGAAGTTAACCCTGGCTGCTGACACTGGCGCTTTCACGCTCACCGGTTACGGCGCCGGCCTCGCCTACCACACCAACGCCGTCCTGCTCGCCACGCCGGTGTCGTTTGTCTTCAGCGGCAGCGACACTGGGCTCATCAGGATCCGAAACCTGCCGGTTGGCACCGGCCAGTTTGTATTCACAGGTACGGCGGCAGTCTTGCGCCGCGGTAATTACAAGATGCCTGCCGAGCGCATTGCGCTTAGGTTTACCGGGTACGACACGTTCTACAGAGACAACGACTTCCATCTGCCAGACTTTGGAGATCCAGGTGCGCTGGAGTTTGGTCGCAAAATGTATGCAATACCTGGCAGGTGGTAGGAAACTTAACCCAAGGGAGATTGATATGCGTGGAGATCCAGAAAACGTGCCGGCAACTCCGCCGGCGGTGCTGGCTGAGACGAATATTCCGAGTATCAACGAGCCGCCAGGGTCCGAGGTGATCCCGCCAAAACGCAAGAAGAAGAAAAAGGCCAAGAAAAAGGCTAAGAAGGCGAGCAAGGCCAAGGCGAAAATGGCCAAGGCCAGCAAGGCCAACGGCAAGATCAAAAAGAAGGCCAAGGCCAAGAAGCGGCGGATACGCGCGCGCTAGTCGTCGCGGGGTGATGGATGTCGAAGCTGGTTGAGGTCGAGCCCGGTCGTTGGAAGGTTTCACGTGAAACCTTTTCACCGGCGCGCAGTGCTCTGCCGCGGCCTTACGTCATCAGCGACATCATGGATCCAACAGAACAGGTCGACGGCCGCTTTTATACGAGCAAGGCAGCCTTTCGCGCTGTTGGTCGGGCGCATGGCCTCATCGAGGTTGGCACCGAAAAGTTCAAGCCGAAGAAAAGAGCGACTGACAGCCGGGAAGAGAAAGAAAAGCGCCGTCAGTCGCTGAAGACTGCACTGGATAAATATAGGGCTGGTCACCGATCTAGGCATTTGACCTAGATCAATTCGGGGTTCCGAATATGTCAGACACGAACATTGCGCCGGCGGCGCCACCCTCTGCGCCATCCGCTCCAGCTCCCACCAACGAAGCTCCAATCAATCAGAACCCGGTGAACGCCCCGCAGCCGGTGGGTGATCAGGCTCCAGAAAAGCCGGTTGATGGTCTGGATCGAGGCCATGGCAGGCCTGAAACCCGCCGTGAAAGTATTCGCAAAGCGTTTGAGCGGGCAAATACCCCAGAAAAGGAGAAAACCCTAGCCCCGCGCAAAGCGGCGAAGACGGAGGCGAAACCCCCCGAGGCTCCGCTAGATTTGCGTAAGCCGCCGCAAGAGCGGCATCGGGAGGGCGGGCGTTTTGCAAAAGCGCCTGCTGCAGACGCTGCAACGCAAGCGGATCCTGCTGGTACGCAGCCGCAGCAGATTGCGAAAAAACCCGTCGCGCCTCTTCCTGAGACTGCGCCCTATAGAGAGCCGCCAGGGCGTTGGAACGAGGCCGGCAAAGCAGAGTGGTCAGCCGCGCCCGAAAGCGTCCGCGGTGAAGTCTACCGCATGGCCAAAGAGTTTGACGGCGCATACAAAACGCTCCGCGGCGATCACGATACCATGAACAGCATACGCCACTTTCACGAGATGGCGACGCAACACGGGACAACGCTCGACAAGGCGCTGACCAACTACGTTTCGATGGAGCAGAAGTTGCGCACCGACCTGGTCGGTGGCCTCGACGTCATCGTCAACAACCTGAACCTGCGCACCCAGAACGGCCAGAAGATCTCGTTACGCGATGTCGCCTACCACATCCTCAATCAAAGTCCCGAGCAGCATAAGCTAACGCAGCAGCAGAACTCGCAGCAGGCAGCCCAGCACCAGATCGGCGCCCTTCACCAGGAAGTGGCGGGCTTGAAGTCTACGATCGATCAGCTGCATAATGGCCTCAGGTTCAATCAAACCCGGTCGCAGGTCGACGTCTTTGCCGACAGCCATCCAGGGTTTGATGAATTAGGGGATTTAATCGAGCAGGAATTGCAATTTGGTTTCAGCCTGGAAGAGGCCTACCAACGTGCATACCGGCTAAGACCCCCGAAAACACACGCGGCTCAGACCCGCAACACGCCGGCTCAGACCCGATCCGACAAGTCGATCCATGGCGCTCCCGATAGCGGTCCCTCAGACGGCCCGCCGGTCAAGCGCAAGGGCGACAAGCAAGTTGGCCGACGCGAAGCTATTCAACGCGCAATCACGCGCGTGAACGGCGGCGTCTAATCTGAGGTGGCGTAATGCCAAACATCAACACGAATGCTGCGTATCAACAGATACTCAGCATGGCGCTCGAGGACCGCTCGAGCGGCTACGAAGATCTCGTCTCCAATAACAACGCAATGCTTGCGGTGATGAAGCGCAAGGGCCTCTGGCACACTTACAGTGGCCCGCGCATTCGCCAGACGCTGCAGATCTCCAAGCAGGTCGCGCAGTGGTACAGTGGTTACGATCAGTTGCTTAATCCGGCACTCGATCTGTTCAACGATGCCTACTTCGATCCCAAAATGGTTGTCGTTCCGGTCATCCTGTCGATGCAGGAGATCTTGAACAACGAAGGCAGCGCCCAGCTCATGGACGTTTACGACAGCTACATCGCGGCTGCCGAACGCGCCCTCGAGGATACAATGGACGCGGCAATTTACAGTGACGGCACCGCCAACGGCGGCAAGCAGATCACTGGCCTCGCCACCGCCGTGCCGATCGTCACCAACAGCGGTGTCTATGGCGGCATCGATCGCGCCACCGCCGTCATTTGGCAGACCAAAACTTACGACGCCAACTCGTTCTTGGCCGGCTCAACACAGGTCAGTGCGACGACCATCCGCCCAATGCTCAACTACGTCATGACCAAACAGTCACGCGGCAAGGATTACGCCGACCTGCTGGTGATGTCGCCCGAGCATTATGCGGCTTACGATGCGGCGACTGTTGCCATCCAGCGGCAGACCAATTCGACCAGCCTGGGCCAGCTTGGTTTCAGTGCGATCGAATACATCGGTGGCGGTAAACGCGCCGAGATCGTGCTCGACGGCGGCATCGGCTCCAACATGCCGGCCAACACCACATTCGGGTTGAATACCGACAGTTTCCGCATGCGGTATCACCCGAACCGAAACTTCGACAACTTGTTCGATGGCGACGGTCAGATGCCGATCGACAAGGACGCGATCGCGCAGTTCATCGGCTGGATGGGTGAACTCACCCAGGTCAATCCGATGTTTAACTGGCGGCTCTATGACAGTAATCCGGCCGCGTAAGGCTGGGTAAACGGAGGTCGTCGTCTTCAAGGGTGTCCCTTGCCCTCAGCCGGCGGCGACCTCTTCACAAGGGAGAATGCAGAATGCCCGCAAGAGATCCTGATGCCGCCGTCGTTGCTCTGTTTAAGAACTTTGCCAAAAAGAACGAGGCCGCCTCCCTGAAGGAGGGCCGACCGATCTACGAGGATATCGAGGTTGTCGAGATCCGCTTTCCTGGCTCACGCAATATGTCGGTGTTTCCAGCGACCGCGTTCTCGCACTGGTCAGAAAACTTTGAGACGGGCGAGCAGACGGCAGTGACGTATGCCGAGCGGTTTCGCCGGCAGTATCAACAGTTCAAGGCGCAGACAGCGCAGACCAAATCGGGGACGCCGCTGGCGCATGTGCCCTTTCTTACAGAGGCTCGTCGGGCCGAGTTACGCGCCCTCAACATCTACACTCTGGAGGCGCTGGCACATGTTGACGGCCAAGAGCTCAAAAATCTCGGACACGGCGGACGAGATCTGAAAAACAAAGCGCAAGAGTATATCGCCGAGAGTAAGAGCAACGCGCCAAACCTGGCCATGGCAGCAGAGCTGGAGGCGCTCAAAGCGCGCAACGCCATCATCGAAGAAGATCTCAAGCGGCATCAGGACCGCAACGCCGGTGAAAAAGTCGATGGTGATAATCAGTTTGCCGGCATGACCCTCGACCAGTTGCGTGATTTCGTTACGACCAACACTGGTCACAAACCGCATGGCTCGCTGAACCGCAAGACGCTAGTGCGAATGGCAACAGAGGCCCAGCAGAAAGTCGCATGACGAATGTCGTTACTGACGGTTGTCAGGGATGTTTGCACGGTTGTCGGGGCGGCCATCCCGACATCCGTCTTTGCGAGCATCGCCGGCAATCGCACCATGGCGGAGATGCTGGCGCTCGCCAACGAGATTGCACAGCGCATCGCTTACGACACACGTGAGTGGCAGCAGCTCAAACAAAGCGTAACACTGCCAGGTGATGCAACGCTGACCAATCCCGGTACGACGGCATTCAACCTGCCGGCCAACTTCAAGCGCATGTTGCTTACGGCGAACGTCTGGCGATCAAACACGCCAATGTCGCCGATGCGCTTCTTTCCCGATCTGGATGAGTGGATGCAGCGCCGCGCGCGCGGCTATTACGACAGCCGTGGCGAGTGGATTATTTACGGCGGCCAGATACACATCCACCCGCCGATGCCGGTCGGCGTTACGGCGACGTTTGCCTATCTCAGCAAGAACCCTATCGCTTTAGCAAGCGGCGGCCTTAGCGAAATTTTTCTAACCGATAACGACAGCTTCCTGTTGGGCGATCGGCTGCTCAAACTGGGCATGACCTGGCAGTGGAAGGCGCAGAAAGGCTCGCCCTATTCCGAGGATCTCGGCACCTATGGCGACGCCATGCTGCTGGCTATGGGCAATGACAGCCCCTCGCCGATCATGGTCGGCCGCGAGCCGATCTCTGCCAGCGTTGTCGCCAGCACCGCCTATCCCTTCCCGGTGCCATCGTCATGAGTATTGTCCAGGCCTTCAAGCGCCAAGCAGTGCCGGCGCAGATGGCGCAGCAGCTGCAGACGACGACGATCGCGGCGCCGACGCGCGGCATTATTCAGAACGAAAATTTCACATTCATGCAGCCGGGTGCCGCCATCATTTGCGACAACTGGGTGCCGACGTTGCGCGGTGTCAAGTTGCGTGGCGGTTGCGAGCGGTGGTCGGTGTTGCCTGAGACGACGCCGATCATTTCCGGTTTCGAGTATCTCAGCGGCAACGTGCAGAAGATGTTCGCCGCCAACGCGACTAAGCTCTATGACGTCACCTTTGGCGGCGCACCGACATTGGTGAAGGATAGTCAAGGATCCGGTAATTATTCTGCCTCGCAGCTCGCCAACCAGGGCGGCGATTATCTCATTGCCGTCAATGACGCTGGCGACTTTCCGCTGCAATACAACGGCGCGGCGTGGACGACATTCAGCGCCAATCAGATCAGCGGTCCGGTCGGCTCGACGGTCGAGCACGGCAAGAACCTCGTTGCCGTTTGGAAGTATCGCAATCGGTGGTTCTTCATCGAGGGCGGCAGCATGAACGCCTGGTATCTGCCGCTCAACGCCGTGCAGGGCGCACTGCAGATGATCCCGCTGTCGGGGGCGACGACCAAAGGCGGCAACCTGCTGTTTGGCGCGGCATGGTCGATCGACGCCGGCGACGGCATCGATGACAAGTGCGTCTTCTGCACTGATCAGGGCGAGCTGATTATCTTTTCCGGCAGCGACCCTTCGACGGCGACCAACTGGCGGCAGGAAGGTCGCTACGCCATCAGTCCGCCGATGGGCAAGAACGCGCACCTGCCGATTGGTGGCGACCTGCTTCTCGCTACGATCGATGGCATCATCCCGATTTCGCAGGCGATCACAAAAACGGCAGAGCAGCTCGAGCTGGCTGCCGTCACCCGCACCATCAAGCCGCTGTGGCGGCAGGAGGTGGCGGCCAAGATCGCCTCGCCCTGGGCGCTGAAGAAATGGGACGAGTACGGCGGCGTCTTTGTCGCTGTCCCTGGTGGCGCGCCGGGTGATCGCCATTGCCTGGTCGCCAATTCCTCGAGCGGCGCCTGGAGCCGTTTCGTCGGCTACGACGCCACCTGCTGGATGTACACACGCGGCAATCTGTTCTTTGGCACCCAGGACGGCATCGTCATGCAGGCCGATCGCACCGGCTATGACGACGGCAAGCCGTATGTCGCCACCCTGGTCGGTGGCTGGGAGATGTTTCAGTCGGCCGCAGCGCAGTGCGTCTGGCACCAGGCGCGCGCCTCTTTCACCGCCGGCAACTCCGAGCCGTTCCAGCCGCAAATTGCCGCCTGCACCGACTATGACATTCGCGTTCCACAACCGCCGCCGGCGGGGCCGGATCCTGGCGTGGCGGATGTTTGGGACCAGGGTCTTTGGGATACGGCGCTGTGGGACCAGCCGTCATTGGCGCTGCCAGTGGTGAAGAACACTGCCTGGGTGTCGGTTGGCGAAACCGGGTTTTCGCATGCGCCGGTCGTCCAGGTGACGGTGGCGCAGGCGGCGCGGCCGAACGTGGAGCTGATCTCGATCGCGGCGACATTCGAGCGATTAGGCGTCAACGTCTGAGGACAAGCGCATGGCAGTCGATCCAACCGCCGCACCGACCGTAGATCCCGGCGACGCTCGAGATGCGCAGCTCTCTTCTTTGTACACAGACTACAATCCACAGGGTGGCATGGGCGGCCTGTTTGCGCCGGCCTACATCCACGGCCTGAAAGCGTCAGAAGACGCCGTCTCAAAATGGGGTCTGGAAAACCACCCGGTCACCTACGCCAACATCGACCAGACGCGCATGCCTAACCCGTTTCAGGGGCCGTCGCCGATGAGCGCCGGCAATGGCGTCTATGGCGGGCCGATCCCGTTGCAACAGGCGTATGGGGATCCCAAAGGTTCGATTGATCCTGAGGCGCTGCGTGTATTGGCGCAGGGTGGCAAATACGATTTCAACGCGCGACGCGATGCCATCGCGCAGCGGCTTGCCAGTAATCAGGCGGCGCAAGCCGCGGTGCCATCACCGGCAGCGACAGACAGCAGTATGTTTTTGGACGAGAACGGCCAGCCGTTCGACATTCAGGCGTATCAGTCGGCCTTGGCTCAATACAACCAGCAAAAAAGTCTGGGCAACGTCGGCAACTTGCCGCCGATGATGCAAACACCGCCGCTGAAAAGCAGGTTTCCGATCTCCAAAAATTACCAGGACTACAACAACGTAGGCGCGTGATGATGTACCGATACTTATTCGGTGAGGACAGGATCGTCGCGCAATTTGTTGCGCAACTGATCCCGCATGTCCGTCAGTTTGGCGACGATGCGCGCACGATTGGCGTGTTGCGTGAAGATGGCGCACTGATCGCCGGCCTGGTCTACACCAACTACGATCAGGATTTTGGCATCATCGAGATGCATGGTGCGTCAATCGATCCACATTGGCTGACGCGATCGACCATCGAGCGCATGTATCGCTACCCGTTCGTGCAGGTCGGTGTGCAGATGCTGGTGCAGCGCACCCCGATCGAGAACGAGCGGCTGCTGCGCCAGCTCGCCGTTTACGATTATCACTTCATCAAAGTCCCGCGCATGTTTGGTCGCGGCAAGGATGGTGTCCTGTGCTGTCTCACCTACGAAGCGTGGGTCGGCAATCGCTTTAACAAACGGTTCAAGCATCACCTGGACGATGCGCCGATAGAGGAGGCCGCGTGATGCCAATTAATTATGCACAAGCGCCGACACCGTACGGCAGCGGCGGCAGTGGTGGAGCTGATGCCCAACGCAACGCCATCACGCAGGCGCTCATGCGTGTCGCCAACCCGCCACCGAGCACCGGCATGCCGCAAGGCGGCCAGGGCTATGGCGGTATGAAACCGGCTATGCCACCGCCTAGCAATGTGGGCTCGACAATGCCCAGCCCGCAGGCGCCGCTGAGTGCTGCCGGCGTCATGCCGGGAAACCAGCCGCCGGGTGGATTGATGCAGCAAGCCGGCGTGGCGCCGTCTCCTATTCCGCAGACACCGCCGCAGATGATGCCGCCAACGCCAGCGTCCGGCATGCCGCAAGGACCACAGCCAAACGTGCCGCAGTCGCTGGGCCAGGGGCCGTTGATCCAGCCGCCGAATGCCAACCTTCTGCCACCAGGATTAAACCCAGGAAGTTACTGACATGGGCAAGGGCTCTGCACCGGCTGCTCCTGCTGCGCCTAATCCCGTCGACACGGCGCGCGCCTCGACGTCGACCAACGTCGCGACGGCAATCACCAATGCGTTCCTTAACAACACCAATCAGAACACGCCTGACGGGTCGCTGCGCTACGACCAAACCGACACCTATAATTGGACCGATCCCTACACCGGCACCAACATCGCCATCCCGCGCTTTACCGCGACACAGACGTTGTCGCCACAGCAGCAGGCGATCCAGGATCAGAGTAATGCCGCCAAAATGAACTTGGCCGGCATGGCCAACACGCAAAGCGATCGCTTGGCCACCTTACTGGGCAAGGAGATCGACCTTAGTGGTGCGCCGGCGGCGGGCGATCCCAACGCCATTACCAATGTCCCGCAAGCGGCAACGACGTTTGGCGATGTTGGCCAGCAACAGTCGACGTTTGGCGCTGCCGGCGACATCACCAAGAGCTACGGCGCCGGCGACTTCTCCGCCGATCGGCAGAACGTGCAGGACGCGCTGATGGCGCGCATGAACCCGCAGCTCGCCATCGAGAAGCAGGGCATCGAGCAGCAGCTTGCCGACCAGGGCATCCGTTACGGCAGTCAGGCTTATTCCGATGCGATGATGAACTACTCCCGCCAAGCCAACGACGCGCGCTTTGGCGCGATCAGTCAGGCGGGACAAGAGCAGCAGCGCATGATGGACATGGCGGCGCAGCGCGCCGGGTTCGAGAACGCTGCGCAGCAGCAACAATACGAAGAGGAACAAGGCCGCGGCACGTTTGCCAACCAAGCGCAGGCAGCAAACTTCCAGCAGGCTGGCGCGCGCGCCGACTACTTGAACGCAGGGTTAGCGCAGCAGGTGGCGCAGGCGCAGACCGGTTTTAACGCGCAGAACATGGCGCGCAATCAGTTCATGAACGAGCAGTACGCGCAGCGCAACCAGCCGATCAACGAGATCAGCTCGCTGCTGTCGGGCTCGCAGATCAACAACCCGAACTTCGTCAACACGCCGAATAATCAAATTCCAACAACGGATGTTGCGGGCCTCATCAACAATCGCTTCTCGCAGGATATGTCGATCTACCAGCAGCAGAACCAGAACTACCAGCAGCAGCAGGCCGGCATGTACGGCTTGATGGGTGGCATCTTGAAGGGCGGCATCGGGCTGCTGTCGGACGTGCGCGAGAAAGAGAACATCACCAAGCTTGGCAGTGTGCTGACGCCGCACAGCAACGACAATGAGCTGCCGATCTACAAGTACAGCTACAAGGGAGATCCGGCATCGGTCATGCACGTCGGCCCGATGGCGCAGGACGTCGAGAAGATCGATCCGAGCGCGGTGATCGAACACAAGGGCCGCAAGTACATCGACGGCGGCAAGCTGGGCTCCGTTTTAGGAATGGCGGCGTAACATGGCACTCGAGGACGCTGGCAGTTTCATATTTGGCGGCAGTACTGGACTGAGCTACGAGCAGCTCAAGCAGCGGCGCGCAATCGCGCAGGCGCTGGCGTCTCGGCAAGGCGGCTTTCCCAAGAACAAAGGCGAAGGCCTGACTTACTTGGGGCAGAGTATCGGCGAAGCGTTGTCGGACTTGGGATTGCAACGCCGCGAGGCCGAGGCTTTAAGGCGCAGCGGCGCGTTACGCAGCGGTGCTGGGGCGCCGGCAACAACCTACACACCGACAGAGCAGGCACCGCCGGTGAAGACGCCGCCTGTTACGAGCGAGGCACCGCCGGCGGCACCGCCGCCAGCGACGACCAGCGACAGTGGTGATGGTGGAGACACGCTGGCGTCAGTGGTGGCGGCCAGCACGATGGACACAAGCGAGGCGCCAGCTGCATCGGTCGCCGGCTTTCCTGACAAGGCGCCGGTGGCGCCCTGGTCGGCTGTTGCTGCAGCCGAGCCGCCGCCATCTTTTAACGATCGATTTACATCGGCAACGCCGCCGCCAGTGCAGGATGTGCCGGCGGCATCGGTGCGAGATCGCATTGCAGCGCTCGTGCAGCCGGTGTCGCAGGATCCCAATGCGCCGGCGCCACTGACCGGCGGCAACAACGCGGTCAATGCCGATACCATGGCGTTGCCGCAGCTCGCTTCAATGCAGGCGAATGTGAAACAGGCTGGTCCCGTGCCGGCGCCGGATGTGGCATTGCCGCGGGGAGATCCGCGTACGACGAGCGGTGTTCGCGCCACGATGGAGGCGGCGCTGTCGCGCGGCGGGCAGTCGCCGGCGGCGATCGCTGGCATCGAACGCAATGTGCGTGACGAGAGCGGTTTTGATCCGAACCTGCGCCATCCCGACCAGCCGGGCTTTTCCGGCGAGGCGCGTTACGCGCACGGCCTCTACCAGGAGGGCGGCGACGAGTGGAACAACTACGTCAACTGGATCGACAAGAACGCGCCCGGCAGCGATTGGCGGGATCCCAACTTGCAAAGCAAATTCCTGGCCGAGCGGCTGCAGGATCCACAGTACGCGCGCGCCAATGCGGAGATGAACCGGCCCGACACCTCGCCTAGCGGTGCGGCGATCTCTTTCCTGCAGGGCTATCTCAAGCCGGCGCCGCAATACATGGCGCAGCGCACCGAGCAGTACGCGCGCGAGAACAATGATCCGGCCTACGCGAACAAGCAGATCGCCCAGGGTGGCGACACCGGCAGTGCCACGGTCGGTGGTCGGGCCGGACCAGGCGGCCGCGAGGGCGGCGCACCGCCAGAAGACGCGCGCGATCTGGTGACCCAGGCCCTGCTTTCGCAACAGCAGCAAAAACCGCAGGAGCAGGCTACCAGCGACGATTATCTGCCTGACGTTGTCGGAATGACCAACCGCTCAACCTTGCCGCAGCGGCCCACAGCAGCCCTAGGAAGGGCCGGTGTGCAGGGAGACGTATCTCTCCCCACCCTGCAGCCAATGGGCTCACTGCCGGGCGCGCCTACCCCCGCGGCAGGTACGCCGCCAGGTACGCTGCCAGGTTCGCCGCAGGGTGGCGACCCGCGCGACGCGATCGCAGCCGCTATTGCAGCGCAGCAATCGCCTGATGTGCCGCTGGCGGATCCCACCGCGGCCGGTGCCGTCGCGCCGATCGCTCCGCAAGGTCCGCAGGGACCGCAACCGACCATGACCGACATTCAGCCGGCGCCCGTTGGCGGCCCCGGCGATGTCCTGGCGCAAGCAACTGCGCAGGCTCCACAACAGCCGCCTCCGCCGACATATGCGCAGCGGCCGTCGCAAGATCTGATCCCGCCACAGGCTGGCGCGCCTCCGTTCCCCGATCCCGGCAAGCCACCAACACGCGCGCCTGACCTGGGGCCGTCGAAGAGCATGGACTACTGGATGCAGAAGGCGACTGATCCGATGCTCAGTCCCGATGACAGGGCATTCGCGGCGCAGAAGTATCAGCAGGAAGACACCTTTCGGCAGCAGCGGCAGAAGGAGCAGGACGCCGACTACGCCAACCGGCTCTCGGTCTACAACGAGAACATCAAGGCGAAGCGTGAATATGAACTCAAAACACAGCAGCCTGAGTGGGCACTCGACCAGACGATCAAGCGACTGACGATCGAGAAAGACCAGGCCGAGCGCGCCAACGATCCCGTTGTGGCGCAACAGAAGCGTGTCGACTTGGAGAAGGCCAAGGCGGAACTGGCGAAGACGCGCCAAGGCATCATTGCGACCAGTCAGCCTGGTCAGCAGCAGCCAGGTCAGCCGCCGCCGCAGCAAACAGATCCGGCGCTTGGCACATCGCAAAGTCCGCAGCGCAGCGGTACGCCCAACGTGCCGCCCGTGCCTGCCGGCATTGCACCGGAAAAATGGGCCGAGCTGCAAGCGCCTGTGCAAGTCGCAGCTGTCGAGGCTGTTCAGAAGGCGACGCCACAGTTCGATGATGCGATTAAAGCGATCCAACAGGCGCGGACGCATCCTGGCCGCGAATACGGCCTTGGCCCAGCCAGCAGCGTAACAACAAAAATACCCGGCACCGACGCTTATGCGTTTGGCAAGATCAATGACCAGATGGTCGGCAAAACATTCTTGACTGCGTACAACACCCTCAAGGGTGGCGGTCAGATCTCAAACGTCGAAGGCGACAAGGCGCAGGTCGCACAGGCGCGAATTGATCCAAATCAAAAACCCAAGGATTACGATGCGGCGTTGAATGACCTTGAGACGCAGCTGCGCCGTGATCTCGAAACGGCTCAACGCAAAGTCAACGCGCCGGTTACTGCGTGGCGCGCACAAGGAGATAATTCATCGTATGCGCCTGACATCGGCGAGCGGAAAGGCAGCCACCAGTATATCGGCGGCAATCCGCGCGATCCCATGAGCTGGAGAAAGATCCAGTGAGTGAAGAGAGGCCGTGGGAAGATTTTCAAGACCCGCTAACCGCCTCAGCTCCGCCTACCGCGGCGCCGGCTGAGGCGGCGCCATGGGAGGCCTATACTGATCCGATCGCCGGTCCCGATAAGCCGCCACCACAGTTCAACCAACCCTTTGGCGAACTGAAACCTTACACGCCATCACCATCCGAGCGGGTCGGCCAGTGGGCATCGGACCTGTTTCGTGGCGCCGGCGCGGATCCGTACACGGCCGGAAAGTTTGGCCGCGGTGCGCGCGACGTCTTGGGGTTGACGCCGGCTGGCCCGCTGATGGCGGGCGCCGATGTGCAGCACTACGCCGGCGAGGGCGAGTACGGCAAAGCAGCTCTCAGCGCGGTAGGCGTACTGCCTGGCACCAGCCTGGCGCGCAGCGCGGTGGGTGAGGGCGTCAACGCGGCGACCAGGATCCCGCTTAACTTTGCCGAGAACCCTGCGCGCGAGGTGTTATCGGCGCCGACGAGCCAGCAGCTCCTGGACAAAGGCGCCAGCAGATTTGGCGAGTACCGCAATGCGCCGGTGGTCTACTCGCCGGACTCGATCGCGCAGCTCGCCAACGACATGAAGGCGAAGCTCGCCTCGAGCGGCCAGTACGAAAAAGCAGCGCCGGTCACGCACGAGGCGATCGATGTCTTGCTCGACAAAACCAAGACCAGGCCGCTGATTACGCCGGCGGACATCGATGAATTTCGTCAAGCAACAAGTGTCGGCAGCAAGAAAGGCGAAAGCGGCGCCATGCAGGCGCGTTCGATGCTCTACGATCATCTCGACAAGACCGGCAACGACGCCCTACAGAAAGGCGTTGCCGATTACGCCGCCGGCAAACGCGGCAGCATTGTCGACACTATCTTGCGCAAGTCAGCCAACGCCTCTGATCCTGAACGTGCGCTGACCAATCAGCTGCGCAGCACCGTCGAGAGCACGACGCAGCGCCCGCGTGGTTTCGTCCCAGAAGAGATTGCTGCGCTCGATGCCGCAAAAACCGGATCTCGCGGGGTGCGCGCGCTCGAGGGCGGCGCCAACGCGCTCACCGGCGGCGGCGGGATTGTTGGCGCACTGTCGCGTCTCACGCCGATCAGCACTGGCATGGCCTACCTTGGCCATGCGGTCGGCGGTCCCGTTGGCGGCGCGATTGGTTTTGCCGCGCCTGGTGCCGCCGCCAGTGCCATGCGCGCCGGCGCTGGCTCGTTGCGGCGAGGGGCTGCTGAGGAGGCCGGCAACTTAGTACGGCAACGCTCGCCGATGTTCCAGGAGGCGCAGGCCGCTAGCGATGCTGATCCGCTTTATTACCCAGGAACGCCAGCGCAAAACTTTGTCATGCGAAACGCGATTACGCAGGCGCTGATCAATCGACAAAGGGGGCAGTAATGCCGCGCGACGGTTCAAACGTCTACCACATCCCGGCCGGTACTCAGGGTATTCCTGATCAGTCGATCGAGAGCAATAAGTACAACGTCTTCATTGCCGACATCGAGCAGGATCTTAACTTGCCGCGGCCGATCATCGCCGGCGGCACCGGCGCCACCAACGTCGATGATGCGCTCAACACGTTGGGTGGCGAGAAGGCGTCACAGATCGTCACCAACTTCGATAGCCAACTTTGGTACCCAGGCTCGTTCTATGCGGCCGCCACGGCGACCAGCTCACCTGTTGCAGGGCATGCTTTTGTCGGTTGGGTCTACAGCTCCGATCCTCCGGCCGTGCCACCGGCCAATAACAATCTGGTGGTCGAGGCGCGCGACCAGAACGACACCACTGTCCCCGGCGGCTTGTGGGTGCGCGAGAAGAAGGGTGGTGTGTGGGGACCGTGGACGAAACCGGCCGCAGCGCAGGCGCCGCTCGACAGCCCCGTGCTGACGGGAGATCCTCAGGTGCCGACACCGGCATCGGGTGATCATGACAAGAGCATTGCTAATACGGAGTTCGTAGCAAACAGCCTCATCGCAATGGGAACGGTGCTGCAGACCAGCATCGACACCAAGGCGCCAATCAATTCGCCAGTACTGACCGGAGATCCGCAAACGCCGGATCAGACAGCTGGTGATAATGACCAAAGCATTGCCAACACCAAGTTCGTAAACGCCGCCATTGCCGCCGCGGCAACGGTTCACGCCACCGTCGCCGAGTTTCGCTCGAATGCAGCGCCAACCAAGGTTGTCGATGTCGGCACGATGTGGGGTGCAGCAGCGGCTGTGCCGATGACAAGCGGCGTGGCACCGGACTTTTCGCTTGGCTTGGATTTCTCCACGAGTGCTGCTGGTTTTGCAGTAGCAAATCCTGTCAACGTCAAGCCAGGGCAGAAGGGTGTTTTCTGGTTTATCGGCGGTAGCGTTGCGTCCTGGGGCACTGCTTACAAATTTCCTAACGGCCTCAAGCCGGTGTCGTCCGGTGGCTGGGATCTTGTCTCGTTTGTCGTTTGGGACATCAACAATATTCTCTGCACGGCATCACTGGCACATAGCTAATGCTCCCTGGCATTCAATCCATGTTGAGAGGTGGTCGGCCGCGGCCGGCAACGCAACAGGTCGCAGCGTGGGGCAGTAGTACGACATGGACGGTCCCCGATAACTGGACTGACGACAAGAACGAGATCCACTGCATTGGCGGGGGTGGTGCAGGCGCGGGCGGGCAATCAGGCGGCGGCGGCGGCGGCGGCGCCTACTCCCGCGTTATCAATCGCATCCTCTTACCAAGATCTGTTGTTACTATTCGCATTGATGGTCCTGGTGGCTACACCCTGTTCATCAGGAGCGATGGCGCTACGTTGTGTCAGGCGGCACCAGGCGGTGGCGGTGGCGGCAATTCTGGGGGTGCCGGCGGCAATGTCGCCAACGGCATTGGCGACGTAAGGTACAACGGCGGCAACGGCGGCACCGGTTACGGTGGCGCTTTCCAGGCTGCTGGCGGTGCAGGTGGCGGTGGTGCTGCTGGCCCCAATGGCGCCGGCGGTTTTGGCGGCAATAGCAGCTCGACCAGTTACGCTGCACCCGGCGGCGGTGGCAATGGCGGCGGCGGCAGAGGCGGCGACAGTTCGCCGTCATACGTGTCCGGCGCCGGTGGCTACAACTACTCGGGTTACGGCGGCGGCCCCGCGATCGGCGGCAGTTATCTCGATGGCGGTCACGCTGGCAACGCTGGCGTTGACGGTGGTGGTGGCGGCGGCGCTATCTGGGATGGCTATAATCACCCTAATGGCGCTGGCCAAGGCGGCACTGGCGGCAATGGTCCCGATTTTGGTCAAGCCAATCTTGGGTCTGGCGGTGGTGGCGGTGGTGGCGCCAGCGGGTTTCTCGGATCTTCGTGGTATGGCGGCTATGGCGGCTATTACGGTGGCGGCGGTGGAGGCGGCGCTATATCCGGTCCCGGTGGTCCCGGCGCAACGGGCTTGATCGTTGTGAAGTGGGGACCATGACCAAAATAGTCGCCACGATACCTGTAATCGTGCTGCTGGTCGGTACCTTCCTCTACGCGCAAAGTGCTGCACCGCCATCTGTGCCGGTATGCGTAACCGACGAAGACCGTGTCCACATTCGTGCGCAAGTGTTGGCTGCGGTTGATGATGCGTTCAAGGAGAACGTCAAGCACCTATTCACCGGTTGGCTCAAGGATCCACACCAGCAGCCGGAACGTGCGTCTGCTGGACTGCAGAGTTCGATCGTCGCCTACCAGCGCGCCCGCGCCGACGCACTGAAGTGGACACCGGCTAATTGTTAGGGGTGATCCCTAGGAGGGATAAACCATGTCGTTTAGCTACGGCACACAGTGGCCGGTCTACGCCAAGCAGTGGGATGCCATGGAGGCGATCGACCAGGAATGGGCAAACACGTTTCGCGATCTCGGTCAGCATGCCATCGCCAACAAGGCGCGCTACCAGGGCGTCGAGCGTGACACTGGTGTTCCCTGGATGATGGTTGCCGCCATCCATCGACGCGAAAGCGATTGCGACTTTGACACTTACCTGGGCAACGGCGAGCCGCTGAACGAGGTGACCGAATTGGTGCCGGCGGGACGTGGGCCGTTCGATAGCTGGGAGGAGGGCGCGATCGACGCGCTCACCTACGACGGCCTCACCGAGGTCACCGATTGGCGGTTGGAGAAAATGCTGTTCCACCTCGAGAAGTACAACGGCCTTGGCTACTACAACAAAGGACTGCCATCGCCGTATCTCTGGGCCGGAACGTCAATCCAGCAGCCCGGCAAGTATGTGGCGGACGGCAAGTTCGATCCCAACGAGATGGATCAACAGCCTGGGTGCAGCGGCTTGCTGTATGCAGTACACCGGTTGGATCCGCCAGCACAGTACGAACGCGAAACGGCGGCGCCGGCCTGGATTTAATTAAAAAAGCCGCGACGCCTGACAACGCCGCGGCCTTTAAGGTTATGAGACGACCATCGGGGTGAAGGAGCCGCCCCACGAGGTGGTAATACCGTGAACCAGAAAAGGTTGCTGTACGGTGTCTGACACAGGCGAACCGCGCCCGGTAATGTCGACGCTCACAACGAGCGCCTTCCCCGGCATCGGCGGCGATACAGCCGGCGACGGCTCGTTTCCGCAAGGCACCGAGGTCACGATCGTCGCCAGGGCGTACCCCGACTACGCCTTCACGCACTGGTCCTACATCAACGGCCTCGAGGCGAGCACCGACGCCTCCTACACGTTCATGCTCACCACCAACACCGAGCTGGTCGCACACTTTGAATATGACAAGGCGGTGTTCGATCTCGTCAAGCTGACGCGGTGCGACAGCGAAGGCGTCCGCCAGCAGTCGGTCTGGGTGAACCCGGCGCACGTCATTTACGTTACCGTGCGGGCTGACGGCGTGACACACGTTTACTTGCGCGACGAGAAGGAAATGTTCGTCCTCGAGCGGCCACCGGAGTAATCGCCATGATCGAAGCAATCATCTATGCGCTGATTTACATTTGCTTGCTGGCGTTGGTGATCTACTTGATCATCTGGGTACTGCAGACGGTGGCCGGCATCGCCCTGCCACCCAAGGTCGTCCAGATTATCTGGATCATTTTTGCCTTGGTCTGCATTCTGATCCTTGTGAGGTTACTTCTTCCTCACTCAGGGCGGCTCCTGGGAGGCGTGTTGCCGCTGTTGGTTTGACGCAGACGTCATGCGCTGCGATACTGCGCCAGCTCCGTTGTGATGAACGAGCTGTGTAGGAACAGACGCCACCGGCCTCAGCCCCCGGTGGCGTTTGTTTTTTGACGTAGGTCAATGAAAAGCCGGCTTGCGCCGGCTTGATGGTGTGAGCCCCCGCGGGCCTGATGGCACCCCTCGCGAAGGGGCTGGCTGGCGGCCGCTTATTCGGGGACTAGCGGCCGCCAGTTGCAGTCAAGTCTCGCCGGGAATATTCCCGTGAGGCTCGTGCTCGCTGTTCCTGCGATTAACCCAGTTCTCGAGCGTGTTCTGGATCTCAGCAGCCAGGTCGTTGCGATCGACCTGGCTGTAAAAAACAAACTCGTCAGCGAGGACGATTTCAGCCAACTTGCGGCAGTCGTCCTCGAACGGTTTTTTTTCAGCTCCCATTTATTTAGTCACCCCCTTTCTTGATACTTTTTCGATGACCTCTTCCCAGCTGTCGCCTTCAGCTTTGACGAGGAAGAACATGCCCTCAGAGACACCAACGGTGATCTTGTGGCAGCGGGTGATGGACGACAGCCGATCGGTCCTGTCGCTAGCGGCGCGGTGTTCAGCAAACAGGCGTTGGTACTCCGCATCCGCTGCAATGATGGTCCGGTAGCGCTCGTCCTTTTGTTCTTTGAGCCTGCGGCGCTCCTCCACTGCTGCCGGCAACTCAGCTGCCGCCGCGGCCTTTTCTTCCTGTGTCGGTGCCTTGGTGTTGATGCGATAGCCCAGTTTCTTGCCAAGCAACTTGCCAAGCTTCTTGATTGCGACCGCGCGTTCCATGTGTGTGATCCGCAGTTAAGGTGTTAGCGGCTAACTGCTAGTTTCTTGCCGAACTGTTCGCCAATCTTCATAAGCATTTCGCCTAAATCGCTATCGAGCGCCCATCGGGCATCTTTCGATTGAAGCCAAGTTTTGATTTTCTCATCACTCCAGCCTGCAATGTGCAATTCTCGGGCTATAGAGTTCCAGAGAATGTGGGCGGGCCGATCAAAGGAATACATTGGCCATTCTGGCGTAGCGCGGGAGGCATGAAGCTGCCCAATGTGGCCGGTGCAGTCATAATGGCCGGGATCGTATTCTGCGTCATGCGAGGGGGCCAAGAGTTTCATGTGGTTTGTCCTATCTAGGGGATCAGTGCGCGGCGTAGTCACTCGCCCTCGATGTCGAGGTAGCGAACGACTTCAGCCGGTGTGTTGAACGGGATGCGACGACCCTCGTCGTCACGCACGTCCATGTGCGTCCAGCCGCCGGCAATGTGCAGGTCGTAGAACCAGCCCAGACCGATGATCAGGGCTTCGTTGTAGGGAAGGGCGCGTGTCATTGATCAGCTCCTTGTGATGAACAGGAGCAATATAGGACAGTCTGGCAGCCTTGTCAAGCGGTCCTATCTGTAGAGTTTCTGCGCCCGCTGATAGGCAAAGAGCGCATCTTCCTTGGTCTTGTAATGACCCAGCGCCATGTTGCGGCCGTCGACAAAAATACGGCTCTTCCAATACTTGTAGGTGCGGCGCCGGCCCGATCGCGTCGTATACTTGACCGTGACTTGGGTAACGCCAGCAGCTCTGCGCGGCATTCGTCTCTCCTTAATCCCTGGCGCGGGTGCCAAACGCCGCGCCAGGGTACTCGTTACGCTACGACACTCTGCTTGCGACGACGCAGCATGGCACCAAGACCAGCCAGGCCGCCACCGAACAGCCACACGGCTGCTGGCAACGGGACTTCACTCGCGAATGTCGCGAGGTTGCCGCCGTAGCCTGACGAGCCACCGGCAATGCCGCTGATGTCGAGGAAGTAAAAACCAGATGCCAGAATTGCCGATCCGGCAAAACCCTGACAGTTGGTAATCGGGCCGCAGCCTTGCTGGGCTGTGACCGGTCCAATCACCTGCGCACCCGGCGAGCCGGGAGTGCCTGCAAAGACACTGCCGGTGAAGCCGGTGATGAAGTCAGAGCTAGACGTTCCACCGGGAAACACGTTTGTCACTGACGCGATGGTCAGGGTCAACGAGTGATCGAGATGGAAGGTATACTGATCGTCAAAGCTGCCGGTCAGCGCACCCAACGAGTGATTGAACGCACCCGTTGCCGAGGTCGGATCAAGACCGAGATCCGTAACGACTGCCGCTGACGCCGGGAGCGAGAGTGCTCCCAACGCCGCGGCAACGAGCAGAAGTTTTCTCATTGAAGTCTCCTTGCAAGGAAGTTGAGTTGCCTCGAGTTAAACCGCGGCGGGGGTCGCTGGTTTCTTTTTTCTGCGGCTCATCATGATCAAGCCGCCTAGTCCTGCACCGAACATCCAGACAGCGCCGGGAAGTGGTGTTTGCGCGATGACCGGAGTGATAACCAGATCGGCAGTAACGCCGATCAGGCCGGTCTTGGTGTTTGGCCCAAGCACATCGATGGTGAAGAACACGCTGGGATCACCGCCCGTGCTTTTCACGAAGTCGGCAAAGTCAATACCAGCCACCGTGAACATCAGGTCAGCCGTGGACGTGCCGTGACTTGAATTGTCCACGCCGTACAGGAACGAGCCAAAGCCGTCCTGCTGGCCTGCCGGGATGACGGGCGAATATCCAGCCGTAAGGTTGGAGAAACTCGCCGCCGTCAAGGTTTTATCGACACCAAAGTTGAAGGTGTTCAGCCCGTTGCCGTTGAAGTTGAACGCGGCTCCGTTAAGCACCTTGACGTCAAAGTCAACGCCGAACGCCGTATCGGTCAGTGTGATCGAGCCGAAGATAGTCCCGGCTGGGCCGCACGTTCCGGTGCAGTGGTCGATGGTGAAGTTTCCGGTAACAACAGGATCAGCTTGCGCTGGCACTGCAAGTCCGGCCAGCAGTAACGCGGCTGGCAAAAGTAGTAGTCGCTTCTTCATAGATTTTCCTCTGTACGGTTGGTCCCCTTGGGCGGCGATGTTGTTGTTTCCGGCCCGCCTCCCGTTTGCCGGACGAACGTGTCTCCGTTCTCGTTTGCCACCCCAAGAATTGGAGACGCGGTAATTGGCTCAAAACTAATTCCACCGTCAGCTTTCACCTGCTCGATGACGATCTCGCGCATGCGCTTAACCTGCGGGTGAAACCGCCACGGCCAGTAGCCGTAGAGCAGGCGCATGCTGACAAACATCACC
>Ga0157375_10000321_pt1 | contig 42980 bp, 35 predicted proteins | sample M35metaG_FD_115311 | JGI IMG/M metagenome (GOLD analysis project Ga0157375, IMG submission 115311) | Miscanthus rhizosphere microbial communities from Kellogg Biological Station, Michigan, USA - M3-5 metaG | ecosystem: Host-associated > Plants > Roots > Rhizosphere > Soil | place: USA: Michigan...
TCGTCACCAACAGCAGTGGCAAGGTGGTCAACGCCGTGGCCACCCCGCAGCACAGAAACTGCCGGGGCAGCGGCGCCTTCAACTTGAGCGCGCCGAACGCCAACCCCGCCAGGCACGAACCGATGGCATACACCGACAGCACAATGCTCGCCGCTGCGGGTTGGCCCTGCTGCTGGGCAAAGGCGACACTGACCACATCCACCACGCCGACGATCACGCCCATGGCCAACAGCAGGATCATCAGGATCAGTACCGACGGTGAAGCGATCAACCAGCGGCCATGATGGCCCTGGTGCTCATGCACCGGCGGTTCCGTTGCGCGTTGCAACACAAAGACGGTGACGCCCACTGCCAGCAGCAGCGCCGCCACCAAAGGCCCGGCTTCCGGGAACAGCACGACGCTCAGGCCGACGGAGATCGGTGGGCCGATGATAAAACACACCTCATCGAGCACCGACTCCAGGGCAAACGCGGTCTGCAGCTTGGGCTGGCCGCGGTACAGCGCGGTCCAGCGCGCCCGTACCATCGCCGACATATTGGGCATGCAACCGGCCAGAGCGGCGAACAGGAACAACGTCCAGCTGGGTGCCTGGAAACGCGTACACAGCAACAGCAGCAACAACGCCCCGCCACCGATCAGCGCGGCGATCGGCAGCACCCTGCCCTGGCTGTAGCGGTCGACCAGCCGTGACACCTGCGGCGCGCAGAATGCCGTAGCCAGGGCAAATATCGCCGCCACCGACCCGGCCAAGCCATAACCGCCGTGGACCTGCGAGAGCATGGTGATCAGGCCGATACCGGCCATGGACACGGGCATGCGTGCCAGCATCCCGGCAAGTACAAAAGCCCGGGCACCGGGCGCCTGGAACAATTCGGCGTAGGGGTTTGCCATCACTGCACTGTCTTCTTATAAGGAGGTGCGCAACCTTTTATCACACCAGCCGCTTGATCTGCTTGTGCCGCCACACCAACCGAAAGTACGTCGTCTGCAATGCCAGCATCGCCAGGTACGTCACGGGAAACGCCATCCACACCCCTTCCAGGCCGAAATGCGCGTTGAACAGATACGCCATTGGCAGTTCAACGCCCAGCACGCAGAAAATCGAGATCGCCACCGGCATCAGCACCACGCCGCTGGCACGCATGATCCCGCCGATCACCGCCTGGAAGCCGAACACCAGGATGCTCCACAGCATGATATGCAGCAGGTGTTCGGCGTTGATCCGTGCGGCGTCGTCCGTGATGAACAAGCCCAGCAACCAGTGGGATAACAGGTAGCCCAGCAGGATCAGGCCACCTGTCAGGCACAGGTTGATCAGCAACCCTGTACGCAGGATCGGCCCGATGCGTTCCAGTCGACCGGCACCAATCGCCTGGGCGCCCAGGATCGACGCGGTAATGGCAATCGACAGCGCCGGGAATTGCACATAGTTGACGATTTGGGTGACCGCGCCATAGGCCGCCGTGGCTTGTGAACCATGGCTGTTGACCAGGGCGAGGATGACCAATTCCGACAGCGACAGCACCACCATCTGCAAACCGGTAGGCAGTCCGATGCGTAGCACCTTGCCTAGAATCACCCGATCCAGACGCAAGGCCGCAAGCAGTTCACGATCCGGCGCCATCACATGGTTTTTATGACGCAGGCGCAGGATCAGAAACAGCATCGCCGACGCGTTGCCCACCAGCCCGGCATACACCGCACTCTGGATGCCCATCGGCGGCAAGCCAACCCAGCCGCGGATCAGCGCCGGGGTCAGCAGCAGGCCGACCAGGGTCGAGACCATCAGCGCCAACAACGGCGAAACCGTGTCGCTCACCCCGCGCAACAGTTGGGTGTAGAGGATAAACACCAGCAGCAGCGGCATGATCAGCATCATCATCTGGGCATAACCCACCGCGTCATCCAGCACATCGATGGGGGTGCCCAGTGCCTGCAAGGCCGGGCGCGCGAACAGGCTGCCGAGTACCGCCGCGATCAAGCCCACCAGCGCGCCGAGGGTCAAGGTGGCCCCGGTGATCGACTTGACCATCCCGGTTTCCTGGGCGCCCCAGGCCTGGCCGATCAGCACCGAGGCCCCCGCGCCCAGGCCGATCACCAGCGCAATAAAGAAGAAGACGATGGGAAACATCCCCGACACCGCCGCCAACGCCTGGGTACCGAGCATTTGCCCGACATAGATGCCATTGAGCGTGCCGGAAAAACTCTGCAGGAAGTTGGACAGCACCATCGGTGCCAAAAAGATCAGGTAGATCTGCCACAACGGCCGTTGTTGGGTGACTTCCATGGTAGTTCGAGTCCCTGGATTTATGATCAGGCAGTAAAAGCGTTGCGCGACAGCCAGGCCAGGTACGTCTGCACGTCTACCGGCCAGTGCGCGATCTGCTTGGAAAAGTCCGCCGCATCCTGGGCAAACAGCGCCCGCGCGGCATCCTCGAAACCCGGCAGGTCGCCGCCAATGGCGCTCATGAAGCGATAGCTGGCCTCCTTGGCATGGCGCATTTGATCACGGCAGGCATGGGCATTGCGCGCTTCATCGACCAATCGGCGCAACGCAGCCGAAGCGCCGCCACGCTGCTGGCCCAGCCACGCCCAGTGGCGAGGCAGCAAGGTGACTTCCCGCGCGACCACGCCCAGCTTTGGGCGCCCTACCGTGGGCACCGCGGGGGGCTCGTCATCGGTGTCTGTCGGTGCGGGTTGTTCCGGCGCATAACCTGCCGGCCAGGGATAGTCGACCTGGGTGCCGGTAGCGTCGTCAAAGACCAGGAAACTGCCCGCCGACAGGCCAAGGTCAACCAGGGCGGCAGCCACCTGGGCATAGGAACCGGCCGCCACGCGTTGGTGACGAACAAAGGCGCTGCATTGGGGAGTGATGTGCGCAGGCATGGCTTATTACCCGGATATTATTTATTTTACCCGGATCATATTAGCCATAACGCTTCAACTTACAAGGCGATTCTCGTGAAACCTCCCGCCACTGAGCGCCGCCTGGACTGTGTGGCGAGCGGGCTTGCCCCGCGTTGGGCTGCGCAGCAGCCCCAGTAAGATCACCGCGTTTTTTCAGACAAAATGCAGTGCGGGATTGGGGGCTGCTGCGCAGCCCAACGCGGGGCAAGCCCGCTCGCCACACAGGCCCGCTTGCCACAACAAGCCCGCTCGCCACAGGGAGATTGGTCAGGATCTGAAGAGTGGTGTAGCTACCCATGCCACCATCGCCTGAGGCATGCGTACCGGACAACGCTCCTGGTCTAGTGACTGATCATCCAAGGCCGTGGCCCGGTCTGGGTCTTGAGGCCCAAGGGGTTGGCCTTGCTCGGCTCGACTTTTTTACCGGTGCCGCAGCAACTGCATCCGGCCGGATGGCGACGGTTCTCCCGGTATTCGCCGACGGTCTGCGGTGCGTGGGCACTGCGCTCGTTGCCGGCGATGGCCTTGCGTTGGTTGGCCGACAGCGTTTGCAGCGCCGGCGCCGACACCCTCAACGGCCCGCCAGGTCCTTCGCAGTACGGACACTGGCTGGGTTCGTTGCGCTGGGCCATCGGCCGCAGCAGCGTGAAAGTGCCACACGCCTCGCAGGCGTATTCGTAGGTCGGCATGGCTACAGGTCCGGGGCAATGGGCAGGTCGATGCTGCCGTCGAGGTATTTCGTCGGGCCGTTGGCGGTGGGGTTGATGTCGAACTCGAAGATCTCCGTGGGCAACCACAAGGTTGCGCAGGCATTCGGAATATCCACCACACCGCTGATATGCCCCTGCACCGGTGCCGAGCCGAGCAACGCATAACCCTGGGCCGGCGAATAGCCGAACTTGGTCAGGTAGTTGATCGCGTTCAAGCAGGCCTGGCGGTAGGCGATGTTGACGTCCAGGTAGTGCTGCTGGCCCTGCTCGTCCACCGAGATGCCTTCGAAGATCAGGTAGTTCTTGTAGTTCGGCGTGATCGGGCTCGGCTTGAACACCGGGTTCTTGATCCCGTACTTGGCCATGCCGCCTTTGATCAGCTCGACTTTCATGTGCACCCAGCCGGCCATTTCGATAGCACCGCAAAAGGTGATTTCGCCGTCGCCCTGGCTGAAGTGCAAGTCGCCCACCGACAGCCCTGCGCCCTTGACGTAGACCGGGAAGAAGATCTTCGAACCCCGGGACAAATCCTTGATGTCGCAGTTACCACCGTGCTCACGTGGCGGTACGGTACGCGCGCCAGTGGCAGCCGCATCGTCACGGGCCTGGCCCTTGAGCTTGCCCATGTGCGCGGTGGCGGCCAGGGGTGCGTTGGCCAGCGGCGGGACGCGGGTGGGGTTGGTGTCGATCAGTTCCTGTTCGCGACGGTTCCAGTCGGCGAGCATGACCGGGTCGGGCAGGCAGCCGATCAAGCCGGGGTGGATGAGGCCAGCGAAGTTGACCCCCGGAATGTGCCGGGAGCTGGTGAACATGCCCTTGAAATCCCAGATGGCTTTTTGTGCGCTGGGGAAGTGATCGGTGAGAAAACCGCCACCGTTCTGGCGCGAGAAGAAACCGTTGAACCCCCACTGGGAGTCGGCCTTGGCGCCGATGTCGAGCAGGTCCACCACGAGCAAATCACCCGGCTCGGCGCCGTGCACGCCTACAGGGCCCGACAGGTAATGCACGGTGGACAAGTCCACGTCGCGCACATCGCTGGCGTCGTCGTTGTTCTTGATGGCGCCGGCGGTCCAGTCGTAGGTTTCGAGGATGAAGTCATCGCCCGGCTTGACCCAGCAGGCCATCGGAATGTCCGGGTGCCAGCGGTTGTGAATCTGCTCGTTTTCGGTGACAGGCTGGTTGAGGTCGACTTTGATCAGCGTTTCGGTCATGGACAGGCTCCTGGACGGATGACGGGTGCGTGCGATCCAGTCTCAGGGGGCCAGGGAAAACGGGGAATACGTTGGATGACGTATAAAATGGGAAATTGCGCCTGACTTGACCACGCGTTTGCCTACCACTTGACCACCTGTTTGCATTCGACTTGACCAGCCATTTGCATCGGATGTGACCACGCACACGGGTACGTCTTGACCGGCAGATATCGGCCAAGAGCAGTCGTTCACCATTGGTAGATTCCGACCCATAGGGTGTAAAAACGTCGTGCGAAATCGGACGACAGGCTTTCACGTATATTCTTGAAAAGTACGGCAGGTTGCCGCCGATCTGAATGCTGGTAAGGCGTGTCGCTGATTATCACCCACCCCTACAACCTTAGCGCTATCAGCCAAGGATGGGCTGGTCATGCTAGGAGAGCATTTTCAAGGGCTTGAAGTGATTTTTTATTACCTGTAGATTATCTATAGATCATCCATGGTTTGAGAAAATGGCTACCACTTACCCGTCCGCAGATGAAATCGCAGCTAAAATCCGCTACCTCCATGAGGCCGCTTTTGCTGGCAAAGCTCGCGGTCGCTTCAAGATCGAAGATGATCTGATGCGAGCATTATCAGGTCGCCCAGGACGGCTTCAGGACAACACCTTTGAGGGCATCAAGGCTGCTTGTGCCGAGGATGGATTGATGATCACCAGGCTTAAACACCATGGGATCTATACCGTTATGGAGACCAAGAAGATGGTCGCCTGGCGAAACGTACCAGTACGTCTTTTGACCAGGCTCGAAAAAGAATGGGAGTGGGAGGATTGAGAACTGAGGAAACTCGGGGGCATTAAAAGGTGGGTTGAGTCCATCATCGCGGAGCATTTTCAATGACCAAACATAGCTATAGCGTCACTGTAGATCTCAGGAGCATCAAGACCTGGGGGAAAGCTTTTAAGCATGTTGCCAGCCTGATCCGGTCGGGGGTAATGAATGAGCATGGGTTCGCTGCTTTAAAAGGGTTAACAGACGTTCGCTTTCGAAACTGGTCGATCGCAATCAGGTTCAAAACCGCAGATAACCGTGACGAATTCTGTCGCGAGATTCGACGTGTCTTACGTCCTAGTGTCGTCGACAGGATTGTATTGAAACCAACGACCCCACGCAGAGACCTCTCGCAACCCATAAGATTTTTGCAAGCCTCATAAACAGCAGCCCCGCGCGATCAAGACGCCTTGAGAATCCTCGCCAAGGCGTCCTATTAGGCCTCAGGAAGTGTATGAGGCCAACTGCTCTATGGGTCGATTGCTGACTGTCGTGAAGGGCTGTATCCGACCCAACGCTGCCGGAGGCGAATGGTAGCGTTCGGCCAAAAGCAATCGTTGGCGATGGACTGTTTCCGGCCATGAACCGAAGCACTTTCTACCCTTCACTAACTGTTAGTCTGGTGAGGCAGTTGATAAGCTGAGTTTAGTACGACAGGCCGACGGGCGAAGCTCAGGCAAGGAAAAAATAGATGATAAAGTGAAATCTACTATGCACTCGTGTGAGCACAATTTACTAGGGAAGTCTAATGTCTGATTCCACTAAGGCACAAGGATATACAAGGGATACCTCGATTCAGATGCCCGAGCGTCGTTCAGAAACAATATTGGACGAACTGGGAATCGCTCTGAATGATGCAATGGCTAGTAGCGTGCAAACGCCCTATGGACCAGTACCATTGGCAAGCGCGCTGGAATCCACCGACATTGAAATTTCCAGACCCGCCTCGATACAGCTTAATACGATCATGAAAAAAATTGAACCGATTCTAAGGCGTGATAATCGGTTTCCTGGTGATGATAACTATGTAATCCGGTCGGCGATAACGAGAAGCGGAATATATCCAAATAAATCTATTGAGGCGATGTTGTATCGAGCAAAAAAAAGTGGCTCCACGCCAGATGCAATTGCTTGGTTTCTTCGCGTCTTAGCTACAAAGAATGGCAATGTTAATTTGGTTGAAACCTTGTGGGGGCTTTCAATTCAAGAGCCTTTGCAGTTGACTGAAAATATTCAGTTATTACCTTTGTCCAAGCTGCCGGAAAGCGCTCAGAAGAAATTTTTCGTCCCTGGTGCAAGTAGAGGATTTAAGTGCAGTTGGACAATACCAAAGGTAATCAGTGATTCTCCCGGGGGCGCACTTGTAGGGCAGTTGGAACTAAAATATTGCGTGCATAAAAATGCCCCAGGGCAACAGCAATGGGATGAGCTGGCGAAAGATCAGAATTTAATTTCTGGCCTAATGGAAGAATTTCACGACATTGCCATGCTTATAACTTTGGTTGGTTCTAATCCTGTTATAGGGACAGCCATCTGGATGGAGTACGAAGATGCCGACTTGAAGTGCTATGGGGACTTCCTAAGCTCTTGGGTCGCTCGTTCAATTGAAACTATTCCACGCGCGGGTCAAGTTTATCAGCGTGTGGATCTCTCAGAAATTCAAAATATTATTTTAGATTTTCAGCGCTTGAACACTCAAGCCAAATTAAAGGTTCGCGTGGCCTTGGAGCGTTTTAATCTCGCGCTCCGCCGAAGTAGTTTGGGCGATAGGGCAATTGACCTTTCGATTGCGCTGGAATCTTTGGTAGGAGGAAACGAATCGAGTGAGGTCACTCATAAGGTCACAACACGAACAGCAAGGCTTCTTGGTAGCGACTTAACCCAGCGGAGTCGTATACGAGACATTGTTAAGGCAACTTATACTTATAGAAGCGCAATGGTGCACAACGGCCAGCAGCCAACTAAAGCAAAAAAGATTTTAGAGGAGAAAACTGAAGCGAAAGAAATTTTAAAGCAGGCATGTGCTGTCTGTGCGGACTTAATAAAAACCATTTTGCGGTTGGGTGACACTCCAGAGTGGCAAAATTTTGATATTGCACCTTAGTTTGCCGCCAGTGGTCGTTGGTGTGGAGCTGTTTCGAAAGAGTTTGGCTTCTAAGAAGATAAATAGGGCTGTTGATTCCTTGTTTGTTAGTGGTGGCTTTTATCATTGGTTGTCATTAATAGAGAATCACATTTGTATTGATGTGAAATAGTTTAAGTGGGCCATTAGCTGCCCTCCATGACGGGCAGCTTTGGGTCGAAATCGACCCATCCCTATGTGCGCTGCGACTGCCAAATCACGTTCGTCTCCAGCAACCCTAACGATGCCCAACATAAACCCAGGTGACAGGCAGCCTTTAGCTACTGACTGCCTTTGACCGGACTTAGGCCCACATGACTTCATGTTGGGCGGCCCTTCACTTGCCACCTTTCTTTCCAAAAAGTGGCCGGAGAGAGTCCCAAAGCACACCCTCGATAAGCTCTATATCCTCGTCGATTGAGTCTTTGAATTCGTAGTATTCGACCAAAAATTTTGCACCGATTGGAACTGCCCAAGCGGATAAATAGAGTCCCCACGTAGTCGTCCCCGTACCTGTTCCTAGGTGACTTCGGAATCTATCGAACATGTTCTTCGAGGTGCCAACATAAATTGACCTCGATTCCTGATGCGCAGAGTTGTCACGACTCATGTTCCTCGACTCGGTCAAGCGAGCACGCCTAAAAGCACTCCTTGTTCTTGCAATGAGCTGAGAATCCTTACCCTCTAAGGAAACTTGATAGAGATAGTGCGTCGCCGTTGCCTTAACTGGGAACCGAGCATGAAGGCGACTCAATGCATCCGGACTGGAAAGATCTGCCGACGTAAACCTGATGTATCTCGGCCCGGCCTGCGGAGCCGCGAGCACATTGGCAGCGCGCTGAACTCGCGCTTTAAAAACATGTTTCAGGCTCACAAAAATATCCTCGAAATGCCTATCGCTTAAGTTGACCAATATAACGTGCATATTGAACGACCTATCAGGCTCGTTCTAATGACTGAATATGGTCGCTTTCTGCCCGTCGCGAAAGGCAGAAATCGGCCAATAGCATTCGTTCCGGGGCGGCTGTTTACGACCCTAAGCCGTCGGTGGCAGCGGCAACAAACGCACAAAACAGGGCGGATATGCTAATGCAACCACCCTAGCGACAGGGGTTAGAAAATACGTCGCTCGTTACTTGTGGGGAGTCTATGTACGGTTCCTTAGCCATGCCCGTATGGCTTGCTAACTTCAAACGGGACACCTAATTCTTCACAGATTCTGGATATAGAGTCGTGTGCATATAGCTGGGCATGAATTTGTAGCGTTTTTTGGTTTTCGTTGGACGAAGCACCATTGTAATCATTTACTAAATATGAGCTAGGATGGACTAGCTTAGAGTACAATTTAAATAATGCATTGTGCTCATCTTCTAGCCCTACGGTTTTGGCTAGACTTCCTGTGCTAATAGGCTGCTTAATAATCGGAAGTTCGTACTTGGTTGTCAGATTCTTCAGGCGCTCTATTTCCTGCTTTAGTATATATTTCTCATTTAGGTTCTCCGAACCGTTAGCTAGTAATAAGATCCCCTCTAATACTTGGACTTTATCTGTTACTGCCTCAGACTGCCATTTCTTTAGATCTTCTTGGATTTCTATGAGCGACCTAATGCGCACGTTGATTTCATAAATACTCCTTGTTGATAGAGCAAGAGCTGAAATATGAAAACTCAATGAAGACTTAGCTAGCTCCAAATAGTCTGCCGTGGAGCGCAGCAGATTATACAAGACGACTGATCTCTCAGTTTTATGGATGTTTTTCTCAATCCATCGATTTATGAATCTGCATTTTTTTATTAATTTATCCAGATTGCTTTTCAACTCAGTCTGATTGCTCTCTACTACATAGTCCTTCAATTTTTTACTCATGAGTCAAGATTTCTCCTAGAGCCCAATTTTTTGGTCAGTGGTGCGCTTTAGGCCGCCCAAATGACCGCAATCAAGGATTTGAATAAATTATGCGATTAGTTCGCAATGCATAGTCGAAGCTTCGATATTTCAAAAGAAAATATAAACCCAAACGTTGCTAGCAAACCAATACATTTGGCTTTTTCATCTTCGCAATTTTTGAAGTGTGCATGCAGGTCAGGTCGTCTTTCCTTGACATAAGAATCCACTTGCTTAAGCGAACCATAACTAAATATACGCTGCGTGATATCGTGAGCCATTGAATTTCGGATTTTCTTTATTTCGTTTAGAGGCTGTATCAGTAAACGATACTCCTCAATACTTTCACCTTCTTCTGTCTCATACAGTTTCAAGAAGTCTTTGAAAACATCGATTTTTTCACCAAGCATTCTGCTTTCAATGAGCTCATCGATAACTGCTAAAAGATTTATCATTTTGTGCTCTATAAGTAGCACGATTGTGAAGAACATACCTATAAGCCGGTAGTCATCTTCTTCTTTGTTTCTAGCCCACTCATTGCCTTCCACTGTGAGCTCAATAAGGCGCTGGCTGTTTTCGTCAGGAGCGCCTGGGGTCTTGTACTCAATTTTTTTGTATTGCCTTTTTGGCTTTCTTCTTTTGTAGTAACCAAATTTATTCAGAATTCGTTCCAATTTTTACTCCTACAATATATAACCATTGGTCAAGCCCAATATATTGCTGTATAGCGACCCTGGAAGCGGCTATAGCGACACTATAGCTCCACTAATGCATCCGAAAAGTCCCCACTGCCTACCTCTTATGAGCTGGTTTTTGGCGGGTAGGTAGGCCAATTTCAGCATCTTGGTCTTACACCGTACAGTAGCACATAGCCATCCATCTGCTCTGAGACACAATCTGTTCCTGGGGCACTTCAAAAGCGTGAGGTTTATCAAGGGTTTTGAATGGCTGCTTTTGGCCGACTGCTGCCCTTCGCGAAGGGCAGCTTTGGGTCGAAAGCGGTCGTTCATGACTGACCGCTTCTGGCCGATTCCTGCCGGTCAAGACGCACCCGTGCGCTGGTCACGTCCGATGCAAATGGCTGGTCAAGTCGAATGCAAACAGGTGGTCAACTCAGTGCAATTACCCATAAAACCCGGGCGTGCGGTTTTATTCCATCAATTCGCTCAATGTCAGGGTCAGCAATTAGTGATTGGACGCAACGTCGAGGGCTGATTAGATTCCGCGAGACAGATAGCTTTTAGCCATCATTCCTTAGCCCCCTGAATATCGAGCTTTCCATGAAAAAACCTGTCTCGTTGGCAATGCGTATCGGACTGGGCTTTGCGTCCACCCTGTCGTTGCTGGTGCTGATCACTGCCGTCGGTATCCAGCGAGTGGGGTTTATCGACGGCACCCTCAAGGAGGTCGGTGAAAAAGCCGCCGTGGTCCAGCGCTACGCGATCAACTTCCGGGGCAGCGTGCACAACCGCGCCATCGCCATTCGCGACGCGGTGCTGGTCAAGGACGAGCCGGCGCTTAACCGCCACCTGGCCGAGATCGACCAGCTCAAGCGCGACTACCAGGATTCCGCCGTGATGCTCGACCGCCTGTTCGCCAGCGCCGCCCCCAGCGCCGAAGAAGCCCGCCTGCTGGCCGATATCAAAGCCATCGAAACCCAGGCCCTGGCCTCCAGCGAACGGGTGATTGCCCTGCGTCGCGGCAATGACATCGCCGGCGCCCAGGACCTGCTGCTGGCCCAGGCATCGGCCCATTACACCGAGTGGCTCAAGCGTGTGAATGCGCTGATCGACTTCGAGGAAGCCCAGATCAAACAACGCCTGGACACGGTGCAATCGGCCGCCAGCAACTTTGCCGTGCTGATGCTGCTGGCCAGCGCGGTGGCGATCATCCTGAGCGTGCTGGTGTCGCTGCTGATCATCCGCAATATCAAGGCCACCCTCGGCGCCGAGCCGGAGGAAGTGGCCGAAGCGATCCGCCGCCTGGCCAAGGGCGAGTTGAACCAGCCCATCGAAACCCGCTACCCCGACAGCGTGATGGGCATCCTGAAAAACGCCCTGGCGCGCCTGGGCGACACCATCACCGAAGTGCGCGCCGCCGCCCAGGCCCTGCGCCACTCCTCGGTCACCCTGCTGTCGGTGGCCAGCGATAACCGCCAGCAAATCACCCTGCAAACCAGCGAAGCCCAGCATGTGGCCGCCGCCATCACGCAAATGGCGGCCTCGGTCAACGAGGTCTCGGGCTACGCCTCGGCGGCGTCGAAGGCCACCATCCTGGCCGACGCGGAAGTGGACAGCGGCCACCGCCTGGTGGGCGAAGTGACGGTGGCCATCGAAGAGTTGGCGACGATCCTTGAGCACGCCACCACCCGGGTCAACCAGGTGTCCAGCGACAGCGAAAACATTGAAACCGTGATCGAGGTGATCAACGCCATCGCCGCCCAGACCAACCTGCTGGCCCTCAACGCGGCAATCGAAGCAGCGCGGGCCGGTGAGCACGGGCGCGGCTTTGCGGTGGTGGCCGATGAAGTGCGCTCCCTGGCCACGCGCACCCAGGAATCCACCCAGGAAATCCGCGACATGATCGGCAAGCTGCAAAGCGGCACCCAGGACGCCGCCGACATCATGCAACGCAGTCGCGACCTGGCCCAGGTCACCGTGGCGCAGACCCGCGACTCTCAGGTGGCATTGGGCAAGATCAGCCAGGAAGTGGGCGCTATCAACGCAATGAACGCGCAGATCGCCAGTGCCTCGGTGCAGCAGAGCGCCGCAGCCGAAGAGGTGGCGCAGAACGTCACGCGCATCCACAGCTCCACCGTGCAATCGGCGGCCGGCTCCGAAGTGGTGGAAAACTCCAATCAGGAACTGGCCGAGCTGGCGGACCGCTTGAGCACCAAGGTGGCGTTCTTCAACGTGGCCTAGAGCTTGTCGCGCTTCATCTGCATAGTCAGGGTGAAACGGTCTGCCGGGTAGACCGTTTCCGACACGGCAATCACCTCACCGGCTTCATCCCGGTACTGGCGGATGATGTTCAGCCCCAGTGCACCGCTCTGGGCTTTCAGGCTGGCGGCCAGCTCGGTACTCAGTTGCACCGGCCGCACCTGCTGGTCGACCACATCGATGTGCCGCGCAAACGCCTTGCCGATCAACGCCGCGATCAATTCATCAGGGTGTTTGCGCGCCTCGGGGATCACCTCGGCGAAGGTCTGTTCGGCGTACACGTCGGTCCAGCACAACGGCGCATTGCCGTCGCCGGCATCCACCTTGATGCTCGACACGCAGAAGTAGTGCCCACCCGGCTCCAGCCCCAGGCGGCGAGCCAGGGCGATGTCGGCGACGAATTCACGCACGCCCTGGATATCACGAATGTGGGTTTCGGCCACTTGCACCAGGTCGGCCACCGACGCCATCGCCTGGGAATAACCGCCCTTGGGTGACGACGCCTCGACCCGCGTGCCCACGCGCTTGCGCCGCGAGACCATGCCCTGCCCCTGCAACTGGTCGATGGCCGCGCGCACCGTGTGCCGGCTCACCGCATACAGCGAACACAGTTCGAACTCCGTCGGCAACAACGACCCCACCGGGTAATGGCCGCTGCCAATCCTGTCAATCAAGTCCTTGGCCACCGCCGCATAACGCCTCTGGCTCACGCTTTCCATTTTTACCCTCGTTGTCGAGTTGACAGTGTATCAGCACAGGCGTAATCATAATGTACGGACATATTAAATATGTATGGTTTAAAAATAACAAATAGGACTTCGCCATGTCGAGTACCGTTTTTGATTCCGCCCTGTTCCGCGACATGTTCGGCACCGCCGAAATGCGTGGCGTGTTCTCTGACAAAGCGCTGATCGAGCGCTACATCGAAGTGGAAGTGGCCCTGGCCCGCGCCGAAGCCAGTTGCGGCGTGATCCCAAGCGAGGCCGCCGAGCAGATCGCCGCGCTGTCACGCTACGAAGCCCTGGACCTGGCGCTGATGCAGCACGAGACCGAGATCGTCGGTTACCCGATCCTGCCGCTGGTGGAACAACTGTCGAAGATCTGCGGCGAAGCCGGCCGCTATGTGCATTGGGGCGCCACCACCCAGGACATCATGGACACCGCCGTGGTGCTGCAGGTGCGCGCTGCCCTGGCGATTGTCGAGCGTGATATCCAGGCAGTACGCGGCCTGCTCGCCGGCCTGACCGAGCGTTATCGCGACACGCCCATGGCGGGCCGTACCCACTTGCAGCACGCGCTGCCGATCACCTTCGGCTACAAGTGCGCGGTGTGGCTGAGCATGTTCGACCGCCACGCCGAACGCCTGGTGGAATTGCGCCCACGGGTGGAAATCGGCCAGTTCGCCGGCGCCGCCGGCACCCTCGCCTCCCTGGGCGACAAAGGCTTGGAAGTTCAGGAAGCGCTGATGGCCGAATTGGGCCTGGGCGTGCCGCAGGCCACCTGGCACGTCGCGCGTGACGGCCTGGCCGAAACCCTGAACTTCCTCGGCCTGGTCACGGGCTCTTTGGGCAAGATCGCCCTGGACATCATGATGATGATGACCAGCGAACTGGGCGAAGTGTACGAGCCCTTCGTCAAGGGCCGTGGCGCCAGCAGCACCATGCCGCAGAAGCGCAACCCGATTTCGTGCGAGCTGATGTACGCCGCCGCCAAGGGCGTGCGCCAACACGCCGGGCTGATGCTCGACGCGATGATCCAGGACTTCGAACGCTCCACCGGCCCGTGGCAGGCGGAATGGATTGCCATCCCCGAAGCCTTCGCCCTCAGCGCCGCGTCCCTGGGCCAGGCGACCTTCATGCTCGCCGGCCTCGAAGTGCGCCCCGAGCGCATGCGCAAGAACCTCGACATGACCCAGGGCCTGATCGTCGCCGAAGCCGTGATGATGGGTCTCGCCCCGGCCCTCGGCCGTCAGGTGGCCCACGACGTGGTCTACGCCGCCTGCCGCATGGCCAACGACCAGGGCACCAGCCTGCTGGACGCCCTGCTCGCCCAGGGCGAAGCCACCGCGCAACTGGACGTGGCCGACCTGCAACGCCTGACCGACCCAGCCAACTACCTGGGGCTGGCGCCGCAGATGGTGGATATCGCGCTGGCGCGCCAGGGTGCAGTCCCCCGCTGATCCAGAACCCAGTGAAAATCCAAATGTGGGAGCGGGCTTGCCCGCGATTGCAGTGTATCAGTCACCGGATGCATCAGTTGACAGACCGCTATCGCGGGCAAGCCCGCTCCCACATTAGATCTACGGCGCTACACCGAACCATAACAACAATGAGATCACAGACATGTCATCCACCCCCGCCAAAAAACCGCTCTACAAGGACCTGACCTTCCAGGTCGTCGCCGCCATGTTCCTCGGCATTGCCTTCGGCTTTCTCGCCCCCGAACTGGCCGCCAGTTTCAAGATCCTCGGCGATATCTTCCTCAAGCTGATCAAGACCGCCGTCGCGCCGCTGGTGTTTTTCACCGTGGTCCACGGCATCGCCTCGGCCGGTGATATCAAGCGCGTCGGCAAAGTCGGCCTACGCGCACTGATCTACTTCGAAGTGGTGTCGACCATCGCCCTGGCCATCGGCCTGCTGTGGGGCAACCTGCTGCAGATCGGCTCCGGCATGCACGACGCCCACCCGAGCAGCGCTGCCGCTGCCGCGGCGAGTGCCGCCGTTGCCAAGGGCCATGCGCCGGCGTCGACCATGGACTTCATCTACGGCATCTTCCCCGACAACTTCGTCGGTGCCTTTGCCGGTGGCCAACTCCTGCAAGTGCTGGTGATCTCGGTGCTGTTCGGCTTTGCCCTGCTGGCCCTGAAACCCGAGCGGCGTGAAGTCATTGAAGACGGCTTGAACCGCATCTCCGAATGCTTCTTCGAGTTCATCAACCTGATCATGAAGTTCGCGCCCCTGGGCGCCTTCGGTTCGGTGGCTTACGCCGTGGGTAGCAACGGCACCGCCGTGCTGATGTCCCTGGCCAACCTGGTGCTGATGTTCTATGTGGGCATCGCGTTCTTCATCTTCGTGGTGCTGGGTGCGGTGTGCCGCTTGAGTGGCTTCAGCCTGTGGCGCTTCCTCACCTACATCAAGGATGAAATCTTCATCGTGCTCGGCACCGCCTCGTCGGAAAGCGCCCTGCCCCGACTGCTGCAAAAGCTCGAGAAGTTCGGCTGTTCCAAGCAGAGCGTCGGCCTGGTGCTGCCCACCGGCTACGCGTTCAACCTCGACGGCACCTCGATCTACATGTCGCTGTGCGTGCTGTTCATTGCCAACGCTTATGGCGTGCCCCTGAGCTGGGAGCAACAACTGGGCATCATCGCGATCATGCTGGTGACGTCCAAAGGCGCGGCGGCGGTGTCAGGCGGCAGTTTTGTGGTGTTTGCCGCCACCGTCACGGCCATCGGCGTACTGCCGGCCGAAGGCCTGGCCCTGCTGTTTGGCGTGTACCGCTTCATGTCGATGGCGATTGCCACCTGCAACACCATCGGCAACAGCGTGGCCACCGTGGTGGTGTCCAAGTGGTCCGGCGAGTTCTCCCAGCAGACCGCCCAGGATGAATATCAACGCGTGCTCGGCCGTGCGGCCGGCGCGGCACTTTGACGGAGCAGCACGATGCCCACTCTGCGAATCGAACACGATGCGTTTGGCCCGGTGTCCATCCCGGCCGAGCGCTACTGGGGTGCACAGACCCAGCGCGCACTGGAGGTGTTCGGCGCCAAGCAGCCGTTCCCGCCCAGCCTGATCCGCGCCTTTGGCCAGCAAAAACGCGCCTGCGCCCGCGCCAATGCACGGCTTGGCGCACTCGCGCCCGCCCTGGCCGAGGCCATTGAGCTGGCCGCCCAGGACCTGGCCAACGGTCACTTTGACGCGCACTTTCCGCTGTCGATCTGGCAGACCGGCTCCGGCACCCAGACCAACATGAACGCCAACGAGGTGATCGCCAACAGCGCCAACCTGCGGCTCGGCGGCGAGCTGGGGAGCAAGTCGCCGGTGCACCCCAACGACCACGTCAACCGTTCGCAGTCGTCCAACGACAGCTTTCCCACGGTGATGCACCTGACCACCGTGCTGGAACTGCGCGGTCGGCTGCTGCCTGCGCTCGGCCACTTGCGCAACGAGCTGAACGCCAAGGCCGACGCCTGGCAGGACGTGCTGAAAATCGGCCGCACCCACCTGATGGACGCGGTGCCAATGAGCCAGGGCCAGGCGTTCGGCAGTTTTGCCCAGCAGATCCACCACGGCATCGCGCGCATCGAGGCCTGCATGCCGCGCCTGCGCCTGCTGCCCCAGGGCGGCACGGCGGTGGGCACGGGGCTTAATACTCCCGTGGGTTTTGATGTGGCGTTCTGCGAGGAGATCAGTCAACTCACCGGTGAAACCTTCCAGACCAACCCGTGCAAATTCGAAGGCATGGGCACCCACGATGCGTTGGTGGAGGTCTCCGGCGCGTTGAACGTGCTGGCGGTGTCGCTGACCAAGATCGCCAACGACATCCGCCTGCTGGGCTCAGGCCCGCGCTGCGGCCTGGGCGAATTGATCGTGCCGGACGACGGCCTCACCTCCTCGATCATGCCCGGCAAGCGCAACCCGACCATCGCCGAAGTGCTGGTGCAGGCGGCCATGCAGGTGATGGGCAACCACACCACCATCACCCTGGCGGGCGCGTCCAGCACCTTCGAATTGAACGTGGCCAAGCCGGTGCTGATCCACAACCTGCTGCACTCGATCGAGGTGCTCACCGACTGCGTCAGCCTGTTCACCCACAAGCTGCTCAACGGCTTGGAGGTGAACCGCCCGCAACTGGCGCGCAATGTGGAGCACTCGCTGTTGATGGCCACCGTGCTCAACCCGGTGCTGGGTTATGACCGGGTGGCACAGATCACCCGCAAGGCCGCAGACGAAGGCTTGTCGCCCAAGGAAGCGGCAGTGCAACTAGGCTTCATGACCGCCGAGGAATACGCGCAACGCGTGCAGCCAGCCGCCATGATCCGTCCTACCCCATAGCCCCCGGCGCCTGGAACCCACCGACCACCTCGGCCAGGCATTCGGCGAACTTGATCGTGGTGCGATCGGCAAACGGCGCACCGATGATCTGCACACCCACCGGCAACCCCTGGCGTGTCAGGCCAATGGGCGCGCTGGTGGCCGGCAGGCCCATCAGGGTGGCCGGCGCAATCCACTTGTACAGGTCGGCGTAATGACGCTTCTGGCCGTCGACCTGCAGGGTGCGCAGGCTGATGACCCTGGATTGGTCATGGGCAAACGCTGTGGTGAAGGTGGGCGGCGCCAGGATCACATCGACGTCGTCGAAGGTCTTGAGGAACGCTTCACGCAAGCGCAAGCCCGCCTCATGGGCCTTCAACCAATCGGCATGGCCCATGGCGCTGCCCTGATAGAACTTGTCGGCATGCTGCGGCGTGTCCATCACCCGGCCCAATGCCCGCAACACCGGAGCCATCAACCCCATGAAGCAACGCTTGGACGCCGGCAACGACACGCCCAGCTCGGCGCCCAGTTGCAACAGGTAGGCGGCAAACAAACGCTCCAGCGACGCGCCCCGGGGCGCGCCCTGTACCACCTCCACACCCGCCGCTTCCAGGCTCAGGCGCAACTGGTGGTAGGCCTCGGTCATGCCCTGGTCGAGGGGGCAATCGACATCCTCGGTCCACAGCAACACACGAAAGGCTTTCAGAGACACAGGGCGCGGCGCCGGCAGCTGCAACTGCCAACCGGGCTGCCCGGCCGGTGGTGCGGCGGCGAGCACGTCCAGCATCAACTGCAGATCGGCGGCACTGCGCGCCAAGGGCCCGACCACGTTCAACGCCCCCTCTGCCAGGTCACCCGGCGCCCCGGGAATATGCCCGCGCTGGGACACGATGCCGTGGGTGGGTTTGTGCCCATACACCCCGGTAAAGTGCGACGGGATGCGGATCGAGCCGCCAATGTCGCTGCCCAGCTCCAGCGAGGTGAAGCCCGCCGCCAACGCAACGGCCGCGCCCCCTGAAGAGCCGCCCGGTGTCAGCGCCAGGTTCCAGGGGTTGTGGGTGGTGCCGAACAGGCTGTTGTAGGTCTGGATATCCCCGGCCATGGTCGGCACGTTGGTCTTGCCGAACACAATTGCACCGGCATCTTCCAGGCGCTTGACCGCCACCGCCGACTGCGCCGGCCGATGCTCGCGCAACGCGGCGGCACCCGCTGTGCACGGCATGCCGAGCACTTCGAAAGTGTCCTTGATAGTGATCGGCAAACCGTGCAGAGGCCCCAGCGACAGGCCGTTGCGTACCGCCGTGTCGGCCAGGTCGGCCTTGAGGCGCGCTTGTGCCAGGTCCAGGGTGACCACACTGTTGAGCGCCGGGTTGAGGCTGTCCAGGTGCGCCAGGTAGCTGTCGAGCAAGGCGCGGCTGCTTTGGCGGCCAGTCGCGATGTCGGCGAGCAACTCGGTGGCGCTGCGGTAGGTGATGTCGGTGGTCATGGCTTGCTACCGGCGGGGTGCAGCGCATCCAGATGGGGCATCAACACCACGCTCTCCTGCTCATTGGGGTCTGAGCGCGCCACCAGCACCGACACCGGTTCATCGGTGTCGTTGTAGGGCTGATGGGGCATGCCCGCCGGAATGTAGAAAAAGTCGCCGGGATGGAGGGTCTCGTGACTTTCCAGTTGCTGTCCGTACCACACGCGAGAGATGCCACTCAGGGCATAGATCGCGGTTTCATGGCCTTCATGCATGTGAGTTTTGGCACGGCCACCCGGGGGGATGGTGACGATCTGCAAGTTGATGCCGGTGGCTCCGACCGTTTCGGTGGAGATGCCCACGGCATTATGCAGGCCTTGCTTGCCGATCACGGCAGCACGGGGACGAAGCAGGCGGCAGGTATTAGGTTCGGTCATCCGGGCGGGCTCGGTGGTTGTCAGGGTATAGGGTGAACACCCGAGCCCGCCCGGTTATTCCCTGGGTTACTGCACGTTGCGCTCCTGGAAGGTCAGGCCGACAAAGCGCAGCAAGGGTTCGGAGCCCGGCACCCAGAAATCATAATTGTGCGCCCCCGGTCGGGCCTGGAACTGATGGGCGATCCCCAGCTTGTTGAACTCCAAGTGCAGCAGCACATTGCCGAGGAAGAACGGGTCGTTGGTGCCCACATCCAGGTAATAACGGGTCTTGCGCAATTCGGTCACCGGCGTGTGCTTGACCAGGTCCAGCACGTTTTTCTGGTGGTATTGCAGATTCAGGCGCTGCTCGCCGGTCAGGCCCTCGCCCCACGCATGCCCGTAGCGGCGTTCGTAGCCGGCGGGATCCATCTGGGTGATCTGCTCATCGGTGCGCACCGCCGCGCTCATCACCGCCGCTGCACTGAACAGTTCCGGGTATTTGAACGCGTACATCAGCGAGGCGAACCCGCCCATGGACAGGCCGCCCATGGCACGAAAGCGCTTGTCATCGAGGATGCGATAACGCTTCTGCATGGCCGGGATGAACTCCTGGATAAACATGGTCTCCCACTGGAACTTGCCGTCGGCATCGTTCATGAAATAGGTGGCGTACTTGTTCTCGGGGTTGCGCAGGCCATCGGGGGTGATGACGATCATGGCCGGGATCTCGCCGGCGTTGATCAGCCGGTCGAGCAAGGCGCCGAGGTTGTCTTGCACGAACCAGTCGTTGTAACGGCCATCGTCGCCGCCGTGCATCATGTACAGCACCGGATAGGCACGCGTGGAACGGCCGTAGTCGGGCGGCAGGTAAAGGGTGTATTTGACGTTCTGGCCGAGGATGCTGCTCTTGATCGAGGCGGTGTCATCGACCGTACCGGCGTCGGCGTTGGCGGCCGGAGCGACCAGCGCCAGGGCGGTGAGCAGGGCCAGGCTGGCCCAGAAACGGTGCAGGGTATTCAAAAACATCGGGCGTTCTCCGTAGGGGTGGGACTGCCCGGTAGATCAGGCAGGTCCCACGCCAGTGTGGGAGTGGGCTGTGGAGGTGACCGAGTGCCTGCCTCCTGCCAGGAAGAATAGGCACTCGGCAGCCCATTACCGCACCGGTGGCGCGTACTGGATACCGCCGTTGTTCCACAGGTTGTTCAAGCCCCGGTCGATGGCCAGCGGCGTCCCGGGCCCGAACGCGCGGTTGAACACCTCGCCATAGTTGCCCACCTGCTTGACCACCTGCACCACCCAGTCCCGGGGCAGTTTCAGGTCTTTGCCGTACTCGCCATCGGCGCCGAGCAAGCGCGCCACGTCCGGGTTCTTCGTGGCCTTGGCTTGAGCCTCGACATTGGCCGAGGTCACCCCCGCCTCTTCGGCGTTGAGCATCGCAAACAGCGTCCAGCGCACAATACTGAACCATTCATCATCGCCGCGACGCACCGACGGCCCCATGGGCTCCTTGGAAATCGTCTCCGGCAGGATCACAAAGTCGGACGGCGTGGTCATCTGGCTGCGCTGGGCATTGAGTTGCGACTTGTCCGCCGTGATCACGTCACAACGCCCGGCCTGCAAGGCCTTGGCGGTTTCTTCAGAGGTGTCGAAGGTGATTGGCGTGAACTTGAGCCCACGGCTGCGGAAGAAGTCCGAGGTGTTCAGTTCGGTGGTGGTGCCGGCCTGGATGCAGATTGACGCGCCATCCAGTTCAGTGGCACTGCTCACGCCCAGCTTCTTGTTGACCATGAAACCGGCACCGTCGTAGTAAGTGACGCCGGTGAAAACCAGGCCCATGCCGGCGTCGCGGGAGCTGGTCCAGGTGGTGCTGCGCGACAGGATATCGATTTCGCCGGACTGCAACGCGGCCAGGCGTTCCTTGCCGTTGGTGGGGGTAAACCGCACTTTGCCCGCATCGCCGAACACCGCAGCGGCCACCGCGTGGCAGACGTCCACGTCGATGCCCTGTTGCTTGCCATTCTTGTCCGGCACCGAGAACCCTGGGATGCCGTCGGACACCCCGCATTGGATAAAGCCTTTCTTGTGAATCGCATCCAGGGTGGCGCCAGCCTGTGCCAGGCCACTGGCGCCCAGGACGGCGCCCGCGATCATCAAACGCGTGAAGGTTTTCATTGCCCATCTCCGTGGTTATCTGCTTGGGAAAATGCGTGTTCAAGGTCGGCGATCAGGTCGTCGACGTGCTCCAGGCCGATGTTGAAACGCACCAGCCGATCGCCGTACTGGCGCACATCGCGGTTGAGGTTGAAATGCGGCGCCACCAGGCTGGTCACGCCGCCCCAGCTGTAGCCGAGGTGGAACAGGTTGAGGCGGTCGATGAAGTCCAGCAGCGCCTCGCCCGCCAGCGTCGGGCGGAACACCACCGAGAACACACTGGTGGAGCCGGTGAAGTCGCGCAGCCACACCCCGTGCCCCGGGCAATCAGGCAGCGCGGGGTGCAATACCCTTTCCACTTCGGGGCGAGCCTTGAGCCAGTGCGCCACCTGCAGGGTGCTGGCCTGCAACTGGGCCAGGCGCACCCACAGGGTCTGCAGGCCACGCAGGGCCAGGCTGCAATCGTCGGGCGAGACCGCCATGCCCAGCAGCGAACGCGCCTGGCCGAGGGCCTGGTAATGCACATCGCTGCAGGTGGACACCGAGCCCAGCAGCAGGTCGCTGTGGCCGCCGATGTACTTGGTGAGGGCTTGGATCGACACGTCCACACCGTGGGCATAGGCGTCGAAAAACACCCCGCTGGCGTAGGTGTTGTCCAGCGCCAGCACCACGCCGGCCGCCCGCGCCACTTCAGCGATGGCGGGCACGTCCTGGATTTCCATGGTGGCCGAGCCTGGGCTCTCGCACCAGATCAGGGTGGTGTTGGGACGGATCAGCGTGGCGATCTCGGCGCCGATCATCGGGTCGTAGGTCTGCACCGCGATGCCCAGCCTGGCCAGCAGGTCGCGCGCCAGGTCGTTGTTGGGGCCGTAGGCACTTTGTGGCACCAGCACATGGTCGCCCGCACCGCAGAACGCGAAGTACACCAGGGCAATCGCCGCCTGGCCGCCGGGGGTGATAAAGCAGTGCTCGGCGCCCTCCAGTTGCGCAACGCGCGCGGCCAGCTCCAGGCTGGTGGGCGTACCGTGCAGGCCGTAGGCATAGGGCACGCGCTCGGGGCACCAGTCGTCGCGCACCTCGCGGGCACTGGCAAACAGGGTGGTGGAGCCGCGATGGGTGGCCGTGGCCAGTGAGCGAAAACCGCCCGGGGCGCGGGGTGTGGGGTCGAGCAAGGTGGTTTGGATATGGCGAGGCATGACAGGGGTTCCACTTCCAGATGATGGAAAAATCATAGGGAGTGGCACAGCGGCGGCGATTGAACGTTCTTGCGCTTTACGAAAATAAACTCAGCGCCAGCGACCCGGCGTCACGCCAAAGCTTTTCTTGAAATGCCGGGTGAAATGGCTGAGGTCGGCAAAGCCGCTGGCACTGGCTACATCCGTGGCGGGCACGCCGTCGCGCAGTAGGTGCAGGGCCAGGTTCAAACGGTATTGATTGCGCCAGGCATGGGGTGCCAGGCCGGTTTCGCGGCTGAACAGGCGCGCCGCGTGAAAGGTCGACAAGCCCACCTCACCCGCCAGTTCACTCAAGGTCAGGGGCTCGGCCAGGTCGCTCATCAAGCGCGCCTTGAGGGTCTCGACACGCGCCGCATCGCGCAGCACCTGTGCCACCGGAGGACGCTGCCCGGCATGGCGGATCAACAGGGTGGACACCGCATCGAGCAACGCGTGCTCGGCGCCAAGGGCGTCGTCCGGCTGCTGCAGGGCGCGGTGGGCCCGCAGCATTTTGCGGGTCAGGTCGGGGTCACGCAGGATGTCGTCGCGAAACCACGGCAGGTCGCACGGGCGGTCGCACAGGTCATTCATCACCTGTTGCACGAAGTCGATCGGCAGGTAGAACACCCGGTATTGCCAGCCACCGTCCATGGCCGGCGAACCGGTGTGCACCTCACCCGGGTTGAGCACCGGCACGCAGCCCGCATCGGCCACGTGACGGCTGCCACGGTAGTCGTAACGCTGGGCACCGGCTTCGATCACCGACACGGTGTAGGTGTCGTGCCAGTGCGCCGCGAAACGCTGTCGATGGTAGGTGGCACTCAGCAGGTCGGCGTCCGGCAGGATCGGCGAACGCCAGTACCTCACGGAATCGGCGGTGGTCATCGGGCAGCCCTCCTCTGAGCAAATACCGAGCACCGCCACCACCGATCAGGCTTTGCCGAACGGTGCGAGCGCCCTGGCGATGGTGCCGGCCAGGCCGCGACCACTGAGGTGGCCCGGGTCCATGTCGGGGTTGTAGATGGTGAATTGAATGCCAATGGCCTGTGGCGACTGCATGGCGGTGCGCAGCGTCGTGGCCAGGTCGTCCCAGGAGAAACCGTCCGGCTGCGGGTGGTCACAGGCCCACATGATGCCCTGGTCCAGCACGTCGACGTCGACGTGAATCCAGAAACCTTCCGGGCCGTCGACACGGGTCAGGTGGGCCACCGCTTCTTCAGCAGCAGTTTGCGTGCCGAGTATGCGCACTTCGTTGCGGTTGAACGCCAGCAGGTCTTCGGGGATCGGCTGGCAACGGTTGCGCGCCTGGATCGCACCGTCGCGGTAGCCGAACAGCACCACATCGTCGTCACGCAACAGCGGGCGGCGGCCTTCAATATCGGCCACCACTGCCGGGCCACGGCCGGTGGCGTAGCCCAGGTCACTGGCCGAGGCAGCGCCGGAGATCGGGTTCTTTTCGGCTTCATAGAAGTCTGCATGGCCGTCCAGGTAAAACAACCCGAAGCGCCCACGGCGGCGCAGCGCCAACAAGGTGCCCAGCAGGATCGAGCAGTCGCCGCCGATCACCACCGGGAACTCGCCCTTGTCCAGCACCTCCCCGACGGTGTTCGCCAGGGTGATGGAGTATTCGTTGATGGCGTGGGGGTTCATGATCTGGGTTTCCGGGTCGCGCTCCTCGCGCCACGGTGGCGACTCCACGCGGCCGGCGTGGCGCGCGCCCAGCCGCTCGGCCAGGCCGGCTTTGAGCAGCGCATCCGGCATGCGGGCCACGCCCAGGTGAGTGGGGATATGCCCGAGCACGGACGGGGCTTCAATGATTGCGAAGTTACGCATGGAACATCCTCTCTGGTGTGTTCAACGGCATGGCGGCTGGTTTTTATCGATGTGCCGCTACACCGTGACCTTCGCAGGGAGTGCGCCAGTGTTGGTTTTAAACGTGGGTATTGGTTTTTTTAACCGCCCTTTCGGTCATTTATCAACGGTTATTTGACCGAATCACTTTTGCTCCAAAATATCACCACGCACCTTAGTTGCCCTGCAACTTAGTCATAGTGGGTGCACAACTAAGCGAACGCCTCACTTGAGTGCACTTGTAACGTTACTTCGCCCCACTGTGTCGCAAAGTAGCAGTGTTAAAACGTTCAATAACCCTCGCAGAAAACCAATAAAACCAATGCCCTATAGGTTTAAGGCGTGCTTTATCCTTTTATGACCGAATAGAACGCCTTAAAAACAACAACCCCACACTCAATACCTCGACTGGCACAGTCACTGCTCCGTTACCGGCATTCAAGTCACGTTATCGACACAAGGACTACGCCGCACAATGAGCCCATCATTTGCCCATCCCACCGACATTTATGATGTCGCTATCATCGGCGCCGGCGTCGTGGGTTGCGCCATGGCGCGGCGCTTCACCCTCGAAGGGGCACGGGTGCTGTTGCTGGAAAAAGGCACCGACATTCTCTCGGGTGCGAGCAAGGGCAACAGCGCCATCTTGCACACCGGTTTCGATGCGCCGACGGGCAGCCTCGAGCTGGCGTGCATGAAAGCGGGTTACCAGGAATACCTGGAGATCCATGGGCACATGAACCTGCCGCTGCTCAAGACCGGCGCCATGGTGGTGGCGTGGAGTGACGACGACCTGGCCAAGCTCGATGGCATCCTGCAACAGGCCCATGAAAATGGCGTGGCCGATGCTCACCTGATCGGCCCAAAGCAGCTTCAGCACGCCGAACCCCACCTGGCCCACGGTGCCCTGGGGGCCGTGGCGGTGCCGGGGGAATACCTGATCGACCCGTGGTCCGCGCCCCTGGGTTACCTGCAACAGGCCATGGCCCACGGCGCCCGCGTGCACACCGGCACCGAGGTCGAGGCCGGGCATTTTGACGGCCAGGCGTGGCAGCTCTGCACCTCGCGCGGCAGTTTTACCGCCAACACCGTGATCAACTGCGCCGGGCTGTTCGGCGACCACTTGGAACAACGCCTGCTGGGCGACAGCACCTTCAGCATCCACCCGCGCAAAGGCCAGTTCGTGGTGTTCGACAAGGCCGCGTCCGCCCTGCTTGGCAACATCATCCTGCCGGTGCCCAACGAGCGCACCAAAGGCATCGTCATCACCCGCACCGTCTTTGGCAACCTGCTGGTGGGGCCCACCGCCGAAGAACAGGACGACCGCGTTCACGCCGGCCTGACCCCCGCCATCCTCAACCAATTGATCGACGCCGCCGTGGCCCGCATTCCGGCGCTGGAGGGCATGCCGGTGACCGCCACCTACGCCGCCCTGCGCCCCGCCAGCGAGAAGAAGGAATACCGCATCCATGAAGTGGCCGGGCAGCACTGGATCACCGTCGGCGGTATCCGCTCCACCGGACTGACGGCCGCGCTGGGCATTGCCCGGCATGTGTTCGAGCTGTACAGGCAGCGCGTCCAGCACGCGCCCGTCACGCACCTGAGCTGGCCGCACTTGCCCAACCTCGCCGAGCACTTGCCACGGGACTATCAACAGCCGGGCTTTGGCGAAATCGTCTGCCATTGCGAGTGGGTCACCTCGCGGGAAATCCAGGCCACCTTCGCCAGCCCCCTGCCCCCCGGCGACCTCGGTGGCCTCAAGCGTCGCACCCGTGCATGCATGGGCCGCTGCCAAGGTTTTTACTGCGGCGCCCGCGTGGCCGAACTGAGCGCCGGGCACCTCGCACTGCCACTGGCCACGGGAGCCGCCCATGAAGACTGAGTACGTAGACGTGGCGATCATCGGCAGCGGCCCGGCCGGCTTGTCGGCGGCCGTTGAACTGCGCCGCCAGGGCGTGGACAACGTGGTGGTGATCGAACGCGACAGCGTGGCCGGTGGCGTGCCACGCCATTGCGGCCACCCGCCGTTCGGTGTTCGCGAATACGGCCGCCTGTATACCGGGCCCGACTATGCGCGCCGCAACGTCGCCGAAGCCCTGGCCGCGGGTGTGCACCTGCGCCTGGGCCACACCGTGACCCAACTGGGCCACGGCGGTTGCCTGCAGCTGGTGAGCAACGACGGCGCCTTTACCCTGCAAGCCAAGCGTGTGCTGCTGGCCACCGGCGTGCGCGAGAACCCGCGATCGGCGCGCCTGATCGGCGGTGACCGGCCCCTGGGGGTGATCAACACCGGTGCCCTGCAAGCCTACCTGTACCTGCAACACCTCAAGCCGTTCGAACGGCCACTGATTGTCGGCACCGAACTGGTGAGTTTGTCCTCGGTGTTCAGTTGCCGCCGTGCCGGGATCAAGCCGGTGGCGATGATCGAGTCGAACTTCCGTACCACCGCGCGTTGGCCGTTGTCGCTGTTCCCATGGCTGTGCGGCGTGCCGGTGCATTACGGCGCGCAGCTATTGGAGATCCACGGCACCGGTCGTGTGGAGGCCGCCAGCGTGCGCCTGGCCAACGGGCAAGTGCAGCGCCTGGCCTGCGACGGCGTGTTGCTCACCGGGCAGTTCCTGCCGGAAGCCAGCCTGGTGCGCCAGAGCCACTTGATGCTGGACCCGGGCAGCCGTGGCCCGGTGATCGACCAATACGGCCGCTGCTCCGACCCGGCCTACTTCGCTGCCGGCAACCTGCTGCGCCCGGTGGAAACCGCCGGCTGGTCGTGGCGCGAAGGGGCCCGCGTGGCACGCCTGCTGGCCAAGGACCTGCGCGGTGAAATCCCCGCGGCCCACCGCACCCTGGCCATCCGCTGCCGCCCGCCGCTGAAACTCTGCGTGCCGCAACGCTTTGCCCCGACCGGCGTGGCCGGCCTTGAACACCTGCAATTGCGCGTCAGCACCGCCTGCGAAGGCGAACTGACGGTGTATGCCGACGGTGTGCCGATCTGGAACAAGGCCCTGGCCTGCCTGCCGGAACGACGCATCCTTATCCCCATCGCCGCACTCAAACTCAACGCCCGTATCACGCAACTGGATGTCGACTTTGTCGGCGATGAACACCCCGCGCCGAACAAAGGAGAAACGCCATGAGAATTGCCGCCCTGGACCAAGGCACCACCAGCACCCGCGTGCTGGTGGTCAGCGATGACGGCTCGGCCGATATCCAGCTCGCCTTGCGCCACCAGCAACACCACCCGCAGCCGGGCTGGGTCGAGCATGACCCGCTGGAGCTGCTGGCCAACCTGCAACGCTGCCTGGAGTCCACCGGGCGCGTGGATGCCATCGGCCTGGCCAACCAGGGTGAAAGCTGCCTGGCATGGGACGCGATCACCGGCAAGCCGCTGTCGCCGGTGATCGTCTGGCAAGATAACCGCACCGGCCCGGCCATCGAACGGCTGCGCGCCGAAGGTGGCGAAGGCCTGACCCTGGCCCGTGCCGGGCTGCCGCTGGACCCGTACTTTTCGGCGAGCAAGCTGAGCTGGATCATCAACCACCTGCCCGCGGCCCAGCAGGCGCTCAAGGCCGGACGCCTGCGCCTGGGCACCAGCGATGCGTGGTTTCTCGACCGCCTCACCGGAGTGTTCGCCACCGATGTCACCACCGCGTCGCGCACTTCGCTGATGAACCTGACCACCGGGCAATGGGACGCCGAACTCTGTGAACTGTTCGGGGTGCCCATCGAGACCCTGCCGCCGATTCTCGACACCGTCGGCCATTTCGGTGAGATCGGCGCCACGCCGGTCACCGCCGCCGTGGTCGACCAGCAAGCCTCGTTGTACGGCCACGGTTGCCGTAAGGCCGGCGATGCCAAGATCACCTTTGGCACAGGGGCGTTTGCCCTGACCCTGACCGGTGACGAGATCATCCGCGCCCCGGACAAAGGCCTGCTCGCCACCATTGCCTGGCAGATCGACGGCAAGCCGGTGTACGCCATGGACGGCGGCGTGTACGACGCCAGCGCCGCCGTGGAATGGGCCGGCCGGTTGGGCCTGTTCAGTGACTTTTCCGAACTGGCCGGCTTCGACCAGCCCCCGGCGATTGCCCGCCAGCTGGCGTTCGTGCCGGCATTGTCGGGCCTGGCCTGCCCGCACTGGGACCGCAGCGCGGCCGCCTTGTGGGTGGGTATGCACGGCGGCACCACGCGCCAGGACATGTGCCAGGCCGTGCTGGAAGGCGTGGCCCTGCGCAGTGTCGAGGTGATCAGCGCCATGGACCAGTTCCTCAGCGTCACCGACCGCCTGTCCATCGATGGCGGCCTGGCGCGCAGCCCCTATTTCGCGCAGTTCCTCGCCGACGCCTTGCAACGGTGCATCGTGACCCAGCGTTTCGACGAACTCACCGCCTTTGGTTGTGCAGCACTGGCCGCCCGTGGACTGGGCAAAACCCTGGTGGCACCCCGCAACACCTGCACCGAGTTTCACCCCAGGGTCAGCGCGGCCACCGCCCGCGCGTGGAGGGACACCTTCAGCGACGCGGTCAGCCGCTGTCGCACCTGGCGCTAGCCGCAGGCAACCGGTGACAACAGGCAGGTTGTCACCCGCTACACCGCCAGGGAGTTGACCGGCTCGCAACGCCGAAAAAGGCAAAACCACAACAAAAAACACGCTGGCATATGAAGTGCGTCACCCCGTCGGGCCCCAGGCGTCTCAGGTTGCCCTGTCAACCCGTGCGCCGAGCCTTGTCCTGTGCATTTTTGAAGGAGACATTCCCATGTCTGACACTCTTTCGAGTCCGCAAACCGTTTTACCCGATAAAGGTGCCGACAGCGGCACCGGCTACAAGGAACAGTTCGAACGCTCCCTGGGCAAGTTCGAATCCTTTGCCGTGGCGTTTTCGTTTATCTCGATCACCACCGGGCTATTTTCCACCTACGGTTCGGTGCTGGTCTCCAGCGGCCCCATCGGCATGTGGACCTGGCCCATCGCAACCCTTGGCACCCTGCTGGTGGCGCTGGTGTTCGGGCTGCTGGCGAGCAAGATCCCGCTGTCCGGTTTCAGCTACCAGTGGGCCAGTCGCCTGGTCAACCCGGTGCTGGGCTGGTGGTTTGGCTGGATGAGCTTCGCGTTCATCGCCGTAGTGCTGCTGGCGGTGGACTACGGGCTGGCCCAGGTGGCGCTGTTCCCCTTGCTGGGGCTTGAGTACTCCCCGGCGGCGGGCGCCATCACCACCGTGGTGGTGCTGTTTATCCAGATGTTGCTGATCATCTGGTCGACGCCGATCCTGACCAAGATCAACAACATGGCCGTGGGGGCGGAAGTGATCGCGATGATCGGCCTGATCGTCGGCATCGGCATCGCCGTGACGTTCTTCGGCAAGGGCCAGGCGTCCAACCTGCTGTCCACCGGCATTGCCCCCACCGAGCATTACTACGGCTGGCTCGGCCCGTTCATGCTCTCGGGCCTGCTCGGCGCGTTCACCCTGGTGGGTTGGGAAGCGGCGGCCAACCTGGCCGAAGAGACCCTAAACCCCAAGCAGGTGGTGCCTCGGGCGATGGTCCATGCGGTACTGGCCAGTGGTGTGATGGGCACGTTGTTCCTGATGGTGATCGGCATGGGCCTGGGCGATCAGGTGGCCGAGTTGAGCAAGAGTTCGGCACCGGTGGCGGACGTGATCCGCATCACCCTGGGTGAAACCCTGAGCAAGCTCATCCTGTTGGTGGTGTGCGTGGCGATCTTTGCCTGCGGCCTGGTGATCATGACCAGCAACAGCCGTCTGGTGCACGCCATGGCCCGCGACGGACGCCTGCCATTCGCCGAAGCCTTGAGCTACGTACCACGCCCCACCGGCGGCCCGCTGTGGGCGACTATTGTGGCAGCGCTGATCCCGATGATCATCGTGCTGAGCTTCTACAGCGACCCCGATGCCCTCACGCAAATCCTCGGTGCGGCCACCCTGCTGCCGGCCCTGCTCTACAGCGCCACCGTGCTGCTGTACATCGGCACCCGCCACAAACAGCTGCACCACGCCGACGATTTCACCCTGGGCAAATGGGAGTGGCCGGTGGTGGCTGGCGCGTGCCTGTGGCTGTTCGTGGAGCTGTGCGTGTTCATGATCCCGGCGGACTTTCGCGTGGCGCAGATGTACGTGCTGGGCCTGATCGCGGTCGGCGCGGTGGTGTTTGCCTGCGTGTGGGTCACCCGTCGCAAGCAACTGGAACAGATGCCGCCGATCCAGCACTACCTGTAAGCCACACCCCCTTTCGCCCACCTGATACGGCAGAGGCTGCACCCCAGCCTTGTGGCATCCGGCTGCGCGCGATTCCTCGGCTGCCCTAGGCAGCCGGGGGTTTACCAATCGGTTTTCGGAGTGACCTGCGCCTCATGCACGTCCACATTGGCCCGCGCCAACGCACTGCCCAGCTCGCCCACCGGCTTGCGATCGATGATCAAGCGGTCGATGCGTTCCAGGGGAAACACCTGGAACAACGCACTGCGGCCGAGCTTGGACGAGTCGGCGATCACCGTGAGGTAGCGCGCCCGGGCAATCATCGCACGGGCGATCTCGGCCTCTTCGATGGAGAAGTCGAACGCACCGTCCACGCTCAGGGCACCGATGGTGACCACCGCGTGCTCGGCGTTGAAACGGGCGATCTGCTCCAACGCCAGGGGCCCGCTGTTCTGGTTGGATTCGGGGCGGTACTCGCCACCGATCATGAACACCCGGTTGCCACTGGCGCCGATGCTGTCGGCGATCTGCAGGGAATTGGTGATTACCGTGATGCGGTTGAGCCGCGCCAGTTCGCGGGCGAAAAACAAGGTGGTGGTGCCGGTATCGATCAGCAGGCTGTCCCCCGGCGAATACAGGCCGGCGGCATAGCGCGCCACTGCGCGTTTTTCCTGGGAGAACTCGTTCATGCGGGTCTGGAACGCGTTCTCGTGTTCGCCCCGGGGCGGCAACGAGGCCCCGCCATGGAACTTGGTGACCTGGCCGCTATCGGCGAGGTCCGCCAGGTCGCGGCGGATGGTTTCCTGGGAGGCGCTGAGGGTACGGGCCAGTTCGTCGACGGAGATGCGCTCGCGCTGGCGAAGCAGTTCAAGGATGTGCTGGCGGCGCTCGTTGGGGCGCATGGCGATCTCCGTGTCGGTGTTGAGGTGACGGCAAAATTAAGTGGATTCGGTCACCAATTCAACAGATAAACCACAGTTTTTTATTAATTCATCAAAAAAAACAGAGGTATTTATGCGCAAGATTTTTCTCGCCTGCCCTTACAGCCACGCCGACGCGGCCGTGGTCGAGGAACGGTTTATCGCCTGCAACACGGTCGCGGCCGGGATTATCGAGGCGGGTCATGCCGTGTTCAGCCAGGTGTCGATGTCCCACCCGATCAACCAGGCGTTCGTGGGCAAGGACAGCGCAGCCATCGGTAAGCTATGGGCGCCGGTGGATGCGGTGTTCATGGAATTGCTCGACGAGCTGATCGTGCTGGACCTGCCGGGGTGGGAATTGAGTGGGGGGATCAAGCGCGAGATCGCGTTTTTTGAAGCCCGGGGGCGTCGGGTAAGCCTGTGGTCGAACGTTGCAGCACAATTCACCTGACCCTGACGGCTAATTCCTATCCCCCCTGTAGGAGCCGGCAAGCCGGCTCCTACAGGTCCAACCCACCAGCAATAAAGGTGGGTGGTGGGTCAGACGGACAGGTAGCGGCTGATGGTCGCCTCGTCCACGCGGTCGCGGGTCTCTTCGATCACGAAGCGGCCCTTCTCGATGACGAGGAAGCGGTCGGCAATTTCCAGGGTGAAGGACAGCACCTGCTCGGACACCACGATAGTCAGGTCCCGCAAGTTGCGGATCTCCTTCAAGGTGCGGGCGATGTCCTTGATGATCGACGGCTGGATGCCCTCCGTCGGTTCATCGAGCAACAACACCTTGGGGTTGGTCGCCAGCGCGCGGGCGATTGCCAGCTGCTGTTGCTGCCCACCGGACAGGTTGCCGCCCTTGCGCGACTGCATGTCGTGCAGCACCGGAAACAACGCATACAGATCCTCCGGCACCTTGCCCCGTGCCGAGGCCGGCAGGCCGGTCTGGATGTTTTCCAGCACGGTCATGCTCGGGAAAATCATGCGGCCCTGGGGCACATAGGCGATGCCCCGCTCTACCCGCTCGTGGGTTTCCAGCGCCGACACATCGTGCCCGTCCACACTCACCTGGCCTTTCCATTGCGGCAGGATGCCCATCAGGCTCTTGAACAAGGTGGTCTTGCCCATGCCGTTGCGGCCCATGACCGCGACAATCTCGCGCTTGGCCACGTTCAGGTCCAGGTCGTGGAGGATCTGGCTCTGCCCGTAGCCGCAGGACAACTGGTCGATCTTGAACATGCCTGCTTCCTCAGTGGCCCAAATACACTTCGATGACTTTAGGGTTACTTTGAACCGACTCCATGCTGCCCTCGGCCAGCACCTTGCCCTGGTGCAGCACCGTGACCTTGTGGGCGATGCTTTTGACGAACTCCATGTCGTGCTCGATCACCAGCACCGAACGGCCCTGGCTGATGCGGTTGAGCAACTCGGCGGTCTGCGCACGTTCGTTGACACTCATGCCCGCCACGGGCTCGTCGAGCATCAGCAGCTCGGGGTCTTGCATCAGCAGCATGCCGATCTCCAGCCACTGCTTTTGCCCATGGGACAACAGGTCGGCCTGCTGTTGCAGCAAGTCGCCGAGGAAGATCTCCCGCGCCACCTCCTCCACCCGGGCGATCACCTGGGCGTTGCGCTTGAAGAACAGCGCGCCCCACACCTTGCGCCCGGCCGGGTAGGACATCTCGAGGTTCTCGAACACCGTGAGGTTTTCGTAGATCGACGGGTTCTGGAACTTGCGCCCCACGCCTGCGCGCACGATGTTGTATTCGCGCATTTTGGTCAGTTCCTGCCCGTCGAACTGGATGCTGCCGCTGGTGGCGCGGGTCTTGCCGCAAATCAGGTCGAGCACGGTGGTCTTGCCGGCGCCGTTGGGGCCGATCACCACGCGCACTTCATTGCGGTCGATATACAGGTTGAGGTTATCGACGGCCTTGAAGCCGTCGAACGACACGGTGAGGCCTTCGATGGCCAGCACCGGTTTTTTCATCTCAAAACCGACGGCAGTCATGGCTGGGTCTCCAGGATTTTGGTGTTGGCCTTGGCTTTGACCGGGGCTTTCGCCACCGGTGTGCGCCGCAGCAGTTTGGCCAATGCCTGGCGGCCATGGCTTTCCCACAACCCGGCCAGGCCGTTGGGGAAGTACATGACCACGGCAATGAACAGCCCGCCCATCAGGTACAGCCACAGTTCGGGGAACGATTCGGAAAAGTAGGTCTTGCCATAGTTCACCAGCAACGCGCCATACACCGCGCCCAGCAGCGACATGCGCCCGCCCACGGCGGCAAAGATCACCATTTCGATCGACGGCACGATGCCCACGAACGACGGCGACATGAAGCCCACCTGCAAGGCAAACATGGCCCCGCCAATCGCCGAGAACGCAGCGGCCACGCAGAACACGAAGATCTTGAAGCTGGCCACGTCATAGCCGGAAAAACGCACGCGCTCTTCCTTGTCGCGCATCGCCATCAGCAACCGGCCGAGCTTGGACGCGAGGATGAAACGGCCAATGAAGATGCAGCCAAACAGCAAGCCCGCGTTGATGAAGTACAGGATCAACTTGGCGCTGTCGGTGCGCAGGTCCCAACCCAGTAGGGTCTTGAGGTCGGTGATGCCGTTAACCCCGCCGGTCAGGCCTTGCTGGCCGACGATCAGCACGGTGAGGATCAGTGCAATTGCCTGGGTGACGATGGAGAAATACACATCCCCCACCCGCCGTTTGAACAACGCCAGGCCGATCACGAACGCCAGCAAGACCGGCACGGCGATCACCGCCACCAGGGTAAAGCTGAAACTGTGGAACGGCTGCCACAACAGCGGCAGTTCGGTGATCTGGTTCCAGTCCATGAAGTCCGGGATGCCGGGGGTGGACTGGATCTTGGTGCTCTCCGGGTCCGATGCCTCCAGCTTGAGGAACATCGCCATGCAGTAGCCGCCGACGCCAAAGAACACGCCCTGCCCCAGGCTGAGAATGCCGCCGTAGCCCCAGCACAACACCAGGCCCACCGCGACGAACGCATAGGTCAGGTATTTGCCGACCATGTTCAGGCGGAACGCGTCCAGGGTCAGGGGGAATACCACCAGGATCAACAGCGCCAGCAGCACGATGCCGATCAGGTTTTGCTGGCCGCCCAGCAGCTTGTCTAAAGCCTTCATCTGCTCGCCTCTACTTGCGCACTTTGATGGAGAACAACCCTTGCGGGCGCAGCATCAGGATCAGGATCACCGAGGACAAGGTGAGTACCTTGGCCATCGAGCCACTGAGGAAAAACTCCGACAGCGATTGGGTCTGGGCAATCACGAACGCCGAGGCGATGGTGCCGAACAGGCTCTGCGCACCGCCGAACACCACCACCAGGAAGGTGTCGACGATGTACTGCGAACCCGCCGTGGGCCCGGTGGAGCCAATGGTGGTGAACGCCGCGCCCGCCACCCCGGCCACGCCGCAGCCCAGGGCGAAGGTCATGCGGTCGACCTTGCGCGTATTGATCCCCACCGCCCGGCTCATCAGGCGGTTCTGCACCGTGGCGCGCACCTGCAAGCCCCAGCGCGAGCGGTAGAGCATGATGAAGATCGCACCGGTCAGCAGCAGGGTCAGGCCCATCATGAACAGGCCGTTGCGCGGGATCTCGATGGCGTCGGTGAAGTTCACCGAACCCATCAGCCACGCGGGCGGCTCGGCGCTGACTTCACGGGCGCCAAACACCGAGCGAAAGGTTTGCTGCATCACCAGGGACAGGCCCCAGGTCGCCAGCAAGGTGTCCAGCGGGCGCTTGTACAAGCGGCTGATCATCGCCCACTCCACCAGCCAGCCGATGGCGCCGGCAACGAGGAACGACAGGGCGATGGCAAAGAAGAAGTAATAGGGTTGGAAGCTTGGCGCAAAATGCGCGGTGAGGCTGGAACACACGTAGGTGGTGTAGGCGCCGATGGTCAGGAACTCGCCGTGGGCCATGTTGATCACGCCCATCTGACCAAAGATGATCGCCAGCCCCAATGCCATCAGCAACAGCACGCAGAACACGGACAAGCCGTTGAACCCCTGCATTGCCGCGATGGCTCCAAATTCCGATAGCCATTCCATGATGATGGTCTCCTGAGAACCAGGTGATAATTGAAATGCGGTCTGCTGTTGCTTTATGTGGGAGCTGGCTTGCCTGCGATGCAGACACCTTGGTCTCTCGGTGACACAGAGGTGATGCAATCGCAGGCAAGCCAGCTCCCACACAAAGCCCGTTTCCACAGGTGGATCGGTGTGTTGCGCAGGGTTATTGGTAGCCTTTGGGGAACGGGTTCGGCTCGATCAGATCCGACTCGTAGATCACCTTGAACTGGCCGTTGGGCTGCACTTCGCCAATGCGCGACTTGCTCCACAGGTGATGGTTCTCGTGAATCTTCACGTAGCCTTCCGGCGCGGTTTTCAGTTCGATGCCCGGGGATGCGGCGACGACTTTATCCACGTCGAAACTGCCGGCCTTCTCCACCGCGGCTTTCCACAGCCATGGGCCGAGGTAGGCGGCCTGGGTCACGTCGCCGATCACGGCGTCCTTGCCATACTTGGCCTTGAACGCTTCGACGAAGGCTTTGTTGTTCGGGTTGTCCAGGCTCTGGAAGTACTTCATCGAGGCATAGAAACCGGCCATGTTTTCGCCGCCGATGCCGAGCAGTTCGTCTTCGGTGACCGACAACGTCAGCAAGGTCTGCTTGGACGCGTTCACGCCGGCCGCATTGAGCTGTTTGTAGAAGGCCACGTTGGAGCCGCCCACCACCGCTGCAAACACCACATCCGGCTTCTTCAGCTTGACCTTGTTGATCAGCGAGCCGAACTGGGTGTTGCCCAGTGGGTAGTAGTCTTCGCCGACTACGGTGCCGTGCAGCACGTTCTCAATGTGCTTGCGCGCGATCTTCATCGAGGTACGCGGCCAGATGTAGTCCGAGCCCACCAGGTAGAAGGTCTTGGCGCCTTTGGTCTTGGCGATCCAGTCGAGGCTGGCGAGGATCTGTTGGGTGGCTTCCTGCCCGGTGTAGATCACGTTTTTCGACTGTTCCAGGCCTTCGTAGAAGGTCGGGTAGTAGAGCAAGCCGTTTTCTTTCTCGAAGATCGGCAGCACCGCTTTGCGCGACGCCGAGGTCCAGCAGCCGAACACGGCGGCGACCTTGTCGTTGACCAGCAGCTTTTTGGCTTTCTCGGCGAAGGTCGGCCAGTCGGACGCGCCGTCTTCCTGGATCACCTTGATCTGCCGGCCGAGGATCCCGCCCGAGGCGTTGATCTGCTCGATGGCCAGGCGCTCGGCCTGGATCGAACCGGTTTCGGAGATGGCCATGGTGCCGGTGGCCGAGTGCAACTGACCGACGGTGACTTCGGTAGGGGTCACGGCCAAGCCTTCGTTATCGGCCAGCACGCCCTGGCTGAACAGAGCGGCCGCCAGCAATGACAAGGCCAACAGCGGTGTGGAGCGGATCAATCGGTGTGCCATGGGGCGACTCCTCTGCAATGAGGGGTCCAGCATGGCGGCAGGGGGCCAGCGCGGGTATACGCAGCCTGACGTAAGCGGGTACGTCATTTGACGTATGCCGCTGCGCACCATTTTCGCGCAGGATCGCGCTCCCTCGAACACTAGAGATCCAATGTGGGAGCGGGCTTGCTCGCGAATGCGGCGTATCAGTCACTGATGTTCAAGCTGACCCACCGCATTCGCGAGCAAGCCCGCTCCCACATTTGGACCTCAGTGTTCGTCGGGGCATGGAACTTGCTCATTCGATTTAGCCTTCTTTGCGGAGTCCCCCACCGTGCATCCCCCTCCCGGCACCCAGCGCATCGTCAAGATCCGCCGCGACTACAACACCTGGGTCGCCGACGAGACCATGGAAGACTACGCCCTGCGCTACACCCCCAAGTCCTTTCGCAAATGGTCGGAGCTGCGCATCGCCAACACCGCCTTGGGCGCAGTGTCGTTCCTGGCGCTGGAGGCCATCGGCGGCGTCTTGGCCTTGAGTTATGGGTTCACCAACACCTTCTGGGCGATCCTGGCCATCAGCCTGGTGATTTTCCTCACTGGCCTGCCCATCAGTTATTACGCCGCGCGCTACGGCGTGGACATGGACCTGCTCACCCGTGGCGCCGGTTTCGGCTACATCGGTTCCACCATCACCTCGCTGATCTACGCCAGCTTTACCTTCCTGTTCTTCGCCCTCGAAGCGGCGATCATGGCGCTGGCGCTGGAGCTGTATTTCCACATCCCGCTGGCGATTGCCTATGTGATCTGTTCATTGCTGGTGATCCCCTTGGTGGCCTACGGCGTGACCCTGATCAGCCGCCTGCAACTGTGGACGCAGCCCCTCTGGCTGTTGTTGCTGGTGCTGCCCTACGGCTTTGTTTGGTGGAAAAACCCCGACGCCTTCAGCGACTGGACCAGCTTTGTCGGGCGCAGCGGCGAAGGGGGCGGGTTCAACCTGCTGGCGTTCTGCGCCGCATGCACCGTGGCGCTGTCCCTGGTGACGCAGATCGGCGAACAGGTGGACTACCTGCGCTTCCTGCCGGAAAAAACCGCCGCCAACCGTAAGCGCTGGTGGGCCGCCCTGCTCTGCGCCGGCCCCGGCTGGATCATCCCGGGCGCGTTGAAGATGTTCGCCGGGGCGTTCCTGGCCTTTCTCGCCCTGCAACACGAAATCCCCATGGAACGCGCCGCCGAGCCGACCCAGATGTACCTGGTCGCCTTCCGCTATGTGTTCAGCTCGCCAGAATGGGCCCTCGGCGCCATGGTGCTGTTCGTGTTCATCTCGCAGATGAAGATCAACCTGACCAACGCCTACGCCGGCTCCCTGGCCTGGTCCAACTTCTTCGCCCGCGTCACCCACAGCCACCCCGGCCGCGTGGTGTGGCTGGTGTTCAACGTGGCCATCGCGCTGATGCTGATGGAGCTGGGCGTGTTCGATGTGATCGACCAGGTGCTGGGGCTCTACGCCAATGTCGCGATTGCCTGGATCGGCACGCTGGTGGCGGACCTGGTGATCAACAAGCCCCTGGGCCTTTCGCCCAAGCATATCGAGTTCAAGCGCGCGCACCTCTACGACATCAACCCGGTGGGGGTCGGTTCGATGCTGATCGCGTCGTTGCTGTCGATCCTCGCCCACTTCGGCCTGTTCGGTGCCCTGGCCCAGGCGGCGCCACCCTTTGTCGCGCTGGGCACAGCACTGGTGATGGCGCCGTTGCTGGCCTGGCTGACCGGGGGCAAGTACTACATCGCCCGCACCAGCGATGTGCAGTTGATTCACCCGGTGGCGCCGGCCACCCACGCGGTGTGCGGGCTGTGCAGCAACCCGTTCGAAACCGCCGACATGGCGTTCTGCCCGGCCTACAGCACGCCGATCTGCTCATTGTGTTGCTCGCTGGATGCGCGTTGCGGCGACCGCTGCAAGCCTCACGCAAGGCTGGTGACCCAGTTCGAAGGCGTGCTGCGCTGGCTGCTGCCGAATACGATGATGCCGCGCCTGCACACGCGGTTGGCCCATTACCTTGGGTTGCTGTTGGCGCTGGTGTTGATGCTCGCTGGCGCCCTGGCCCTGATCTACGTGCAGGCTGCCCAGGGGCTGCCCCACTCGGAAACCTTGTATCAGGCGTTCTTCAAGGCCTTCCTGACCCTGTCGGTGTTGGCCGCCGTGCTCGCCTGGTGGGTGGTGCTCACCCGTGAAAGCCGTGGCGTAGCCCAGCAGGAGTCCGACCGCCAGACCCTGCTGCTGATGCAGGAAATCGACGCCCACAGCCTCACCGACCAGGCCCTGCAACAGGCCAAGGAAGCTTCGGAAGCGGCGAATGCCGCCAAAAGCCGCTATGTCACCGGGCTGTCCCACGAACTGCGCACACCGCTGAACAGCATCCTCGGTTTCACCCAGATCCTGCAGCGCGACAGCGCCATGCCCGAGCAGCATCAGGACGCCCTGGCGACCATCCTGCGCAGCGGCTCGCACTTGGTGTCGCTGATCGACGGGCTGTTGGATGTGGCCAAGATCGAGGCGGGCAAGTTGCGCCTGGAACTCACCGAAATTCCCTTCCCGGAACTGCTTCACGACCTGGAACAGATGTTCACGCCCCAGGCCCAGGACAAGGGCCTGCGCTTTCGTCTGGATTGCGCGGGCAATATCCCGGCGGTGGTGCGCGGCGATGAGAAGCGCGTGCGGCAGATCCTGATCAACCTGCTCGGCAATGCGGTGAACTTCACCGACAGCGGCGAGGTGTGCCTGCGGGTGAGCTACAGGCGCGAGACCGCCAATTTTGAAATCATCGACACCGGCATCGGCATAGACCCGGAGCAGCTGGAGCGGATTTTCCAGCCGTTCGAGCGCGGCGACCTGATGCGCCAGGACAAGGGCGTGGGCCTGGGGCTGACCATCACGCGCATGCTCACCGCGTTGATGGGCGGCGAGTTGCGCGTCACCAGCGAACGGGACAAGGGCACGTGCTTCCAGGTGCGGCTGTTCCTGTCCCAGGTACGCGCGCCGCAGGCGGTGGTGCATGTGGAGCACGACATCATCGGCTATCTCGGTTCACGCCGGCGCATCCTGGTGGTGGATGACCACGTGGACCATCGCAAAGTGCTCAGCGGCATGCTCACGCCCCTGGGGTTTGAAGTGATCCAGGCCAGCAACGGCCAGGACGCGATCCGCCAGGTGGCGCTGCTGGCCCCTGACCTGATCCTGATGGACCTGTCGATGCCGACGCTGGACGGCTATGAGACCAGCCGCCTGATCCGGCGCAACGCGCTGTCGACCGCGCCGATCATCGTGATCTCGGCCAATGCCTTTACCGACGACCGCGAGCGCAGCCTCGCGGCCGCCTGCAACGACTACCTGGCCAAGCCGGTGCGCACCCCGGAACTGCTCGGGCGCCTGCAGACGCACCTGGGCCTGGAGTGGATGCGGCGCACCCAAAGCCGCGTGCCACCCGCGCCGCCCAGCGTGCTGCCCAGCCCCGAAGACCTCGCCGCCCTCGCTGAACTCAGCGCCATCGGCTATGTGCGCGGCCTGCACGAACGACTCGACACGATCCTCGTACAAACCCCCGACGCCGCGCCTTTCATCAGCAAAGTGCGCGGTTTGCTCAAGGGCTTTCGCCTGGATGAACTCAACCGAACCCTCAAGGAGGCCGTAGATGAATGCACTCACCCGCAGCACTGAACCTGGCGTGGTGCTGATCGTCGATGACACGCCGGACAACCTGGCGATGCTGTCCGACGCTCTCGACGATGCCGGCTACATGGTGCTGGTGGCCCTCGACGGCCTCAGCGCGTTGAACCGCGTACAGCGCCGCCGCCCGGACCTGATCCTGCTCGACGCGATGATGCCGGGCCTGGACGGTTTCGAAACCTGTCGCCGGTTCAAGGCCCAACCGGCCAGCGCGGATATCCCGGTGGTGTTCATGACCGGGCTGACCGACAGCAAGCATGTGGTGCAGGGGTTCGAGGTAGGTGGCAGCGACTACGTGACCAAGCCGATCCAGACCGACGAGGTACTGGCACGGGTGGCGGCGCATTTGCGCACCTCGCGCATTTTGCTGTCGGCGCGGGAGGCACAGCAGCCGAGTGTGCTGACGCTGGAGGATGAGCCGGCGCACCGCTTGTTGTCGGCGCGGTTTGCCCTGACCGAACGGGAAGTCGAGGTGCTGCGCTGGGTGGCGTGTGGCAAGACCAATCGGGATATCGGCGACATTTTGGGGTTGAGCCCGAGGACGGTGAACAAGCACCTGGAGCATGTGTATGTGAAGCTCGGCGTGGAAACACGCACCGCTGCAACGTCAGTCGCGTTGGCTGCAATCTGAATGGGTGTGGGGCTTGTGTGGGAGCGGGCTTGCTCGCGAATACGGCGTATCCGTTGACATATCCTTGGCTGACCCACCGCATTCGCGAGCAAGCCCGCTCCCACATTTTGATCCTCATCGTGGCTGAAATCGTTATCCGCCAAAGGTTTGTGAGGGCCGGCGCAGTGTGGGATCGAAAGGGTTGATTCTTGGCCCGATTGCCGCCGCTTCGCGCTTGAGCAACTCCACCACCATCGGCAACCGGCTCGGCCCCAGCCGGTCGCTGATGGTCGCCACACTCAAGGCCGCCACCGCGTGGCCATCGCGGTTGAGGATCGGTACCGCCAACCCCGCCATGCCTTCCAGCACGCCGGTATTGCGCGCCGCATAACCCAGGGTGCGCACGTTTTCTACCTCCGAACGCAACAACACTTCGTCATACAGATGGAAGTCCTTGAGCCGTGGCAGGTTGTAGCGGATCACCGTTTCGCGCTCTTCCTCCGGCAAAAACGCCAGGATCGCCAGGCTGCCTTGCCCCACGCCCAACGCCACGCGCCCGCCGATATCGCCGGTGAAGGTGCGGATCGGGTACGGGCCTTCGCTGCGGTCCAGGCAGATCGCGTCAAACCCCGAACGCGCCAGCAGGAACAGCGAGTCCCCCAGCGATGCGCTGAGGCGCAACATGCTCGGCCGCACCAGGTCACGCAGGTTGCCGGTCTTGCCCGCATTGGCCGCCAGGGCGAAGAACTCCAGGCTCAAGCGATAGCGCTTGCTGCGCGCGTCCTGCTCGACCATGCCTTCGTCCATCAGGCTGCGCAGCAGGCGGTGGGTAGTCGGTTGGGACAAGCCGACTTGCTGCGCCAATTGCGTCACGCGCTCGCCGCCCTCCGGTACTTCACCCAAGGTACGCAACAGCGCGAACAGCCGGGACACCCCACCGACACCGACTTCCTTGGCGTTTTCGTTTCGTTCATTGGAATCCATAACAACAGATCTCTTAGTAAATTCCGGTGAGTGAATAAAACTGAAAATAGTAGTCCGTTCAGTGAAATTCCATCTTCCGCCCATCCTAGTCTTCGTCCTAATCTGCGTCCACCAGGGGCGAAATGAACAACAACCGGCAGCCGACTAAAGATCGAGCGCCACCGCACCCGCAACACTCTTTTCGCATCTGCCCAAAACAACAAAGCGCGTGTCGACGCGACTTAAAAAAGGTGGAACGCAACCATGGCATTTCTCCAACTCAACGCCTTGAGCAAACGCTACGGCGCCGTCGATGCGGTGGTCGCCACCGACCTTGCGGTGGAAAAAGGCGAGTTCGTGTCCCTGCTCGGCCCGTCGGGCTGCGGCA
>Ga0157375_10000322_pt1 | contig 42941 bp, 45 predicted proteins | sample M35metaG_FD_115311 | JGI IMG/M metagenome (GOLD analysis project Ga0157375, IMG submission 115311) | Miscanthus rhizosphere microbial communities from Kellogg Biological Station, Michigan, USA - M3-5 metaG | ecosystem: Host-associated > Plants > Roots > Rhizosphere > Soil | place: USA: Michigan...
CTTCGAGGCGGTGGCCTTGCCCCCGCCGGAGTTGGTCGCGGCGTAGGCGCCGCCGAGCATGGCGAAGACGAGGGCGATCACGGCTACCGTGAGGCCCGCCTTGCCGAAGGGTTCGCGGAGGCGGCTGCCGGCGCGGTTGCGTAGGTGCGAGAGCATCGAATCTCTTCTCCTTGTCCCGTGAGCCCCTCTGCCGGCCGCTTTCCCTTGCGGTCCTCCACGAAGCTCGGTTATGTCCCTGTAGCCCCGCCCGTCCCTCGGGCTGAACTGTTCCGTACATGGAACAGCGCAAAAGATAGACAGTTGCGGATATGAAAGTCAAGCGAGTTCGCAAAAACGCCATGACAAGCCGCTTCCGCTGCTCCCACTCCCCCGCTACAAGCGGGAAATCTCAGGTACGCGCGTGTCTCTTGATCGCCCGGGCGACTTGCTCTCAGCGGCGCCAGGCGCCAGAAAGCGCATGTAGGGGTCCGCGATCTCCCAGAGCGCCGTCGTCGTGGTCGCCTTCGTCGAGTGGGGGGTGGGGCCGGCGCCGGGAACTCGGCGCTCAGCGTGCGCTCACCGCTGACGACGAGGAACGAGGTCGGGTCGGAGAGGGCCTCGCCCAGATAGGCGGTCAGATCGCGACCGGCGCCCCACTCCATCGCCAGGACCGGGAAGCCGCCGATGACCAGCTGGGCCTTTACAACGTATTTGGTTTTGTTTACTTCTCCGTCGCCTGCCGGGCCTCTGCCGTCAGCTCGCGCAGCTCCTCGAGCAGAGTCGAGAGCATCGTGAAGCGCTCGAGGTTCTCCTTCAGCGACTCGCTCAAGTCGGCGGCGGGGTCCTCGAGGGCTTCGGTCTGTGCCCGCAGCGCCGCAAGTCGCCGCAACAAATCCGCATCTTCGGCCTTTTCCGTGGACTGATGGGGGAGATCGAGCAGGTACTCAGCCTCTACTCCCAGCACGCGGGCAACCGCGCGTACGGACTCGACGCGCACCGCCCGCGGCGGGTCATCGTCGCTCTCCTGGGTCCAGAGGCTGATCGTGCTCTTGTCGACATCGCTCTTTTTCGCCAATTCCCGCAGGTTGAGACCGCTCAGTTTGATCTGCCTCTTCAGCCGGATGGCGAGGAGCGGCGCCCGCACGGACACTGCCTCTGCGCTGTACGTATTCACCCGGACAGAGTGACAGAGTATGTCCGGGTCTGACCGTACAATCGCTCCGATGGCATCCGCGAACCCCCGTGCATCCGAGCCTCTCCAGATCCTCGGCGGCGGCGGGGAAGGCGGGGTCCCGGACGGGCCCGAGCTGCTGCGGCTGCGTCCCTCGCCGCGTCTCCAGCGGTTCGTCACGGTCGCGGCCGAAGCGGGGCTCGCGGCCGAAGAGGCGGTCCGGTTCGGGCTTGAGCACGCGCTCTGCCTCAGGGACGCCGCCCGCTTCGCCGCGGACGTCGAGGCGGGTCGTCGGCTACTGGTGCGCGCAGCGACGGGGGCGCGGGCGGTGCGGGCGATGTCGCCTGCCCAGGCCGCCCACGTGCGCAGGCTGACGACGCGGCGCGCGGTCCCCGTCATCGAGGTGACGGACGGCCTGGTGGCGAGGGTGCCGGACAGGATCCTCGCCCGGGCTCGCACGGGATTGCCGGAGAGCAGCCTGCACGGGGAGATGGTCGAGGAGATGATCTCCTGGGAGATCGCGGCGACCCTGTGCGGCCGCACGATGGGCGAGTGGGCGCTGCTTCACCTGCTCGAAGGCAGGCAGGCGGCCTGAGCGGCTCAGGCCGCAGCCGCGCTCGAACCGCCCTCGTCCTCGCCTCGCCGCTCGTCTTCGCCAGTCTCGATCGTCGGCGGAGCCGAGGTCTCATCCTCAACCCGGCTGCGAACCGCGACCCCCAGCTCGGCAAGCCGTTCGCAATAGCGTCGCAGCAGCAGCTCCGAGTCGATCGCGACCGGGTCGATGCTGGTGCCGTCGTCGAGCTCGGCCTTGTCCTCCCACTTCTCGTCCCTCACGTCGGCTTCGCGGAGGCCGGCGGAGCAGTGCCGCCAGGCATCCTTCGTCACGAACACGTAGTTCGTCTCCGCCGTGCGGTCGCAGGCCTTGGCGACCCCGGTGACCCGGTCCATGCAGTGACCCTGGGTGTTGCCCATGTTCCCCTGCTCGAGCTCGCCCGCGTCGACGGCGGCGTGGAACTCGCGCTTGATCGAGTCCAGCTTGGTGGAGGCGAGCGCGCTCGCCTGAGACTGCACGCACGCGGCTGCGAGGATCGCGGCGTCTCCGACCGGGAACTCGAACCAGAGGTCGTCCCCCTCGCGATGCTTGCCCTCTCGCCCGGCGAAGGCGCGGCCCCACTGGGCCGCGATGTCGAGGCCGTCGCTCCGCCATTCCCTGTGGGTCTGGGGGTATTTCTGCTCGTGGGCGCGCGAGCCGGCGATGTCGAGGGACAGCACCGACGAGTTCCGCTTGTCGACCGGCGGCGGGGCTATCCGCGAGTCCTGCGCGCCGCGGTAGATGCCGGTGACCGCGGCGAGAAAGGCCTTGAGGAGCCAGAGTGCGTCCATCAGCCCCTCCGCCGCGGCGGCGATCGCCTCCCGCGGATCGTCGGGAACCGGCGGGCGGGCGGGCGCCTCGTCGCTGAGCGAGGTCAGTTTCTCGCGCACCTCCGCCGAGATCTCGATGGCGAGCGCGGCGACCTCCTTGGCGCCGTTCGCGTTCGCCTGTGGTTCCCTCCAGAGCTCGACTGAGAAGGCGTCGAGTCGCTCGGCCAGCAGCCCCAGCGGCGCCAGCAAGGTCGCGAGGGCGTCGGGGAACTGATAGAGGCTGAGCGGCTTGTCCGGGGCAGCCATCGATTCGAGCGTCACGCGCTCGAGCTTCAGCGGGGATTCCCACCTATCCCTCGCCGGCTGCTCCCAGTGCTTCCCGAGCAGCTCCAGCTTGTCCCTTCCATGGGCGCAGTAACCGTCGACTCGGCTGGCCACGCCCTCAGACCGGGGATGCGACGAGCCACGCCGGATCAGCCGCAACGGTTTCTCCATCTCTTCTATCCCGGCGAGCAGGGACTTGCGCACGTGTGTGAGCCCAAGTCGCCGGTCCGTGCTCATCGCCCAGCCCTTCGTCAACAGATCACGTGCCCCGGAGTCGAGCGGCTCCAACAGCGAGAGGAGGATCTTCACCCGGGCCTCGATGTCCTCGACGCTGCGGCGGAGATTGATCGCGAGCGTGTCGCCGTCGTATTCGGTCTTGAAGATCGGGGAGGGAGTGAGATGGTCGTCACCGTCACGGACGCAGAGGTAGCTGCTCGACGAAATCCTCTCCTCGAGCCGGATCGGTCGCTCCTCCTTCTGCAGCAGCACCTGAGGCACGCCGTCCAGGGCGTTCTCCTCCCCGCCCCCGTTCCGGGATGCCGCCGCCGCATCCTCCGCGGCGACCCGCCCGGCGCGGGGTTCGACCGTCAGGGGGATCGAGTGTTCGGCGAAGACCAGCGGCCGGAGGATGGCGACCAGGAGGGCGATCTCGCTCGGCGCCACACTGGTGCGGCCGTCGGCGCAGCGCTCGATCAGGTTGTGACAGAGCAGAGCAACGGTCTGCTCGGAGAGCTCGGCGCGGGCGTCGCCGATGTCCACGTAGTGCTCGGGTTCGCCACCGCGCTTGATCTCCGAGACGCGGTATTTGCGCTCGATCCAGAGGGCATCGTCGAGTTCGTCGAAGCCGGTGAACGGCACCAGCACCGTCATCGCGAGGCCATAGTCGATGCAGCGGGAGAGCAGCCGCGGGTCGACGTCGCCGAGCTGCTCGATGATCTCCCGGATCGAGAGGCCGATTCGCTCGTATGGGTCGTGGTCGGGGTCCTCCCGGTACTGGTCGTACAGGTCGCGCAACCCGTCGACGATCCGGTCCGTGGTCGACACGACCTCCTCGTCCAGGTACGCGGGCTCGTAGTCGGCATCCGCGGGGGGCAGCTCGACGGTCGTTCGCGCCGCCTCCTCCGCAGTGGCGCGCAGTCCCCCGTCGACCCGCGAGGCGACGAGCCGGCCACAGCGCGGTCCGTAGAGGCGCTCGAAGGATTCCCAGTGCGCCTCGATCGAGGCGTCGGGGAAGGCCTGCCAGAGAACCCGCGCCAGCTCCAGGATCGACTCGAACTCAGCACCGGTCGAGAGGGCCCGGAAGAGCGTTTTCGCGTTGAGGGTCTTCGCCTGCTCGACCAGGACCGACGCGGGTCCGTCCGGCGTGAGACCGTGCTCTTCGAGCTGGCGCCGTGCCTCCTCGATCGGCACGAGGCCGGTGATCTCCGCCGGCGGAAGTCGCAGGGCGGGGAACTTGACCGGAATCGCGTAAAGGCAGTTGTTGGTGAGATCGGGGAAGAGGCGGATCTTGTCGATCTCCTGATGCCGCCCGTCCTCGGCCCGACCGGCGGCGGGGAAGTGCGGGAAGTGCAGCGTCATCCCCTGCACTTCGTCGCGATTGTGCTCGGAGCTGTCGATCGTCAGGTGACCGAAGCCGGAGAGGAGGCGCTGCAGCTCTCCCCAGGCGCCGGCGATCCGGACCGGAAGGCGAACCTCGAAGATGTGATGGTCCACCTCCGGCGGCAGGCCCCTGGCAACGACGAGCTCGGTCAGTTGCCACACGTACTCGTGGTAGGTCTTCTCCCCCACGGTCAGGTAACAGTCGACGTCATCGTGCTCGTGGGCGCCATCGCCGATGCAGGCGACCGCCTGCACGTCGGTCGCTCCGTAGTTGCGGGCTCGCTGCCGATGATGCGCGAGGTTGGCGCCGGTGCGAACGGCGTCGTCGACCACCATCAGCCGCAAGGTCGCCAGGACGGCGGGGTCCATGTAGGCGAGGGCGGTGCCGTAGAGGACGGGCACGGTGATCGGCGAGCCGAGCTCGTCCGAGGCGTACCGCAGAACCGCCTCGAGCACCCGCGCGCCTTTGGTCTCGGCCGGAATCAGGTAGTCGGGACGGCGCCGGTCGATCTCTTCCAGCAGCCACCGCGCGAAGCCGGGAAGGATGTTCCGCTCGAACGCGGTTCGGCCACCTCGGCGTCCGGCGCGATCTAGAGCTGGGTGCACGAGCGTGGTCGACACGGGGAGAAGACGGTACCCGCCAGAACGTGACCGAGTCAGGCTCTCTGTGCATATAGCGAGTTTTTTCTAGGGAACTGCCATGTTTCCAGGGGAGCGTGGACTGTTGACGCGCGTTATGTGACTCTCGTCAAGTGTGAAGCATCACCGTCCGCGGCTCACCAGCTTCTGGTGAGAAGACGTCCCCATCGGGGTCGTATCTCCGTCGGGGTAGACGGTCAGGTTGAGAAGGAGACCAGCCGAGCCCAGCACAAGCATGATGATCGAGGTCTGCAGCCAAGCGTGCTTCCGCCACGCGATTCGGGACATCACCTGGAGCTGCTCCGCCAGCTGTCGCCGCTCCTCCACCACATCCATCGACGCCAGCCCCCGTTCGATGCTCTTGACGTCGCGATTGCGCAGGTGCCCGAAGAAGAGCAGTCCCCGCTCGTTCTCCTTCCGCGGCCACCGTGCCAGGCGCGGGAAGACGACCCCAAGCGCACAACTCACTGACACGGCCAGACCAGCCAGCGTGAGGATGACAAGCGCCAGGTGCACCCCGACCGCCTGGCTCAACTCATCGTTCACGGTCAGCAGCGACCGCACCGCCGCTCCCGCCACCGCGACCTCGACCAGCAGCCCGATCGAAGCCTTCGCATCGACGCTGGCCGTCCACCCCTGCAGCGCTTCATGTGCCCGCCACCCGAACTGGTTTCCCCGGTCCCCCCGAGCTACCCCCCGACTCCACTTTCCACTGCGCATCGAAGACTTCCCTCCCCATCGATCTCACTCTTCCCCGCTGTACGCTAAACGACACGGTCAACCGCTCCGCGGATTGGGAGGGCGGAAGTGCGTGCGCACGGGACGCGGGCCGATTGCATCGGCATCCCAGAGGCCGGCCGGCCTCGACCGATCAGCGCACTTCCCGAAAGCCGCGGTGGGCGAAGCCTGGTGGAACCGGTCCGCGCAGGACGTAGCGGACGACCGAGTAGAGGCGTTTGTCGGCGCCGTCTTCGATCAGGGAGCTGAGCCGCAGCGAGCCGTGCGGGCGCCATTCCTTCCCGCCCTCGCGGATCCGCGCCCTGCCGATCGCATATGCCTTGCGGTCGCCGAAGCTCCGCCAGCGGAGGCCGAGGAAGGAGAGGGAGCCGCGCCTGCCGAGGCCGAGGACGATTTCATGCGGGCGCTGGGCGAGGTGGCCGGTCTTCTCGTTCTGCACCGCGAACACCTGGGGCTTGACGAAGGGCGGGATTTCGCCGGGCGCGGCGACGAAGCCGGCTTCCGTGCGGGGGCAGCCCGGCAGCTCGCGTTCGGCCGCGACCACCGTGCCTTCGGCCCGGTCCGGGGCGACGAACGTCGCTTCGATCGTCTGCCCCCTCGTGTCGAGGAAGCTCCAATGTCCGTCGGCGTCGATCGGGTCGGTGTTTGGGAGGTGTGATTCGTAGCTGCCGCAAAAGCCCCACTTGAAGCCGAAGTGGGCGTTGAGGACGTTGCCTTCCCTCACCACGAAGCTGACCGGCAAACCGGCCGAGGTGGTCGCCACCCAATCGCCTTCGACCGGCGCAACGCCTTCCGCCTCGGCGAAGGGGGCGCCACAGGCCAGGACGAGCGCACACAGCGTCGCGGCACGCACCGGAGCCGACGCCATGGTCTTCCACCTTCGCGCGCAGCTCATCGGCACACTCCCTTCACCTCGTCGGCAAGTCCGAGTCAATAGCCGTGACTCAGCTTGCCAGAGCCACGCACCGGCATCAAGGGGACCTGCGAAATGCGCCCGACGAGAATCGAACTCGCGACCTTCGGCTTGAAAGGAGGAGGGTGGCCCCCACGGGGAGCGGGATTCCCGCGGTTATGTGACCGGAATGCGACCGTCGTTCAGACAGGCACCACGTTAAGGCCCGGCACTCGCCCGAACTCCCGAGTGTTCGCAGTCGCGACATCCATGCCATGACTCAGGGCCGTAGCAGCGATCCAGAGATCGTGGGCACCGATCAGGTTGCCTTCCTTCTCGAGCTCCGCCCAGACCGCCGCGTGCGCTCGGGCGATCGCAGTCGTGATCGGCAACGGCTCCATCGCGGAGATCACATGCTCGACGAACGCGGAGCGACGGGTCCGGGCCGCACCGTCCTCCGCGCGGTGCACCCCGTGCAGGAGCTCACTGGCCGTGATCACGCTGATTCCGCGCTCCTGGTCGCCGATCACGTCGTCGAGCGCTTGACCGCGCCGCTCGGCGTTGATCAGGACGGTGGTATCGATCAGGACGGCCATGCACCGCTCGGCGGGCCAATGGTCTTCCGCCCAGCTTCGACATCGGCGGCAAAGTCCTCATCGGGCGCAGGCGCGGAGTCCATCAGCTCTCGCCACCTGACCGCCGAGACCAGATGCCCCGAGCTCGGCGGTCGCATCTGCACGACCGGCACGCCGTTGCGCACGACCTCGATCTCCTCCCCGGCCCCGATCCGGTTGACGACGGCGGAAAATTCTCTGGCCACCTCGGTTGCGCTCAAACGTGTCATGGGGCTACGATATCAGATAAATCTGATTAAGGAAGCGGCTATCGAATTCACTCACAGACGAGAACCCGACCTCTGCGAGAGGGCCGCGTGGACGAGACCGCCGCACCTCCCGCCAACGATCGGCGTAGTCGCGGCTGACGACGATCACATCAGCCGGCGGCCGCAGATCACGCAGAGTCCAATACAGGCGCGCCGACTCCTCGGCCTCATTAGCGACCTCCGACTCGCCGACGAGGAAGTCGACATCGCTATGCGGTCTGGCCTCCCCGAGAGGGTGCGAGCCAAGCAGGATCACCTGTTCATCGGGAGCGGTGGCAGCAAAGCGGCGTCCCCTGCGCCCTCGACGATGAGACCACGACCTCCCGGAACGCCTTGGAATCACCTGGAACGGCGCGGAACGTGATTCGAGGGGCGAGCCGAGCATTCGGCTCTGGCATGGGAAGAACCCGGAATATCCCGGAACCTCCCCCGAATGCGCCCGACGAGAATCGGACTCGCGACCTTCGGCTTGAAAGGACGAGGGTCCTCCGCGCGGGCAGCGGGATTGCCGCGGCGATGCGACCGGAATGCGACCGCTAGAGCGCGTGACCACCTCGCGGTGATGTGGCCATTATGTGCCCCCAGCAAGCTCCTAGTCAACGAGCCAGGAACCGATGCTGGCCCATTCGACACAATGGCTGACGGTCAGAGATGGCGCTTCGCGGGAGCCTCGAACTTCTCACCGCTAAGCTCACCGGTAAATCCGGCCTCGTCGAGAAGCCTGAGGATGCTCCACTGCTTCTCCAGGGACCCGTCGAAGACGAGAGCATCGCCGTTCCACTGAACGCCCAGCTCCGGATAGCGATCGGAATAGTCACGAAGCACGGAGAGGGGCTTTTTGTAGTGGCCCTGTTCGATCACGCTCTCAAGCTTGCTAGCCATCGATGGAGTTTTCTGGCAGCGTTCGATGAATTCCCCAGAGTTGTCGATGGCGATCTCGGCCGTGACGGTGGAGACGTGCCCGGCGACGGCTTGGCGCAAGGCTTCGATCGTGCGGAAGCTTGAGTGGAAGCCGGGGGAATCGAGAACGAGGGCCATGGAATGCCAGTCGATCCAGTCGATCGCAGGTTCCAACGCCAAGACAGGGCCGTCGTCGATCACGTCCAGACTGCCCTCTCGCCAGAGGGTGCGAAGGAAGCGCGAACTCTTCAGAAGCTGGCTCGGTTTCACGCGCCGGCCAAAGGCAGCCAGCGAGCCATCTTCGAGTTGGGCGGTGATGACGTAGAGATTCGGGCTAGAGCGACGCCTCGTGTCGGCATAGGAGGACAGCTGGCCGAAATCGTCAAGTTGCGGGAGGAGGTCCCCACCGACCGGGGCTTGGCCAGCCGCGGATCTCACGTTTTCGATGGCAAAGAACTGGGTTTCGTTCAGCGGGTATTCGGGATCGTAATTGACCTCGGAGCGGTTGCCGTGAAGGTCCGCTGCAGCGTTCTTCGCGATCTCGCGGAGCTCGGCCGCGAGACGATCGAGGATTGGAACCTTCTCCACATGCCAATCATCGGGGGCGTCTCGCCATGCGAATGAGAGGTGGATGTTCGCGCCGTCGAGCCCTTCGACAAGTAGCGCCTGCTCTGCAGCTTCATTGGGTGGCATGGTCGTCATCCTTCGGAAGAGAGAAGAGCGTCTCCCCAGTAACCGAGCGAGCCGTGAAGGTCTCGTCGGGTCGGAGCCAGCGACGCTTCGTTATAAGGAACTGAGGTGAGAGCGACGCCGCCGGCCTGCCTTTCGGGTCAGTAGTAGCACGAATCAATATCAGGTGGTACCCAAACACCGCAAGAAGAGGGTTGATGTAGATCATCCGCGAGTTCACATACACGATGCCGATGAACGCGATAAACAGAGCAACTGCCAAGACATCGCGCCAATCGCTTGCGAGCACGCCTACGAAGGGCAGAAGATAGGCGACGAGGAAACCCGCCAAGTCACCATCGCGTTGCTCCACCGTCACGAGTCGCATCTGCTGCGGTTCGGTTCGCCCAAGCACGAACAGAAAGGCCAGCACGCCGAGCGCCGCCACGAAGAGCAGGCACAGCGCCATGATCACGATCGGACATACACGGCCATAAGCCCGTAGGGCGAGGATCAGGAATACGGGCGAGTAGGCGCTCAGGAAGAGAAGCCAGCTAAGACGCTTGTTCGGCACAGTGGGTCGAGACTAGAGAGAAGGTCGACTACGCCTCAATGCTTGGGTGGTAGGCACGAGCTTAGTTCCTTGGCGGAGCCGCCGAGCGACCAGCGCACCGCAGTCCATCGGGCACCTGGATTTTGAAGGTCCTCCGCGGCAGCGAGATTGCAGCGGCGAAGCGACCCGAATGCGACCGCCAGATCGCTGGCTCCCTACCATCGAGCACATGGCGATCAAAAAGCTGGAACACGTCGGGATCGTGGTCGACGACCTAGCGGCCGCAATCGAGTTCTTCGTCGAGCTCGGACTCGAGCCGGGACGCAAAGGCCAAGTCGAAGGCGACTGGGTTGACCGCATCATCGCACTCGATGGAACCAAGGCGGAGCTCGCAATGCTGCGGACCCCGGGCGGCGACGTAAAAATCGAGCTGGTGAAGTTCCACTCGCCGCCGACCCAAGGCGGCGATCCGCACGCGCCCTCGAACACGCCAGGCCTCCGCCACATCTCCTTCCTCGTCGACGACATCGACGCCGTAGTCGCCGGCCTACAAGCCCGCGGCACCGAGCTAGTCGGCGAGCTGGTGCGCTACGAGAACAGCTACCGGCTCTGCTACGTCCGCGGCCCCGAGGGGATAATCATCGAGTTGGCTGAGAAGATCGGCTGACGGGTCCCGGTCCGCCGCCCCCGACTAATCGAGCCTAAATCATCTCCGGGGCCGGTGAATCTCGGCATCCGCCCACTCGATGGCGAGCGCGGCCCAGCGCAGAGCATTTTTGGCGGCGACTGCTTCGGGGTTCCCCAGGCCATAGCGAAGCGCCGCCGCATATGGCGTGAGGCGATCCGCTTCGGCGAGATCAGCAGGCAGCTCGAACCCGGCGTCCTCGCAGAGCTGCATGAGGACGCCCAGGTCGTGGGTGAAGGGAAACTCCAGGTCCCGACTGGCGATGGCCGCCTTGAGTGCCTTCTCCACTGCCTGTTGCGCGTGGAACCCCACGGGAGAATCGGAGACCCGTTCGGCCTTGTCCAAGGCCTCCGCGGAGGCAAGATCCTCGCACGCGAGGGCAAGCAGATCGCCGGGTAGATCCGGCTTCTGACTCATCCGGCGAGGATGCGGCCCTGCGAGATGGCTGCGTGGATGAGGCCGCCGCGAACCTCCCGCCAACGGTCCGCGTAGTCGCGGCTGACGACGATGACATCAGCCGGCAGTCGTAGATCGCGCAGAGTCCGATGCAGCCGCACCGACTCCTCGGCCTCATTGGCGACCTCGGGCTCGACGATGAGAAAGTCAACATCGCTATGCGGGCTGGCCTCCCCGCGGGCATGGGAACCAAACAGGATCACCTGCGCCTCGGGAGCAGCGGCAGCCAGGCGGCGTCCCGCCTCGGCGATCAGGGTTTCGTCAACAACCTTCACAGTTGGAATCGTAGTCGTCGCTATGGATCGAGCGACAGGCGGAGTGTCTTGCGGATCGCTGAAGACATTGCCCAGGTCTTGCCTTGCGCACAGATCAGGTGCCTCTCGGCTCTGTAAGCCTAGGCAATTCAGGCACCGGAACTGACGGGGCTCTCTCTAGAGAATGCCGCTATTCTGGGGGGGGATGGTCCAACGACGCGAACCCGACGCTCTCGCCCATTTCTTGGCCCACGTTCTCGTCGGCGGCCTAGCGGTCTACCTCTTCGGCCGTGGGCGCGGCAGCGCCGAGGCCCTCGCTATCGGCATCATTGGAGTTACCGCTCATGCGGCACTCGACGCCCCCGTCGCGCAGGGCCTCTCCGATCTCGGCGTATAGCTAACGCCGGAATGCCATTGAGGCGTGGCGGAAAATCTCGCCGTGTGAATTGCTGAGCGAAGCGATCGTTCGTCGTCGGCACTAGCCCCAGACCGCAGCCGAGTCGGCGTCGTAGAACTCCACCGAGAGCGGCTTTCGCTCGGGCCGCTCATGGGCGAGCGCCACAGCGCGTCGGCGAATTGCCTGGTTCGCTCGGGAGTTGGGTTTTCCGTAGAGGCTGACGAAAAGCGCCTTGAACTTGCCTTCAATGATGCCGCGTAGGACGTGGCGGTCGTTGGGGTCGAGTGAGTGTCCGTGAATGAAAAGCGAACCTTCGCAGCTGGCCAACGAGCGCAGCGACTTGGCCAGGTAGCCATGACGGAGGATGGCTGCATGCTTTTCCTCCGAGGTGCCCTCCGTGACGACAAGCGGAAAGACACCATCGTCGAGTTGGTCACGAATCTGGCCCATCAGCGGGACATCGGTGCGCTTGAAAGTCAGCTTGCGAAGCGTTGCCCTATCGACGTAGAGGTGCAAGCCGCCGTGGACGAAGTAGACATTCTGCCCGTACTGGTTGTAGTCGTTCCAGGCGACCCAGGGGGCGTCGGGATCATCGGGGTCAGCACGGAAACCGTCGTCGTGACGCACCTGAGGCTCGAAGTCCTGCATCAGCGCCCAGTAGAGGAGCAAGTCGTAGTTCAGAGTGTAGAAGCGCTCGAAGTGACCGAGGAAGCGGCGCACGGCTTGGTACTCGTCATCGCTGATCGCACCGACGTAGTCGGGGTGCTTGTTAGCAAGCGTCGCGGCCAGCACCCCCTTCAGGGACTCAGCATCGGCAACTAGCCGTTTGGCTAGCTTTCGGTCGCGCGTCTCGTAGAAGTCGATCATCCGTGCGGTCGTGCGCAGGGCACGGATTACGGCCTCGAAATCGGTGGTCTCCTCATTGGCGAAGAGTCCCTCGCCGGAAACCGATAGGACATCCAGGTCGGCCTCCTCGAGCAGGCGCCCGTAGCGAAAGCTCTCGGGGCGGGCTGCGATCGAGAAGCCGTTACCGAGCAGGAGGTGGGTCTTTTTGTGGATCTCCTCGGCACGCCCCAACGCTTCGTCGAAGCTCAACGTCGAACGCACGAGAGTGGTCTATTCGTGTTCGTTCCGCGTATGGAAACAACAAGGGCAGATCGGCTCAGACTCCTTAACACCCGTCCCGCCGCATCCACAGTCGGAAGGGTGAGGGGACTGTATATCGATGATGTGGTCTCGCTTGAACGCGACTTCATCACCAGAGTAGAGCTTCGGCACGATAGCTGGGCTGTTGCTCAAAATCCCGACCATTCGTTCGCCATTGACTTCGGTGACCTCAACCCACATTCGCTCTCCTCCTTTGCGGAGGGTAAACATGAGCTTTACCAGGGAGCCCGGTCCTATCTCGTCCTTCATCTCTTTGCTCGGAATCCAAAACGTCTCTGGATACTTTTCGTGCGCTTTTACGCCCGATCCCCGCTTCCATCTGTAAATGACTCGACCGGTAGCAACCCATTTCAAGCGATCCCAGAGACCCTCCGAAATCGCAACCTCAATCTGCTCCGCGACCCATAGGGGGCGCTCAAGCCTTGGAACCCCATAAAGCTCGGCTCGAAGCTCCGCCCTTCTCGGATCGTCAGCACGGAACGCGAGCACGATGATGCGCAGCAACGCACCAGGTGCAAACCCGTAGATGAGCAGGATCAAGGCAAAGGCGACTGGCGACAGAATGGCATCCAGCACTTACCCCACCTGCCCCACTGGCAGAGCGAAGCGAAGATCTGCTTCGGCCTCTGCGAGGATCGCCCGCATACGCGTTTCGCCCTCGCCGGTCACCTTGTAGTAGCGCCTCGGGGGCCTCTTAGATGCTTCGGATTGTTTCTCCCAGCCATCCTTTAGCCAGCCGGCTTCTAGCAGGCGGCGGAGAATCGGGTATAGAACCCCGGAACGGACCCCCGTACGCCTGGATAGCTCGTACCCCCAGTGCTCTGCCGTTGGCTCTTGGAGCAATGCATCCATGACCTTGATGAGCGAGTGCGTCTTTCTCATAGATCGTAGTCTAAATATGTAGATTACGACTGTCAAGCAGTCTTTGTAGCTTCAGCAGATAGTTGCCCGCACCGCCTTGAAGCTCCCGCCGACCGCGTGCGTATACCGCGCCAGCATCGTCTCAACCCGGTGACCGACGATCTCGGCCAAGTCGGCGTCGTTGACGCCAGCAGCTCGCAGATGAGTGACGTAGGAGTGGCGGCACTCGTGGGGGCGGATGTCTAGGCCGGAGGCTTCCTGGGCCGGCTTCCAGATGTCGCAGTAGAAGTTGCGCTCGCGCCACATGCGGCCGGTGGGGGTCGTGAAGAGGAGATCGCCGTCGGGGTCGTTGAGGTTGATCTGCGCCTCGAGCATCCAGGCGAGGGTCGCCGGGACCGGGATGACGCGGCCGGCGTCCTGCTCGCCGTGGTCGGTCTTGGTGCCTTCGAGGATCGTGCCTTCGTGGGCGGTGCGGCGGACTTCCAGGGTCTCGCCGTCGAAGTCCTCGCGGCGCAGGGGCAGAACCTCGCCGAGTCTCATCCCGGTGTCGGTAAAGACGCGGACCATCGCCTCATAGCGTCCTGCCGCCTTGGCGAAGCGGTGCATCTCCTCGAAGTCGAAGACGCGGATCGACCTTCGCTTCTTCTTCGCCCTGGGGTCGCCGGCGCGGATACGAACTCCCTTGAAAGGGTTGAGGTCCGCCACTTCGTCGGTGATCGCGTCCTCGGCCATCGCTGAAAGCGAGCGGAGGATGCCCACGACACCCGTGGTCGCTCTTCCTTGGACTCTGAGCATGTGGTCGACAAGGGCGAGCGCGTGCCTCCGGCGCAGCTCGCGCATGGGCCACTCCTTGAGCGGGATGCCCTCGACCTCGATGTCGAGGACGCGGCTGATCCGGTGCTCGTTCGTCGCATTGGTGCGTTCCGATCTGGGGTGCCGGTCGGTCCACGTGGCGAAGTAACCGCCCAGGGTGTCGGGGCGGTCTGAGATCCCGTAGGCCTCGTCTATCGCCTGCTGGGCTTCGTGCTTTCGCTCGAAGGTGCCCTTGCCGCCGTTCCAGTGGGGCTTGCCAACTCGGCGCTTGCCGTCCCGGCCCGTGTAGCGGGCAACCCAGACGATCTCGCCGGAGGGGTTGCGGCGCTTGACGGGCGACTCGCGCCTCATGCAGCTTCCGCCCTACGGGCTTCAAGGAAGGCATCGACATCGGCGGGGTCGATACGCCTTGAGGCTCCGAGCTTGTAGCTGGGCAGCTCGCCGCGCCTGATCCAGTTGCGGATCGTGCGGTCGGAGACCGCGAGGTATTCGGCGAGCGTGCGCTCGGTGAAGAAGGTCGGATCTGAGAGTGGATTCCTGTCCACATCCCCTCTGTCCGTCGAGCCGCCGAAATGCATCGTCCGGGTCGCAAAAAGTCCCAATACGAGGTAGCCGGAAGACCGAAGGTCAAGGAGGTCCGGGCGGCCATACGAGCGGCCGTTTGCACGGCGCAGCCGTGGCACAATCGGCCGCCGGCCGCCCGGAGCAAACCGGCCTCGATCTACTTGCTGACCTTGTGGATCAAGAAGGCGCGGCCCAGGCACCGCACCGGAGGGTGCGTACTGTGTCGGGTGTTCGGGGTTGGTAGTTGGAGGGGGTTGGCGTAGCTGCCTGACTTGAGCTACTGCAAGTCCTGGATCGATTCCGCGAACACCTGGATCTGTTGCTCCTTGGAACTTGGCTGGGTTCTTGGTCTCATTCTTGATCTGATTTTGGTCTTTGGCTCGATGAGACCAATTTCTGCCGCTCACCCTCCCTCCGGCTCGTCGCGAGACTCGATCGAGAACGCTCCGGCCTCGGCGGTGCCCGGCGTCCAGGCGATGCCCTCGATCAGCTCCCCTGGCGAAATCTCAAGGGCGGTGGCCAGCTTGACGAGCGTGTCAACGCGCGGCATCCGCGCTCCCCGCTCCAGCAGGCCGATGGCCGTTCGGTGCAGGGAAGCGCGCGAGCCGAGTTGTTCCTGGCTCAGGTTGGCTCGTCTGCGCGCCCGGCGAAGGTTCGCGCCGAATCGCCGCGCAACCGCCAACTTCACACCCATCAGCCTTCCTCCAGCCGTGCGAAGTAGACCGCCGCGCGGGTCGGCCGAACGAAGCCATCCGCGCAGCGCAGGAGGCCGGCGCCGACGAGTTCGCGGACTGCGCGCTCGACGGCGTCCTCCGCCTCGAACTTGACCGGGCCGTGGTTGAGCGCCCAGGAGACCTCTGCGATGGTGAGCTGGTTGGGGTGCTCATCGATGAGAAACGCCAGAACGGCACGCTCGGCCTTCGCGTCTTGAGCAGCGGGGCCGGAGGGATCGCGCTCGGTGCGATCCGTAGGGTTGGAATCAGCCATGAGGAGTTACGCCTCCTTGTGGTCAGGCCCTCGGTTGGCGTTGACGCGCCGCCGGGGGCCGCTTCTTGGAGCCGGCAGCCCGCTACCGTTCCCGCTGCGGTCGGACCTTGGCAACTTGGCCGACCGCCACGGGGCCGGTGTTCGCGCACGCGGCCCCACTTATGTGCCGAGAAGCGTAGCAGCTTCAAAGTGTATGTACTAAGTATCTCACGCCCGGCCGGGGGTTCTGAGAACGTTCCCGCCAATGCGGCACTCGGAGCGACCTCAGCCCGCGCTTGGCAAAGCCGTCCGCCAGCTTCGGGAGAAGGCCGGCGATACGCAGAGCGACCTCGCTCGCAGAGCTGGTATCGCTGACCCGACGCTCTCCCTGATCGAGCGCGGCTACGCCAACCCGACCTGGGCCACGACCCAGGACATCGCGGACGCTCTTGGGGTGTCGATGGGCGATCTTGCCAAGCTCGCAGACAAGTTCGCGGCTGGCGAGAAATGAGACCAAAATGAGACCACGACCTCCCGGAACGTCTCGGAATCACCTGGAAGGCCGCGGAACGTGATTCGACCGTTCAGCCGAGCATTTGGCTCCACAAAAGGAAAAGGCCGGCATCTGCCGGCACTCCTCCCCATGCGCCCGACGAGAATCGAACTCGCGACCTTCGGCTTGAAAGACCGACGCTCTTTGGTCCCCGTGAAGGGACCGTTGACCACTGAGCTACGGGCGCCTATTTCCGCACGTCGGCAATCTCTCGGGGCGACTTGCTCGAGTCCGCCGGGGGACCTTTCGATGGTCCGGTCCCGGTTTCGCCCTTTCGCGCCCCTCGACACCGCCGCGTCGCGGCACTGGAAGTCTAGGCAAGCGGCCCAACCGATGCGGCGCCGACCCGGGTTCGCGCCGTGGCCGTCTATGAAGCCTCGGCCCATGCGCCGAGCTCCGGTTCGGGGGTCTCGTCGGCGTCGAGCGGTTCCCGCTCCGACGACGTCCGGCTCAGGCGAAGAAGATCGTTCAACGCGCCCGCCAGCAGCCTGCGTCGCTCGGCGCAGAAATCGGCGAACCGCTCCGCGGCCCAGAGGGCCGGATCGGTTGGAATCCATTGCGCCTGGAGCTCCTCCTCATCCGCCTTCTCGAGGTACTCGGCCGGGTCGCCATCGCTGATCTTGATGTTGTCGTGCTTGGACAGGAACGCGAAGTTGGCGAGCGTGTCGAGGTCGGGGTGGTTTTCGAGGCCGTTCTTCTTCAGCCACTTTCGCGGAAAGACGTGGTGGATCTCGACCGCCATGCCTCTGCTCTCCGGGTCATAGGTGATCGACCGGTGGCTCCACCAGGACTTCGCGCCGTTCGCCAGCGCGGCGATCTGGAGAAGCTTCAGGAACGGTGACCTGCGGCTCTTCCCGTCGAGATCCTCCTCGGTGAGCTCGACGTCTGGCGTGCGTGGCTCCTGCGCGCTGCGCAGCAGGGTGGAAAACAGGTCGCCGTCCGGCGCGCGCCAGGTGTTGATGTCCGACGCCAGAGTCGTCTCGACCGATCCGCTGTAGTGACCGAACGCGCTCGCCAGCAGGACCCAACGGACCAGGGCATCGCGCTCGTCCGGACTGTCGAACGATCCGTTCGATTTCTCGAGAAAGACCGCCGGGAGCAGCAGCACGTACTCGGTGGGCAGCAACGAGCGCACCGGGATTCCGGCATCGTTCTTGAAGAAGCCGACCGCATGGTCGACGGCGGCCTTCGCCCGGGCCCACGTCTCCCGCCATTGCTCGGCCTCCTTGAGTTCGAGCAGACGGGTGTGGTTCGGACTCCCCACGCTCAGCGTGCTCATGATCCGGAACAGCACTTCTCGGTTGATCGGCCAGTCCTTCGCCTCGAGCGTGTCTTCGAACTCCTCGATGTTCTTCCGGCCACCCTTGATCTCCGCCTGTCCCTCCCTGGCGGGAGTGCCGGGCCAGCGGGCGGCCAACACACCCATGATCAGGTCTCCCTTGCTCAGTGGCCGCCCACCGGTGTTGACGCGGTTGAAGATTTCGGCGACCTGCTCGTAGTCGTCGATGGTGACCGTCTGCACCGGCAGGTGGTAGTCCCGGATCCTCTTTGCCACATCGGAGAGAACCTCATACCAGGCGTCTTCCCGATCCTTGTCGAGGCCGAGCGGCTGGAGCAGGTGCCGAAACTGCGCCCCGTCTTCGAGAATGCTGGAGACGCTGATCCAGGCTGGATTCTTGGCCTGGATGGCGTTCGCGGTCTTGAATTCGCGGCTGCCGGGATGAAACCGGATGTCCGGCGGCTTCTGCCCCTCTGGGAGGCGGTCCGGAGCCATCACCCGGGCGAGCGTCGTCATCCGCTGCTGACCGTCCAGAAGGATCGAAGGCCGGACGCCGACCGGCTCCGCCTGCACGATGGCCGCCGACTTGATCGGCACGTCGAGTTCCGTGTGCCAGAGAAGGATCGAGCCCACCGGCCATTCCCGATACAGACTGTCGAGCAACCGGGGGATCTTCGACCCCGCCCAGACGAACTCCCGTTGAATGTCAGGGAGAACGATCTCGCCTCCCAGCAGGCGATCCACCAGCTTGACAAGACGCTCGTGTCCGATTTCCATTAGTACGCTGCCTCCCGATCGGTCGCCGACACCCTACTTCGTAGCCGTCGGCTCGCTGCATTACCTTTCCGCCGTGAAGCAATTCGAGCATTGGCGGTGGGTGTGGACCTGGGTCTGAGCGGGCGCGTCGCGCTGGTCATGGGGGCCAGCCAGGGGATCGGGCAGGGAATCGCCGAGGCGCTCGCCCGTGAAGGGGCGCGGGTCGCGGTCACCAGCCGCTCACGGGGGCGCGCCGAGGAGACGGCCGCGACGATCGCGGGGGACGTCGCCCCCTTCGTCGCCGACACGACCGACCTCGACCGTCTCGCCGAGCTGCCCGCCGAGGTCGAGGCGGCGCTGGGGTCGCTCGACGTGCTCGTCACCAACACGGGAGGGCCGCCGCTGGGGACCTCTCTCATGCACCCGCTGGAGGACTGGGAGCGAGCCTACCGCTCGCTCGTCCTCGCCCCGCGCGTGCTCGCCGGCGCCGTCGTGCCCGGCATGCAAGAGCGCGGCTGGGGGCGGGTCGTCAACGTCGGCTCCAGCTCGACCCGCGAGCCGATCGCCGGCCTCAACCTCTCCAACGCCCATCGCATGGCGGCGGTCGGCTTCCTCAAGACGCTCGCGCGCGAGGTCGCCGCCGACGGGATCACGGTCAACACGGTCGCCACCGGCCGCTTCGCGACCGAGCGGCTGGCCTCCAACTACGGCTCGATCGAGGCCGCCGAGGCCGCCGCCCAGCGCGACGTCCCCGCCGGGCGCCTCGGCCGGACCGAGGAGTACGGCGACCTGGTCACCTTCCTCTGCTCCGACCGCGCCGCCTACATCACCGGCACGGTGATCCCGATCGACGGCGGCATGCTGCACGCGGCTTTTTAGTCGCCGCCATCGCAGGTTTCTCCGTCGAAACGCCTGCGCGAGGGTCCGCGAACAGACCGTACGATGGAGAAGATGAGCCACTCCCACGCCGGCCACAGCCACGGCGCTTCGGCGGACGCGGACCGCGGCAGGCTGACGGTCGCGCTCGCGTTGATTCTCGCCTTCATGGCGGCCGAGGTGGTGACGGGCATCCTCGCCAACTCCCTGGCGCTGCTCTCCGACGCGGCCCACATGCTCACCGACGCCGCCGCGATCGGCCTCTCGCTGGTCGCGATCCGCCTCGCGGCGCGCCCCGCCGAGGGACAGATGACCTTCGGCTTCAAACGGGTCGAGATCCTCTCCGCCCAGGCCAACGGGATCACCCTGCTGGTGCTGGCGGCGATCATCGCGATCGAGGGCGTGCGGCGCCTGATCGCTCCGCCCGACGTCGACGGCGCCCTCGTCCTCGCCGTGGCCCTGGCCGGGATCTTCGTCAATCTGGCCGCGACGGCGGTCCTCGCCCGCGCCAACCGCCAGAGCCTCAACGTCGAGGGCAGCTTCCAGCACCTGCTCACCGACCTCTACGCCTTCGCCGGCACCGCGATCGCCGCGACCGTCATCCTGCTGACCGGCTTCGACCAGGCCGACGCGATCGCCTCGCTGCTCGTCGCCGGCCTGATGCTGCGCTCAGCCGCGGGCCTCCTGCGCGAATCGGGGCGGATCTTCCTCGAGGCCTCACCGAAGGGGATCGACCCGGACCGGATCGGCGCCCTGATGGCCGCGCAGGAAGGCGTGGTCGAGGTCCACGACCTGCACGTCTGGGAGGTGACCTCCGAGTTCCCAGCCCTCTCCGCGCACGTCACCGTCGAGCCCGACGCCGACTGCCACCGCGCCCGGCTCGAGCTAAGCGAGCTGATCGAGCGCGAGTTCGGCATTCACCACACCACGCTTCAGGTAGAGCACCGGCCCAAGTCCCTAGTCCAGATTGACCAGGGTCTATCCCGGTAGGGCTGAAACGTCTTGTGCTTTTTCGGTGCAGGCATTCGGGCGTAAGCCCATCGGCGACCACCGAAAAGGTTAAGTGGAAGCCCTGCCGGGATAGGCCCTAACTGGTTTCGGGACCCGGCGCCTCGCGCATCGAGGGGAAGAGGATCACGTCGCGCAGGGTCTTGGCGCCGCTGAGGATCATCATCAGGCGGTCGACGCCGAGGCCGGAGCCGCTCGCCGTCAGCATCCCGTATTCGAGCGCCCGCACGAACTCCTCGTCGTGCTCGTGCGGCGTCTCCTCCGCCCCCGACTCCTGCCGTTCGCGCTGTTCGACGAAGTGGCGGCGCTGTTCGATCGGGTCGTTGACGTCGGTGCCGCCGCCGGTGATCTCCATCCCGGCGACGATCCCGTCGAAGGCCGCCGCCAGCAGCTGCGGGTGCTCGGGCACCGGCTTGACCAGCGGCCAGATCGCCAGCGGCAGGTCGATGATGAAGGTCGGCTGGATCAGCTTCGGCTCGATCAGCTTGCCCTGCAGCGTGTCGACCAGCGCCGCCCAGTCGTCGTCGGGCTCGGCGTCGTCGCCGGCGATCTCGGCCAGCTCGTCGCGGCTGGCCTTGGTGATGTCGACGCCGGTCTCCTCCTCCAGCAGGTCCTGCAGGCGCAGCCGCGGCCAGGGCGGCGCCAGGTCGATCGTCTCGCCGTCGCGCTCGACCCTGGTCGTGCCCAGGACCCGTTCGGCGACGCCGGAGACGATCCCCTCGGCGACGTCCATCACGCCGTGGTAGTCGACGCCGCTGACGAACCACTCGAGCATCGTGAACTCGGGGTTGTGCTGCGGCGACATCCCCTCGTTGCGGAAGAACTTGCCGAGCTCGTAGACGTTCTCGAAGCCGCCGACGATCGCCCGCTTCAGGTACAGCTCGGTCGCGATCCGCAGGTAGAGGTGGCGGTCGAGCGCGTTGTGGTGGGTTTTGAACGGCCGCGCCGCGGCGCCGCCGGTCATCCGCTGCAGGATCGGCGTTTCCAGCTCGACGTAATGGCGTTCGTCGAGGTGGTCGCGGATCGCCTTGACCACCTTGGCGCGCATGGCGAAGATCTCGCGCGAGCGCTCGTTCGCCATCAGGTCGAGCTCGCGCTGGCGGTAGCGCACCTCGGGGTCGGAGATGCCGTGGAAGAGGTCGGGCGGGTCGCGCAGCGCCTTGGCCAGCAGCGTGCACTCGGCCACTGCAACCGCCAGCTGACCGCGCTTGGTCACGTGCAGGTGGCCGTCGACGCCGACCAGGTCACCGATGTCGAGATCCTCGATCCGGTCGAACGCCTCCTGGCCGAGCGCGTCGACCCGCGCGTAGGCCTGGATCGTCCCGGTCAGGTCGCGGACGTCGAAGAAGAGCGTCTTTCCGTGGCCGCGCTCACCGACAACGCGTCCGGCGATCCGGCAGGTGTGCTCGAAGTGCTCGCCCTCCCCCAGCTCGCTGGGGTCGTGCGCGGCGAGGACGTCTTCGATCCGGTCTCGATCCGGAAACGAGAAGGGGTAGGGGTCGATCCCTTCCGCCCGCAGGCGCTCGGCCTTGGCGAGGCGCTGGGCCTCGGTGGAGCCGGTCGCCGGCTCGGCCCGCGTGCTCGAATCAGCCATGGGCCAACCGTATTAGGTGAGGGACGAAGTCGCGCTCACGGCGCGACGCCGACAGTTACCCGCTCACCACCCATGTAGTCGCGCATGGTCGTCGCGTCGCGCAGCATCTCCCGCATCGCCGGCCCGTGGTGCGTGTCGTGCTCCATCGCGAGCTTCCAGCCGCTCGGCGTTTCCTCGATCAGGCCCCGGATCACGCCGAGTCCGTCGGCGCCACAGGCGCCGGTGACGGCGATCCGCGGCTCGCGCTTGATCTCCGGCGAGCGCTCGTCGATCGTCTCGTCGGTGACATAAGGAAGGTTGGCGATCACCATGTCGACGTCTTCGAGGCCGTCCGGCAGCCCCTCGGCGACCGTGACCTCGAGCCCGAGCCCGAGCCGCTCGGCATTCTCACGCGCGGCTTCGGCTGCTTCCGGCGAGAGGTCCGACGCGGTGATGCGCAGATCGGGACGCTCGGACATCAGCGCCAGGGCGATCGCGCCGGAGCCGGTGCCGACCTCGTGCACGCGGGCGCCCTGCGGCAGTCCGGCGCCGACCTCGACCAGCAGCTCGGTCTCGCGCCGCGGCCAGAGCACGCGCGGGTCGACGTGGATCTCCAGGCTGCGGAAGGGGGCGCGTTCGAGCACATAGGCCAGCGGCTCGTGATCGGCGCGGCGGGCGACCGCCGCCTCGATCGCGGCGACCACCTCCGGCGAGGCCTCGCCGGAGCCGTCGCGCGAGAGCTCCTCGACGCTGATCCCCAGGGCATTGGCCACCAGGGCTTCGGCATCGGCGCGAGGCTCGTCGCAGCCCGCAGCCGCGATCGACTCGGTCGCGGAGTCGAGCAGCGCGCCGACGGTCGCGGCGTCCGCAACACCCCCGCTTCCGGTCTCAGCTGCTTCCACTCGACTCATCCTCCTCGGTTACCTGAAATCCAGTTACCTGAAAAATTCCTGTGCAAGATTAGCGAACCTCTCGAAGCCCATACTCAACCGGCCATACGCGGATCGGAGGTGGCCGAGGCGTTAACGCGCGCCATCGTCCCGTACCGCTGCCTCACCGCACAGATCCAGAGAACGCCGGCGAGCATCATTGCAAGGCTCTCCAGCTGGGGGCCGGTGAGGCCGAGGGCGGCCTCGCTGTTGCGCCTCAGGAACTCGACCAGGAAACGCTCGGCGCCGGCGTAGACGAGGTAGGCCGCAAACAGCACGCCGGCGCGGAAGCGGTCGCGCAGCTGCCACAGCATCCACGCGCCCAGCCCCATCGCAAGAGTCTCGTAGACGGGAGTCGGGTGGACGGTGCGATCGGTGGGGACGGTGCCGTCGGGGTAGGACATCGCCCAGGGCCCGTTCCAGGGCTTGCCGTAGTCGCCGTCGCCGGAGAGCTGGCAGCCGATCCGGCCGATCGCGTAGCCGAGCGCGAGCGCCGGCGCCACCAGGTCGAGCAGGGCAAGGCGGAGGAAGTCGCGGTACCAGGCCCAGGCGAGGACGGCGAGGGCGCCGCCGATCGCGCCGCCGTACCAGACCAGCCCCGAGCCGCCGAAGAGGTTGCCGAGCAGATCGTCCTTGACGCTGTCGTAGTTCTGGACGACGAAGTAGAGGCGCGAGCCGACGACGCCGCCGCTCAGGGCGGCGAAGCCGATCTCGTACGCCCAGTCGACCGGCTTGCCGATCTCCTTCAGCCGCTTCGCGACCAGGGCGCCGGCGGCGAGGAAGGCGAGTGCGAACATCAGGCCGAAGGTCTGCAGGGTCAGCGGGCCGAGGGTGATCTCCGGGTACATGTCGTCGCCTATTCGGTCAAGAGGGTACGCAACAGCGCCTTCTGGGTGTGCAGGCGGTTCTCGGCCTGATCCCAGACGGCGGAGCGCGGGCCGTAGAGGACGTCAGCGGCGATCTCCTCGCCGGGGTGTGCCGGCAGGCAGTGCAGGACGACCGTGCTGTCCTTGGCGGCGCCGAGCAGGTCGGCGTCGACCCGGAACGGGGCCAGGTCGGCGCGGCGGCGCTCCCCCTCCTCCTCGTCACCCATGCTGACCCAGACGTCGGTGTAGATCGCGTCGGCGCCGGAGACGGCGAGGCGCGGGTCCTCGGTCAGCTTCACCCCGTGCCCCTCCTCGAGCTGATAGCCGCTGGGGGCGGCGACGGTCAGCTCGACACCGGCCAGCTCGCAGGCGATCGCCAGTGAGCGGGCGACGTTGTTGCCGTCGCCGACGTAGGCGAGGCGCAGCCCGTGCAGGTCGCCGAAGCGCTCGCGCAGGGTGAGCAGGTCGGCGAGCGCCTGGCAGGGGTGGTGCAGCGGGGTCAGCGCGTTGACGACCGGCGCCTCGGCCGCGGCGGCCAGCTCGGCGACGGCCTCGTGCGAGCCGGAGCGGATCACGATCGCATCCAGGTAGCGCGACAGCACCCGGCCGGTATCTCCGGGCGACTCTCCGCGCGAGAGCTGCATCTCGTCGCCGCGCAGGACGATCGGCGTCGCGCCGAGCTCGGCTACCCCGACCTCGAAGGAGATCCGCGTCCGCGTCGAGGGCTTCTCGAAGACCAGCGCGATGCTGCGCCCGGCCAGCGGAGTGACCGGGGCGCTTTCTTTACGCATAGCGTCAGGAACGCGCCCCGCGGCGCGCGTTGCTTTCAGCTCGGCGGCGAGGTCGAGCAGCTCGGAGAGCTCGAAGGCCCCCAACTCTTCGCCGGTGAGGAAGTCGCGCTTGGCCAAGCCGCGGATACTACGGGCGTGCAGCTCACCGCCATCTCCTGGAACCTCTTCCACGGTCGCGACTTCCCCCCTGACCCGGCGCTGCGCAGCTGGCGCTCGCGGCTGCTGCGCTTGACAGAGCGCAACGAGACCCACGTCCAGGTCAACCGCGACCTGCTGCCCGAGTTCTCCCGCCTGCTGGGCGGCGCCGAGTGGGACATCGCGCTGCTGCAGGAGTGCCCGCCGCGCTGGTGGGAGCCGCTGGCAGGGACCTGCCGGGCCGAGGCACACGGTGTGCTCACCTCTCGCAACTCGCTCAGCGCCATGCGCGCGCTCGCCGCCCGCATCAACCCCGACCTGATCGCCTCGGGTGAGGGCGGCTCGAACCTCACCCTGGTCCGCGGCCACGCTGCCCAGCGCCCTTCCAGCGGAACGCTCATAGTCGAGCGGCGCGCGCTGACGATTCACGAGGGCAAGCCTGAGCGGCGGGCAATGGCCTTCGCGCGTGCCGCCACGAGCCGCGACGGCGCCGAGCTCTGCATCGCCAATCTGCACGCGACGAACGACCGTCCCAAGCTGGCGAGCGAGGACGTGCTGCGCGCCGCGGAGGCCGCAAGCGACTGGGCTGGCGATGCGCCGCTGATCTTCGGCGGCGACCTCAACCTGCGCCCGCGGGAGAGCCCCGCGCTCTTCGCTGAGCTTGCCGAGCGCTTCGGCCTCACAGCCCCGGCGGCGCCCGACGCGATCGACCACCTGCTCGTCCGCGGGCTCGAGATCGTCGAGTCCTCGCACCCCTGGCCGGCCGCGCGGCGCGAGCTGCGCGAGGACGCTCGCGCTCTGCGACTCTCCGACCACACCCCGGTAGAGGCGCGTTTCGCAACCCCGACGCCAAGGTAATGAGATAGTCAGTCCACGAAACCGCAAAAACCCTTCTCCAGGGACGGTTTTTGCGGTTTCGACGCCCGAACCCCCAAGCGAGACAGGAGGCACTGAGCATGGCCACGAAAGACCAGTCGCCCGGCAGAGCGAAAAAAGCGAAAGCCGGGGCACAGGCCAAGAAAGCGTCCGCTCGCAAACCGGCGTCCAAATCGAAAGCCAAAGGCAAAGCGAAACCGAAAACCGCCAAAAAAGCGGCCGGCGGGAGCGGCGTCACGGGGCTCGACAAGAGCGTCGAGCATTTCCGCGAGAGCCTCGAACACAGCGTCACGCTGAGCAAGGATCGACTGCAGGAGGTCGTCGACGACGCGGTCAAGCGAGGGCGGATGACCCGCGGCGACGCCGAGAAGATGGTCTCCGACCTGATCAAGCGCGGGCGCCGGCAGACCGACGGCCTGCTCAAGGAGCTGGAACGGCTGGTCAAACAGGCACGCAAAGAGGTCGGCGGGCGGGCGGCGCCGGTGCGCAAACAGGCGACCCAGGCGGCGCGCCGCGCACGCAGGAAACTCGGCTAGCGATGACCGGGCGCCTTTGTCACCCATAGGGCAACAAACGCGCCAGGCGGGCGGCTCCCGTCCGCGCAAGGGCGAGCTGCTCGAGCTCACGATCGACTCGCTCGCCTTCGGCGGGCGCGGGGTCGCCCGCCTCGACGGCTACGTGGTCTTCGTCAGCGGCGGCCTGCCGGGCGATCTGGTCCGGGCCGAGATCACCAAGCCGAAGGGCCGCTTTGCCGAGGCCCGGGCGGTCGAGCTGCTGCAGCCGGGCGCCGACCGCGTCGCCAACCGCTGCCTGCACGAAGGCGAGCCCTGCCCGGGGGCGCCGTGGCAGGGCCTGGCGTATGAGCAGCAGCTGGTCCACAAGCGCGACCAGGTCGACGAGGCGCTGCGCCGGATCGGCGGCCTCGGGGGCTTCGAGCTCGAGGAGATCGAGCCGGCGCTGGAGCAGTGGCGCTACCGCAACAAGCTCGAATACTCCTTCGGCCGGCGCGACGAGGAGACCGTGCTCGGCTTCCACGCCAGCGGGCGCTGGGACCTGGTCGTCGGGGTCGAGGACTGCCTGCTCGCCTCCGAGCGCGGCAACGCCGCCCGCAGCGAGGTGCGCGATTGGGCACGCGAGGAATCGGTGGCCCCCTACGACCGTCCGGCGGGGACGGGCACGCTCTGCAACCTGGTCGTGCGCGAGGGCCGCCGCACGGGCCAGATCCAGACCCGCCTCGTGACCACACCGAAGCGCTTCCCCAAGCCCCCGGTCGACCTGCACACGGTGATCGAGGACGGTTCGGGCGGCAGCGATGGCCCGACAGGCGTGCTCGGCGAGGAGATGCTGCGCGAGCGGCTCTGCGGGCTCGACTTCGAGATGTCCTACAACGCCTTCTTCCAGACCAATACCGAGATGGCCGAGCGGCTCTACGCCGTGGCCGCCGAGTACGCGGGCCTGAGCGGCGGCGAGCGGGTCTTCGACCTCTACTGCGGGATCGGCACGATCGGCCTGACGATGGCGGCCAGGGCGGGTGAGGTCTGGGGGCTGGAGATCGTCCCCGACGCGATTGCCGACGCCGAGCGCAACGCCGAGCGCAACGGAATCGAGAACGCCCGCTTCGTGGCCGGCAGCGCGCGCACCGGCGTGCGACCGCTGGTCGAGCGGGCCGGCAAGCCCGACGTCGTCCTGCTCGACCCACCCCGCCCCGGTCTCTCGCAGAAGATCGTCCGCCGCGTGCTCGAGTGCGAGGCGAAGCGGATCGTCTACGTCTCCTGCAACCCGACCACGCTGGCGCCGAACGCCGCGCAGCTGGTCGAGGCGGGCTATACCCTGCGCCGCGTGAAGCCGGTCGACATGTTTCCCCAGACGCCGCACATCGAGTGCGTCGCACTCCTGGAGAAGGGCTCGTGAGTCGGGGATTCGGAGTCGCTGCCGGGCTCGACCCGGAGGCGGCGCGGCCGCTGGCGGCTCGCTGCGTGGAACTGGGCTACGACTCGATGTGGTCGAACGATCACCCCGGCGCCAAGGGGCTGGAGACGCTGGCCGAGTTCGCCGCCAGCGCGCCCGAGCTGGACCTCGGCGTCGCCGTGATCGCCCTCGACCGCCAATCGCCGGCGGAGATCGCCGCAGACGTCGAGCGGCGCGGCATCGACCGCTCGAAGCTGTGGCTCGGGGTCGGCGCGGGCTTCTCCGAGAAGCCGCTGACCCGCATGCGCGAGGCGCTGCCGGAGCTGCGCGAGGCGCTTCCGGGCGTCCGCCTCGTCCTCGCCGCGATGGGACCGAAGATGTGCGCGCTCGCCGGCGCCGAGTTCGACGGCGCCTTCTTCAACTGGATGACCCCCGAGTTCGCCGCCCGCGCAAGGCTCCAGGTCGAGGCGGGGGCCGAAGAGGCGGAGCGCAAATCGCCTCCGGTCTTCGGCTACGTCCGCACCGCCGTCGGTCCCGACGCCCCCGAGCGCCTCGCCAAGGAGGAGTCCTTCTACCGCGACCTCCACGCCGGCTACCGCAACCACTTCGACCGCCTGGCCGAACCCGAGGGCACAGTGGGTGTAGCGGCCGCAGACAGCGACACAGCAAAAAAGCGCCTGGCCGCCTACACCGCTTTGGACACCGTGGTGGTCCGAGGTCTCGCCTCAGCTACCGCAGAAGCGATGGGCGCCGTAGCCGAAGCCGCCGCGCCCTGACGATTGCAGCTTTTTCCCCACGCCGGTGGGGACGATGTGACAATCGCGGCCAGAGGCGCCGGACCGCAGATGGACTGTGGGAGGGACGGGGTGCCCCGCCGACGCAGCGGCGTCCTGATTTTCGCAGCGGGACTCTCGGCGAGAGACGCGGAGTCCATGGCGAAAATCCCAGCAAGGCGGAGGGGCGCCCCGTCCCTCCCCAAGGCGGTTAGTACGGAGGCAAGTCCTCGTACCAGTCGCCCAGCACCTTGAACGACCGCCAGAAGCGCGCCTTGGCGTTCTCTTCATCCAGCGACTCGTCGATGTCGGGCGTGTAGAGGGCGTCGATCGTCGGCGTGAAGGCCTGGATCTCGCCCTCGCGCGGCTCGACCCTGCGCGAGAGCGGAAGCTCGAGGCCGTTGAGCACGCGCAGCGCCGGCTCGCCCATGACGACGACGATCTTCGGCTGCACGATCGCCAGCTCCTCGACGACGCGCCGCACGCACTCCTCGGCCGCCAGGTCTGGCTCGGCGATCGGGCACTTGACGCAGAGCGTGCCGTAGACGACCAGCGGGTCGATCCCCAGCCGCTTGAAGCTTTTCATCAGCGCGTTGCCGGCGCGGCCGTAGAAGGCGACGCCCTCTTCGATCTCGGCGACGCCGGGGGCGTGCTTGAGCATGAAGACGTCGGCCTGCGGGTGGCCCGAGCCGAGCACCGGCATCAGCTTGCCGCGCGGGCAGTGCGGGCACTCCTGCAGCTCGTGGGTCATCTGGTTGAGCTCGCGGATCGCGCGCTCCAGGTACTTCTCCCTGATCTCGTCGTCGGTCGCCGGCATGCTCGGCGATCTCTTTGACGGCCCGGGCGCGGCTCCTTTCGCACGGGCCTCCTGCATCAGCTCTTGCTCGCGGCCCGCCCGTTGGAGCGTCGCTTGCCGCGCGGCCGCCCGCCCCGCACCGGCTTGGCGTCCGGGACGCTGCGCTTCGGCGCCTTCGGCCGCCCCGCCGTCTGCAGCAGCTTCAGCGCCTGCACGTAGACGAGGTTCTTGTGCTTGCGGGTGATGTCGGCGTCGCGCATCGCCTCGAGGAACTCGGCCGGCCCGTCGAACTCGTGGATCCGCACCCGCACGCTGCCCAGCCCCTGGGCGACGTGGCTGTCGGAGCCGGCGCCGGAGACGATCCGGTACTTGCGCGCGAAGCGCTCCGCCTCCTCGTTGAACGCGGTCAGCGCCACCCGCGGGTTGAAGACCTCGAGGATGTCGATCTCCTCGACGATGTCGAGCAGGTGCTCGTAGTCGGGGACCGAGTGGAAGCGGTCGAAGGGGTGGGGGACGTAGACGAGGCCGCCCTGCCCGCGGATCGCGGCGATCGTCTCCGCCATCGTCATCCCGCGCGGGATCTTCTCCTCGAGGAAGAGGCCGATCACCTCTCCCTGCTCGGCGGTCTTCACCTCCTCGGCGACGATCACCTCGATGCCGCCCATCTCCGCCGCGATCCGCCGCGCCTCGAGCGCGCCGGAGACCTCGTTGTGATCGGTGATCGCAATCGCGCCGAGGCCGCGGTCGCGGGCCGTCTCGAGCAGCACCTCGACCGGCGTCGCGCAGTCCGGCGAATGGTCGGTGTGCATGTGCAGGTCGACCTCGACCAGCGGGCGCGTGGAGATCCGCTCGCGCACCTCAGGGTTGCCGGCCGGGTCGTGCCGGCGTGCGAGCAGGCGCCGATAGATCGCTTCGAGCTCGCTCGCGACCGCACCCCAATCGCGTCCCTCCCCTGCCGGTTCGACCAGCTCGTAGGGCCCGGGGAAGTAGCCCTCGAGCAGCTCGCCGGTGGCCGGCGCGGCGACGGTGCGGGCGTCGAGGCGACCGAAGAAGATCTCGACCAGCGGCCGCGCCACCTGGGTCGAGAGCACCCGCTCCTGCGGTTTGTGGAAGCTGGCCACGTTGAGGGAGAAGGAGTGGCGCAGCGCCGCGGACGAGACGCTGGGCGCGAACGGCTCGTGGACGTGGACGATGTCGGGCGGGCTCGAGCCGAGCAGGCGCTTGGTCGAGTCGCCGGCGAAGACGCGCCGCACGTCGTGCCCGCGCCGCTCGAGCTCCTCGGACACCCGCCCGACGAACTCGTTGACCCGGTTGGAGGTGCCCCGCCGGTGGGGCGTGACCTGGACTATCGAGAGCGGCTCCACCGGCACGGGACAAGCATAAGAGCCGGCGCGCGACCGGCTCCTGCTAAGCCTTCGTCTCGACCGGGGCGGGCGCCGGCGCCTTGCCGCGCGCGTGCTCAGCGATGAACGTCTCCGTGTGTTCGCGGGCCTCGTCGTCGGGGCGCTGGCTGTGCGGCGACTTCATCAGGTAGCTGGACGGGCCGTCGAGCTGGCCGGCGATGCCGTTGTTCAGCGCCAGCTTTATGAGTCTCACGGCGTCGATGACGACGCCGGCCGAGTTCGGCGAGTCCCAGACCTCGAGCTTGAGCTCGACGTTCAGCGGCACGTCGCCGAACGATTTGCCCTCGAGGCGGATGTGCGCCCACTTGCGGTCGGTCAACCAGGGGACGTAGTCGGAGGGGCCGACGTGGACGTCCTCGGCGGGCAGGTCGTGCCCCATGATCGAGGTGACCGCGTTGGTCTTCGAGATCTTCTTCGAGTCGAGCCGCTCGCGCTCGAGCATGTTGTAGAAGTCCATGTTGCCGCCGACGTTGAGCTGCGAGGTGCGCTCGACGCGCACACCGCGGTCGTGGAAGAGGCGGGCGAGCTGGCGGTGGACGATCGTCGCGCCGACCTGGGACTTGATGTCGTCGCCGATGATCGGCAGCCCGGCCTCCTCGAAGCGCTTGCCCCAGTAGTCCTCACGGGCGATGAAGACCGGCAGGCAGTTGACGAAGCCGACACCCGCCTTGAGCGCCTGCTCGACGTACCACTTGGTCGCGTCCTCGGAGCCGACCGGCAGGTAGCAGACCAGCACGTCCGCCCTGGTCTGCTTGAGGATGCCGACGATGTCGGCGGTCTCGCCCGGGGCTTTGACGATCTTCTCCTTGAGGTACTTGCCGAGCCCGTCGTGGGTCATGCCGCGCTCGACCTTGACCCCCAGCTCGGGGACGTCGGCGAACTTGATCGTGTTGTTCTGCCCCGACCAGATCGCCTCGGAGAGGTCCTTGCCGACCTTCTCGGAATCGATGTCGAAGGCGGCGACGAACTCGACGTCGCGGACGTGGTAGCCGCCGAGGTCGACGTGCATCAGGCCGGGTACTTCGTCCGCCGGGTCGGCGTCCTTGTAGTACTGGACTCCCTGGATGAAGGAGTTGGCGCAGTTGCCGACGCCGACTATCGCGACGCGGACCTTGTCGTCTGCGGGGGCGGCGCCGTTGCCGCTTGCTCCGTTCGTCTCGCTCATGAAGCTCTAAGTTCCTCTCTCGTCTGGGCTGAAAGGCAGACTAACCCGCGGCTGGCGCTGGTTACAGCTGGGGAGACTGCGGGGATTCCTTCAGTAGCTCGTTTCGGACGTGCCATACGCGCTGGATCGTCGTGACTATGGTCAGCGCCGCGATCAGGTAGACCGCCGGCGCCAGAAGCTCGAAATCGCCGAGCCCGGCGCCCTTGGCGAAGACCAAGCCGATCGAGAGTATTACCACCCGCACGGGCCGCGTCGCCAAGCCGACCTTGCACTCGACCCCGAGCGCCTCGGCGCGGGCGCGGGTATAGGAGACCATCAGCGAGCCGAGCACGGCGACGACGCACATCGCGGCGGCGAAATCGTCGCCCGTCGCGGCGAAGTAGCCGGCGACCGCGGCGAGCACGATCCCCTCCTCGATCCGGTCGAGGGTCGAGTCGAGGAAGGCGCCGAACAGGGTCCCCTTGCCGGACATGCGCGAGTAGCGCCCGTCGAGCGTGTCCATCACCGAGCCGAGGACGAAGGCGACGCCGGCAAGGAAGAAGAGGCGCTGGGTCACCAGGAAGGCGGCGATCAGGTTGCCGATCAGCCCGGCGACCGAGATGGCGTTCGGGGTCAGCCGCGACTCGATCAGGCGCTCCCGAGCGTAGGAGCGAAGCTCCTGCCCGTTGCGCGGCTGGCGCTCGTTGCGGCGATGACTGGGGACCCGGGGAGGGGCCGGTGACTCCATTGCACATGAGGCTAAACGAAGGCCACCCCGGCAGGGGTTCCACTTAACTTTTTCGGTGGATCGCGGTAGGGCTGACGCCCGGAGGTAGTCGACGAAAAAGTACAAGACGTTTCACCCCTACCGGGGTGGCCTTACGCCTCGGCCTCCCGAGGGGAGAAACGGCTCCGCCATGCCCAAGCCTCGGGGCGGGCCCGGGCCAGCAGCGCCTGGGCGATTAGAGCTGAGGAGATTGCGACCATCCAGCCTAGCCCGACGTCGAACCAGTAGTGGTTGCCGGTGACGATCACGACCCAGCCGATCAGCAGCGGCCAGGCGGCCCAGAAGGCTTTCGGGATCCAGTGGCGGCAGACCCTGAAGCCGGTGCCGCCGATCATCAGCGCGAAGGCGCAGTGCATGCTCGGCACCGCCGCGTAGGGGTTGATGAAGATCTTCGCCAGGCTGGAGTCGTGGTTGACGTTGGAGAAGTCGGTGATCGTGTCGACGAAGCCGTGTTCGGGGAACATCCGCGGCGGCGCGGTCGGGTACAGCGTGTAGCCGACCAGCGCGATCCCCATCGAGACGACGAACATGTTGCGGACGAAGTAGTAGGACTCGTTGCGGAAGAGGTAGAGCCAGACGAGGAAGCCGAGCGCGATCGAGAACTGGGCGTTGAGGTAGAGCTGGTTGGCGAGGTCGATCAGCCAGTGCGCGGGCAGGAAGAAGGCCTGCAGGCCGGGCTCGAACAGGGTGTGGGTCGAGCGCTCGAGGTCGATCACCTGGCGCCCGTGGGCGATCGCGTCGGCGCGCTGGCCGTCGGCGATGCCGCGAACCAGCTCGTAGGCGATATCGACCATCACCAGGATGCCGAGCTGGCGGCCGGCGTCGCCCCAGCCCTGGGGCAAGCGGCGGCCAATCGCGGCTAGGGCACGAGACATCACCCAATTGTAATCCGCGTGTGAACGGACGGATTGGCGGGCGGGTCCTGTCACGGGTCGTGGTGGCGGGCGGGCCCTGTCACGGGGTGAGGGGGTATTTGGCGGACTCACCCGTCCGAATACCCCCTCACCCCGTGCCACCCGCCCGAGATATGCCTCCGCGGGGCGCGGAAGCCTGAAGCGCCTGGGTGAGCACGCAACAAGCTGTTGAAGCCAGAGCTCCCTCCCCTCCGCCCGAGCTGCCCGTCAGCTGATGAAGTTCGTGACGCGGTCGATGACCCTTCGATCGTCTATCCAGGGCCAGTGGCCGGCCCCCTCGATTGCTTCGAAGGTCGAGTTTGGGAGAGCTTCCGCGTAGAGCTGGCCGAACCTGGTTGGCAGGTAGATGTCGCGGTTGCCCCAGAGGACCAGGGACGGGCAGGTGAGCTTGGCGAGGTCACGACCCGCTGCAGCCAGGCGCGAAGGGTCCGCGTGGCGGTAGAGCTGGAGGAGAGCCGCCTGGGTGCCGCTGTCCCATTGGTCCCAGATCATGTCTATGAACTCCGCGGGCATCGGGCTGCGGTGGTCGCCGCGGGCCTGGCGCAGGAGCAGAGCAAAGGACGACCTGGTGGTGGTCCGGTTGAGGATCTCGCCGATCGGCCGGCGGCGCCACAGCTGGGCCACCCAGTGCCAGCGGTAGCCGGGTAGCAGCGGCACAGCGTTGATGATGACCAACTTCTCGACCAGCTGCGGCCGGCGCTGCGCGCCGATCAGAGCCAGGCCACCCCAGTCATGGACAACGAGCTTGCGCTGTCCGACCTCGAGCTCATCGAGACAGCGCTCCAGGAACGCCGACAGTCCGTACATCGAGTAGTCGAACCGGGCGGGATCGGGACGGGCCGAGCGTCCCCAGCCCGGCATGTCGATTGCGATTGCCGGGCCGGCGGCTCTTTCCAGCAGCGAAACAGCTTCCTCGCTGTGAGTCGGATTCCCGTGGCAATAGACGACCGGCACACCATCCCCCTCCACCCGCCGATAGAAGATCCTGATCCCGTCAACGACAAGCTCACGCTCTGAGACCGCACCCGCCATCGGCGCAGCATATGACGAGGCAATGCAGCTAACGGACCAAGGGCGCTCCCGCCCCCGCGTCCTATGCCGGCGCAGCTCGCGCGGGTGGCACGGCGGCGGGGGACCCCCATAGCGGAGGGCGCGCGAAGCGCGCCCGAGCACATGGGGGAGGGCCGCCGTGACAGGACCCGCGCGCCACCGCCGATAGGGTCGCGCCGCTATGTGGAAGCGACCTGACAGACGCCGCGTGCGGGCGATTCGCGACCGGTTGCGGGAGATGTACGGGCAGCCGGTCAACGACCCGCACGGGCACCCGATCGCCGAGCTGGTCAAGACGGTGCTCTCCCAGCACACCAACGACCGCAACCGCGATCGCTCCTTCGCCCGCCTGCGCGAGCGCTACCCGACCTGGGAGGAGGTGCGTGACGCGCCCGTGGACGAGCTCGAGGAGGCGATCCGCCCGGGCGGCCTCGCCAGGCAGAAGGCGCCACGGATCCAGGCGATCCTCGCGCAACTGGGCGAGCATCCCGACCTCGACTGGACCGAGACCGCGCCGCGCGAGGAGTCGCTCGAGTTCCTCCTCTCGCTGCCCGGGGTCGGGCGCAAAACGGCGGCCTGCGTGCTGATCTTCACCTGGGGCATCGCGGAGATCCCCGTCGACGTCCACGTCCACCGCGTCGGCGGTCGCCTCGGGCTCTTCCCGCCGAAGGCCTCGTTCGAGCGTGCCCACGACGAGATGCCGGCGATCGTGCCGCCAGAGGACGCCTATGAGCTGCACATGAACCTGATCCGGCACGGCCGCGAGGTCTGCCGGCCGAAACCACGCTGCGGGGAGTGTGCGCTGCGCCGGATGTGCCCCTGGTACCGTGCCCAGCCCTGACGCGGGTAGTATGCGCGCCGCCAAATGGCGAGGCCATTTCCAAACCGGGAAGACGTACGCGAATGAGCAAAAAGACCTTCATCGTCTTCGCGATCGTGATGGTCGTCCTCGCCGCGGTGATTCCCTGGCTGGTCTTCCGCTCCGACGGCGATGCGGCCAACGCCGAGCCGGTGCCCGCCGACCTCAAGGCCGGCCAGAGCCTCTTCCAGACCAACTGCGGCACCTGCCACACGCTCTACGCGGCCGGGACCGACGGCAACTACGCGCCGAACCTCGACGAACTGCTCGCACCGAACGGGCCGCCCGAAGGGCCGAACGCGAAGCAGACGATCGAAGCGACCGAAAGCCGCGTCCTCAACGCGGTCGAAAACGGCGTCGACAGCACGACGACGCCGGGACGGATGCCGGCCGGCATCCTCAACGAAGAGCAGGCTCAAGAAGTGGCCGCCTTTGTTGCTCATACTGCTGGTGAGAGTTGAGCCCTCCCGGTAGGGCTTTCACTTAACTTTTTCGATGTGGCGCCGACGGGCTGGCGCCCGGGGCCGGCACCGAAAAAGTACAAGACGTTTCAGCCCTACCGGGAGGGCTCAAATACCCCGCCAATGGGTCCAGACGGCCCATCGGCGGGGGTGAGCTGGGTCAGTGGCTCAACTGAATGACGCTGACCACCCCCGCGTGGTCGGAAGGCCAGAACGGCGGTTCCGCCTGGAACGGGGTGTCGCCGATCAGTTCGGCTTCGTCTCCATTCGAGCGGGCGGCGCCGCGGCTGAGGATCAGGTCGATCCGGGTCCGCAGCGTCGAAACCGAGTTGTTCAGCTGTCCCGGCGCGAGCTGAGGTATGGCGCTCGATTCCTGGCAGCACGATCGTCCGGGGCCGAGCTGTGCCTCGTCCCAAGAGTCGCGGAATTTCCCCGGCGCGGTGAGCTGCGCGTAGGAGGTGGTCGTGGAGCCGTCCGAGGCGGAGTTGAAGTCGCCGGTGGCGACGATCGTCCCGCCTTTGCCCGGGCCGGCGAGGAATTCATCCGCCTGCGCCTCCTGCACGAGCGGCGATTCCTCGGTTTCGAGGTGGGTGTCCACGAACCGGAACGGCAGGTGCTTCAACGTCGCATCGATGCTGGCCCAACCGCGGTCGAACGAAAGCGGGCCGACCGGCGATTCGACGACCTGCTGAGTGGCGTAGCGCCCGCTCTGCGGGTTGTTCCAGGTGAGTCCCGACGTGTCGTCGTTGACGAGGATCACGTCGCGGTCTTCGAGCTGCACCGAGCAGGTGAACTGCCCTGAGACGACAGGGCAGGTTTCCGAGACCAGCGGCGCCGGGCCGATGTCGGCATTGTGCGCGATCGACCCCACCGAGTAGTGCAGTCCGCGGGCTTCGAGATCGCCCTGCAGGATGGCGAGGAAGTCGTAGCCGGGCGGCGGGGTCAGGCCGGCGGTCGTCCACTTGGTGACCTCCTGCAGCCCGATCAGGTCCGGCCCCTTTTCCTGGATCTCGTCGGCGATCGCTTCGGCACGCTGGGGGAAGTTCGTGTACTGCACGGTCGCGTAGATCCGCGCGACCGCTGCGACGAATTCTTCCGCGTTTTTCGCTTCGAGCGCCGGCCCGAGGCTGGAGCCCAGATAGAGGTTCTGGGTCATCACGGTCAGGTCGCGCCTGTCTTGGCCGTGGTGGCCGTGGTCGTGATGGCCTTTGCCGTGCTCGGCGCCTCGGTGGTGACCGTGGCCGTGTCCTTTGCCGCCGGCGCTTGCCAGGGCGGGCAGGAGAGCGAGGGTGAGTGCTGCGGCGATCAGCGCCAGGACGGTTCGGCGCGTCGCTCCGTGGTCGTAGCTCAAGGCATTCCTCCTAAATCCATGGATTGGTAGAGGCGCCTCTCCTGTGCCCGCCGCACAGCCCGTCAAACCAATATAGGGAAGAGCCTTGAACTCTTCCCAAAAATCTGCCACACTAACGCTCAGATTTTAAGAGTCCGCTCGGCGGCTCTGACAGTCCCTACAAAACTCCTGGAGGTACGCACAAGGTGGGCAAGACGATCGGAATCGACCTGGGCACGACCAACTCCTGCGTCGCCGTGATGGAGGGCGGCGAGCCGACCGTCCTCGAGAACTCCGAGGGCGGGCGCACGACCCCGTCGGTCGTCGCCTTCACCGACTCCGGCGACCGCCTCGTCGGCACCGTCGCCAAACGCCAGGCGGTGATGAACCCCGAGAACACGATCTTCTCGATCAAGCGCTTCATGGGCCGCAAGGAGGCCGAAGTCAAAGAGGAGGAGACGATCGTCCCCTACGCCGTCGTCGCCGGCCCGAACGGCGACGTCCGGGTCGACGTGCGCGACAAGCAGTACAGCCCGCCGGAGATCAGCGCGATGATCCTGCAGAAGCTGAAGACCGACGCCGAAGCCAAGCTCGGCGAAGCGGTCGACAGCGCCGTGATCACCGTCCCCGCCTACTTCAACGACGACCAGCGCCAGGCGACCCAGGACGCCGGCAAGATCGCCGGGCTCGAGGTCAAGCGGATCATCAACGAGCCGACCGCCGCCTCGCTCGCCTACGGGCTCGAGAAAGGCGAGGCCGACCACACGATCCTCGTCTTCGACCTCGGCGGCGGCACCTTCGACGTCTCGGTGCTCGAAATCGGCGACGGCGTCTTCGAGGTGAAGGCGACCGCCGGCGACAACCACCTCGGCGGCGACAACTGGGACAAAGCGATCGTCGAGTGGCTGGTCACCGAGTTCAAAAAGGACCAGGGCGTCGACCTGGCCGCCGACAAGAACTCGCTGCAGCGCCTCTACGAGGCGGCCGAGAAGGCGAAGATCGAGCTCTCCTCGGCACAGGAGACGCAGATCAACCTGCCCTTCATCACCGCCGTCGAGGGCCAGCCCAAGCACCTCGACATGAAGCTCAGCCGCTCGAAGCTGAACGAGCTGACCGCCGACCTGCTCGACCGCGTCGTCGGACCGGTCAAACGGGCGCTCGGCGACGCCGACGCGACGATCGACCACGTCGTCCTCGTCGGCGGCATGACCCGGATGCCCGCGGTGCGCGAGAAGGTCAAGGAGCTGACCGGCAAGGATCCCCACCAGGGCGTCAACCCCGACGAGGTCGTCGCCGTCGGCGCCGCGATCCAGGCCGGGGTGCTGGCCGGCGACGTCAAGGACGTGCTGCTGCTCGACGTCACCCCGCTGACGCTCGGGATCGAGACCAAAGGCGGCGTGATGACGAAGCTGATCGAGCGCAACACGACGATCCCGACGAAGAAGTCGGAAGTCTTCTCGACCGCCGACGACAACCAGCCCTCGGTCGAGATCCACGTGCTGCAGGGCGAGCGCGAGATGGCGAGCGGCAACAAGAGCCTCGGCAAGTTCCAGCTCACCGGGATCCCGCCGGCGCCCCGCGGCCTGCCGCAGATCGAGGTCACCTTCGACATCGACGCCAACGGGATCATCCATGTCACCGCCAAGGACCTGGGCACCGGCAAAGAGCAGAAAATCGAGATCAAATCCGGCTCCGGCCTCTCCGAGGAGGAGATCCAGAGCATGGTCGCCGACGCCGAGTCCCACGCCGAGGACGACAAAAAGCAGCGCGAGCTGGCGGAGGCGCGCAACCTGGCCGAGAGCCTCGCCTACCAATCCGAGAAACAGGTCGAGGAGCTGGGCGACAAGATCGATGCCTCCAACAAGGAGGAGATCGAGGGCGCGATCAAGGAGGTGCGCGAGGCGCTCGAGTCCGAGAGCGCCGAGGAGATCGGCGCCAAGACCGAGGCGCTGACCGCGGCGATGACCAAAGTGTCAGAGCAGATCTACGCGGCCGCGCAGGAAGAGGCGGCCGCGGCGTCAGCTGACGGTGCGTCGGCTGAGGGCCAGTCCTCCGACGAGGAGGAGGTCGTTGACGCTGAGGTCGTCGATGAGGGTGACGACAAGTGACGTTTGCCCAGGACGACGAGGGTCGGGAGGCTTCGGCCGCGCCTACTGACGAGGGACGGAAGCCCTCGGCCGCGGGTCCTGGCGAGCCCCGGCCCGCGGGTCCTGTCACGGGGGATGGGGGGGCGCTGCGGGCGGATGGTCCGTCCTCGACCCCCCCATCCTCCATGCCACCCGCGGGAGAGGCACCGGAGCCCGCCGACGCCGCGGTCGAGAAGGATCTCGATGCGCTGCTGGCGGACACCCAACGCGAGCGAGACGCGTACCTCGACCTCGCCAAGAGGACGAAAGCTGATTTCGAGAACTTCAGGAAGCGGATGAGCGCCGATGTCCTGGCGGCCGGCGGGCGGGGGAAAGCTGAAGTTCTACGGGACGTTCTGCCTGTGCTCGACGACCTGGAGCGGGCGCTTCAGGCTGCCGGCCTCGACCCCGAGGGAGATTCAGATGACGGCTTGGCGCACGGGGTGCTCCTGGTCTTCCGTGGCCTGCGCGATTCGTTGGCCAAGCACGGCATCGAGGCTGTCGATCCGAGCGGGGAGAGGTTCGATCCTCAGATTCACGAGGCGCTTTCGACGCTGGCCGCCGAGGGAGTCGAGTCAGGGACGGTCGTCGAGACGATGCAGAAGGGCTACCGCCTTGGCGAGCGGCTGATCCGGCCTGCTCGCGTGGTGGTGGCGGAGTAGGAGGGCTCTTGGCTGACGACCTCTACAAGGTGCTCGGCGTCTCCAAGGGCGCGTCTGATGACGAGATCAAGAAGGCCTACCGCAAGCTGGCCCGCAAATACCACCCGGACCGCAATCCCGACGACGCCGCGGCGGAGGAGAAGTTCAAGCAGGTCCAGGGCGCCTACGACACGCTCTCGGACCCCGAGAAGCGCGAGCAGTACGACGCCGGAGGGATGTTCGGCGGCTTCGGCGGCGGCCCTGGGGGACCAGGCGGGGGACCGTTCGGCGCCGGCGGGTTCCCTGGCGGCGCCGGCGGTGGCGCCGACTTCAGCGACATCTTGTCGAACCTCTTCGGCCGCGGCGGCGGGCGCGCCCAGGCGCAGCAGCAGCGCGGGCGCGACCTCGAAACCGAGCTCAGCCTCAGCTTCGACCAGGCGGTCAACGGCGCCCAGGTCAGCGTCAGTGTGCCCAAGGAAAAGCGCTGCACGACCTGTCACGGCAGCGGCGCCAAACCGGGCACGGCGCCGGTCACCTGCCCGCGCTGCGGCGGCCGCGGCATCGACGCCGAGAGCCAGGGGCTCTTCTCGATCAGCCAGCCCTGCCCGCAGTGCGGCGGCGCCGGCCAGATCGTCGAGGACCCCTGCCCGACCTGCGGCGGCTCGGGGCTGACCCGGCAGACCAAGCGCTACAAGGTCAACATCCCGGCCGGGGTCAGGGACGGGGCGCGCATCCGCCTCGCCGGCAAAGGCGAGGCCGGCCCCCGCGGCGGCCCGGCGGGCGACCTCTACGTGGTCACGCGGGTCACGGCGTCCCCGATCTTCAAGCGGCTCGACGGCGGCAACCTCGAGGTGACCGTGCCGATCACGATCGCCGAGGCGCTGCGCGGCGCGACGATCGAGGTGCCGACCCTCGACGGCACGAAGAAGATCAAGGTCCCGGCGGGGACCAAGCACGGCACGGTCCAGCGGCTGCGCGGCGAGGGGCCGCCGAAGCCGCGCGGCAAGGGTCGGGGCGACATCCGCTACCGGCTGGAGATCGAGATTCCACAGGACCTGACCGAGGAGCAGCGCAAAGCGGTCGATGAGCTGGCCGAGTCGCTCGACGGCGACGACCCCCGTGCCGAGCTGCTGCGGAGAGCAGTGCGATGAGCAGTTGCTCGATTTACCCCACCATCGTGTGGAAAAAGCTGCAATCGGCGGCGGGCCGATGAGCGCGATGCGCCGCGAACGGGTCGAGGTCTCGGTCGATGACGGGCGCGGCGTCTTCATGATCTCGGTCGCCGCCGAGCTCGCCCACATGCACCCGCAGACGCTGCGGATGTACGAGGCGCGCGGCCTGATCGAGCCGCAGCGCTCGGCCAAGAACACCCGCCTCTACTCGCAGCGCGACGTCGAGCGGCTGCGCCACATCCAGCAGCTGACGTCCACCGGCATGAACCTCGCCGGGGTCGAGATCGTGCTCGAGATGGAAGCCGAGGTCGAGAGGATGAGAGCCAAGTTGGAGCGGATGCGCCGCCACGCGGCCGAGCTCGAACGGCGGATATCAAAAAGGGAAGGAATCTGATGCAGCCGGACAGGTTCACGGTCAAGTCCCAGGAAGCGGTCGCCGCCGCCCAGGCGCTCGCCGCGGAGCGACGCAACTCCGAGATCGCCCCCGCCCACCTGCTGGGGGCGCTGCTGCGGCAGGCAGACGGCCTCGTCGTCCCGATCCTGCAGAAGCTGGACGCCGACGTCGCTGCGGTGACCGCACGGGCGGTGCAGGAGGTCGAGGCGCTGCCGAAGTTCGCCGAGGCGACCGAGGTCCGGCCCTCCTCGGCGTTCGTCAACGTGCTGCAGCAGGCCGAGAGCGAGATGAAGAAGCTCGGCGACGAGTACATCTCGACCGAGCACATCCTGCTGGCGCTCGCCGACGAGGGCTCCGGCGTCGCCGAGCTCCTCCCCGACCGCGGCTCGCTGGAGAGAGCGGTGGCCGAGGTGCGCGGTCCGCACAGGGTGACCTCGCCCAACCCGGAGGACAGCGTGCAGGCGCTGGAGAAATTCGGCCGCGACCTGACCGCCGAGGCGGAGGCGGGAAAGCTCGACCCGGTGATCGGCCGCGACGAGGAGATCCGCCGCGTGATCCAGGTGCTCTCCCGCCGCACCAAGAACAACCCGGTGCTGATCGGCGACCCCGGCGTCGGCAAGACGGCGATCGTCGAGGGGCTGGCACAGCGGATCGTCAACGGCGACGTGCCCGAGAGCCTGCGCGACCGGCGCGTGATCGCGCTCGACATCGGCTCGCTGCTCGCCGGCTCCAAATACCGGGGCGAGTTCGAGGAGCGGCTGAAAGCGGTCCTCTCCGAGGTCCAGGACGCCGAGGGCCAGATCGTCCTCTTCCTCGACGAGCTGCACACGATCGTCGGCGCCGGCGCCGCCGAAGGCGCGGTCGACGCCGCCAACCTCTTGAAGCCGATGCTGGCCCGCGGCGAGCTGCGCGCGGTCGGCGCGACGACGCTTGACGAGTACCGCAAGCACATCGAGAAGGACGCGGCGCTGGAGCGGCGCTTCCAGCCGGTCCTCGTCGGCGAGCCCGACATCGCCGACACGATCGCGATCCTGCGCGGCCTCAAGGAGCGCTACGAGCTGCACCACGGCGTGCGCATCGCCGACTCCGCCGTGGTGGCGGCCGCGACGCTCTCGGAGCGCTACATCGCCGACCGCTTCCTGCCCGACAAGGCGATCGACCTGATCGACGAGGCGGCCTCGCGGCTGAAGATCGAGATCGACTCGATGCCGACCGAGATCGACGAGGTCGAGCGCCGAGTGCAGCAGCTGGAGATCGAGCGCGAGGCGCTGAAGAAAGAGAGCGACGAGGCGTCGAAGGCGCGGCTCGAGGCGCTCGAGGCGGAGCTGGCCGAGCTGCGCGAGAGCTCGGCCGAGATGAAAGCGCGCTGGCAGAACGAGAAGCAGGCGATCGAGGAGATCAAGTCGGCGAAGGCGCGGCTCGAGGAGGCGAGCCGCGAGGCCGAGCGGGCCGAGCGCGATGCCGACCTCGAGACCGCGGCGAAGCTGCGCTACGGCGAGATCCCCGAGCTCGAGAAGAGCGTCGGCGAGCAGGAGGCCCGCCTCGCCGAGCTGCACGCCGAGAGCGGCTCGATGCTGGCCGACGAGGTGACCGAGGAGGACGTCGCCGAGGTGGTCGCCAAATGGACCGGGATCCCGGTCAGCCGCCTGATGGAGGGCGAGGTCGAGAA
>Ga0157375_10000323_pt1 | contig 42941 bp, 60 predicted proteins | sample M35metaG_FD_115311 | JGI IMG/M metagenome (GOLD analysis project Ga0157375, IMG submission 115311) | Miscanthus rhizosphere microbial communities from Kellogg Biological Station, Michigan, USA - M3-5 metaG | ecosystem: Host-associated > Plants > Roots > Rhizosphere > Soil | place: USA: Michigan...
AGACGGTTGGATCTGCACCAGGATGAAACTTGAATACTTCCATCACACCCCCCAGTAAGCCGCGTAATATTCCAACTTATTCCAAGCAAAGGAGCCGATCTCCAAGAAGTAGAATGTGTTTGATCCTGGGAATATGATTGGCCAAATGGATCCTGGTTGAATCCTATCGACCAAGTACGTTGTCGTTCCTCCTCGTACCATGTACAAGGTTTTGTTAGCGTACTCACCAGAGAAATATAACACATCACCAGACAGAAAGCCGCCATTAGGGATTACCTTAAATACCCACTCTGGGGTTGTTGCGGCATCCTGAACCGTAAACGCAGGCGTAGCGGCGGAGAACGTTACCTGCATGTCGAAGCCGTGAGGTGCTGTCGACAAGCTGTCTGCGATGATAATTGGATTAGCGGTCTTCAGGTCAGCTGGTTCAAATATGACCGGATTGATGGCACGCATCATTGGGTCATTACACGTAACCGTGAGTTGTGCCTCAGGCAATGCGGTGAAATGCGGCACCTCAAACTTCGTGATGAAGCCTGAAAGCTGCGCAACAGTCGTACCGCCTGAATTGAAGTGAAGCGTGACTGCCCCAGTCCTTGTGGCAGAGATGATTCGATACAGATCGTCCCTAACATCTGAATATGACTCATCAAGGTTGAAGCGAGGATTTAGTACAATACGCATTACCACGTCTCGCGCCTTCATCCCCAAGTCGTAGAATCGAGGCTGTGTCTTAGCTCCGAATCCATAGAACTTGGGGATGATCTCCTCGGCGTCCAAGCCTGCCATGGCTCGGATCATGTACTGAGCTGTTGGATCAGATGCTCTAAGGCTGAACGAGATAGCTTCCTCGTTATTGGCGTAGATGGCTACATCAGTGACTCTCATGGTACGCTCAACGCCTCCTTAGCCATGGTGATCTGATTACGAGTCTGCTTGTAAATATCAGCTGTGGACAGCTGTTCTGGAGCATAGATGTTCTGATTGAATGTCACTGGGCCAGCAGGTTCTGTAGTTTGAACCGCACCTTCCTGCTGCGCATTAGACGTATTGGCAATTGCTCTGGCCTGATTGAAAGATACTGTCGGAGCCAGCTCTGATGACGTCGAAATATAACCAGCAATCTTCTTTGAGTCTTCTTCAAGCCTACTGAAGTTGATTACAGGTGTAATAGCAGGTTGAAACTCTTCAACACCCTTCATACTGTCGTTGATGGCTTGAACCGTTCTTGTAATGACATTGATCGCACTATTCTCTACGGTCGTGTCCTTATCAAGAGCTAAGGTCATGCCTTCCATCATCGATTGGCCAATCCCAAAATATACCTTTGACGGAGAGTTAATACCAAGAGCCTTCCCGACTGCAGATATGCCACTCTTAGCCACACCTACCACAGCATCCTTAGCTGCTGTAGCCATGCTTCCAACACCATCGATTAGACCTTGAATAATGTCTCTACCAATGTTGTACAGCCACTTGAGCGGGTTAGTGATTGCAGATGTGATCTTACCGCCAAGGCTGGTGAACCAAACCTTTACGGTCTGCCATTTATCGTCAAAGCCATTCTTGAATCCTTGAATAAGATCCGTTCCCTTGTTAACCAAGGTCGAAAGCAAGTTACCAATCCAACTTACAACACTCTTAGCAATACCACCGAAGAACGTCTTCACGTCCTTGATCTTATTGTTGATTCCAGTAAGAATGCCCTGAATTAGATCCGAGCCCTTCGTCTTCAAGGTAGTAAGTACGCTACCGATCCAACTAACAATCTTCCCAGGAAGCTGCTTGAAGAACGTGGTAATCGTACCAACAAGGGATTGAATGCCATTAATAAGCCCCTGCATGATACTGATGCCGATGTCCTTCATCACCGTTGATGGTGATTGAATCCCAAAGAGACTCTTGAACCAATCGATAACGCCAGTGACAAGCCCCTTGATCAGCCCCCAAAGATTACTGAGTTGCCCACTGATTCCATCCCAGAAACCCATGAGGAAGGATATGCCTACGCCAACCATAAGCGTGCCAGCAACCTTGCCGACTGCTTCGGCCACACTCGTGAAGAACGCAACGAATAGATCGGCAACAGACTGGACAATCTTCGGGAGTTCGACGCCCAAAGCATCGAGGAAGTTCGTGATGATTTCCCCGACGACAGTGACGATCTCACCAATATGATCTCGAATCCCTTGAAGGAGACCGAGAATGATGTCCAAGCCAGCGTCGACCAGTTGCGGAATATAGAATCTGAGCGTCTTAAGGAGTTCATCGATAAGCAGGCGAACTACCTTGCCGATCTTTGGAATCAGCTTGGCGATTTCGTCCAGAAGAGCGCCGAGAAGCTTGCCCAACATCGCTGCAATTTCAGGAGCAAACTTACCCACCAACTTGATGAGCTCGAGAATTCCTTCAGCGAAGCTAGCTACCAGAGTTGGTAGAGCTGCACCAATCGCCTTCATTGATGCAATGAGTGCTTCTGAACCTGCTTTGCCAGCTTTAGCCAACATCACAAATCCACTACCGATTAGACTGACCCCAACTCCAAATAACGCGAAGCCTGCGCCAATGACGACAAGCGCAGCACCCAATGCGAGCATTGCTGGGATGGCTGGTTGAATCGCAAGTGCAGCTAGAGCGAGAGCCGCCAAGACCAAGGCGAGAGCGCCAAGACCGTGAAGGAGATCTCCCCAACTAACACTAGCGAACGCACCAACCACCTTGACCATGAGGAGTAGAGCTGCAGCAACGATGCCGATAGCGATAGCGCCTGGGATGGCTCCAACCATAGATTCTGTGGCAGCAGCAAGAATAAGAAGTGACGCAGTGATCCCGACGAGTCCCTTAGCCATCTCCCCCCAAGACAGACTTGCCATCATGGAAAGGGATTTGGCGACCGCTTGCAGACCAATGCCTACAAGAATAAGACCAGCGCCGATAAGTGGCATCGTAAGTGGCATCTCTTGCATCGCTGCACCAATAAGAAGAAGCGCGCCTGCAATACCGACCATACCCTTAGCCATCTCGCCCCAACTGAGCATCGAGAACAGTTTGACTGCTCCTGCCAGAATATTGAGCGACACAGCAACGAGAATAAGTCCTGCGCCTTGGAGAGCCATACCCTTAGGCATTAATCGCATAGCACCAGCGATAATTAGCAACCCTGCCGCAACAGAGGCCATTCCGACGCCAAGTTCCGTCATGTCCATGTTACCGAACAGCTTGATGGCACCAGCAAGGATGGTCATAGATATAGCAATAGCAACCATCGCAGCACCAGCTGCAAAGAGTCCTGCAACGTTTCCTTCCAGCAGCTTTGCCGTGCCGATAAGCAGGCCTAGCATTAGCGCGATAGAACCCATTCCAGTAGCAAGCTCTGTTGGGTCTACAGTAGAAAGAACAGCCACAGCAGCAGACAGAACTAGAATTGCTCCTGAAAGGAGAATAAGATCTGTAGCAAGGAGCCCAAGCGTCGCTGCACTCTTAGGATCTGAATTGATCTTTCCAAGAGCCGCAAAGGATGCCATCAATTCACCGAAACCAACAGCCATGGCAGCTAGCGACTTGGACAGGGCAGCCGAATCGATTAGTGAGAGCACCAGGACAGACGCAGTCAAGACAGCGATCGCCTCAGCGATCTTCATCAAAGCCTCTGCCTTGATCTTCGTCTGCATCGACTTCAGAGTGCCTGTCAGCTCATCAAATACGCCACCGATCTTGTCAGCTAGACCGCCAGTAAGATCAACGCTGATTCCGTCCTTGAGGAACTTACGAATAAGAAGAACGATTCCACCAAAGAGCCCTGTGTTGATAGCGTCGAGTCCTGTGCTGAAATCTGGTGATCCAATCGCATCTGAGATCTTCTCGCCAAGAGTAGAGAACCAGTCTTTGATTACTCCCCACACCTCATCCAGAACCCCAGCGACCTTCATGAAAGCGGTTCTGAACCCCTTCCACACGCTCTTTAGACCACTAAATCGATCTTCAAGACGGCCTAGACCTTCTTCGAGTGCCTTTGGCGCCTTTGGATCAATGCCCTTGAACCAATCCACGACATTACTGAAGACTTCGGCTACTACACCACCGAATGAAATAATCTTGTCAATTACTACGCCAAGAATATCGTGGAGACTTACAAACCAATCATGGATTCCGCCACCGAGAACAAGCTTTGTTCGGAGATCATTGAAGAAATCGCCGATCTTAGCAAGAAACTCTAGAGTTTGTCCACTTCCAGCGCCTGTAAACTCCTGGAAGAGTCCGGCGAACAAACTTGCCGTTTCCTTGATAATGGTCCATCCAATTTTCAGAATGGAGAAGACGCCCATAAATATGCGCTTAATTTCATTAAGTGTCTTTGCGCTAGGCTTCATCTGCTCCATGAGTGCGGCGAACCGCTTCGTCAAGGTAAGCAGACCCATTGCCGTTGCCGGTGGGAACACCTCATGCATTGCATCTCGAATTGGCTTAAGGATAGCCAACAGATTCTGGAAGCCTTGCACAAGGCCACCAATCAAGATGTTTCTGCCACCAAGGAAGTTCCATCCAGCGAGAAGTTCATTACGAGCGTTCGAACTTCTTTCGACCATACCACTGATGGCTTGTGACACTCCGGAGAATAACGCCGTGGCTTCTTCGAAGTTACCGATGATCAACTTGAAGGATTCGGACCACCCTGATCCAATGGCTTCCTTCGTCGTATCGATAAGGCCGGTGAGTGTGCGAACCTTTGTCGCAGCCTCAACACCAGTCTTACCCAACTCAATGAACTGGGCAGCCTGCTCTTTAGAATATCCCATCGCCATGAGCTGAGCTTCGGACAGGTCACCAGTGAAGCCCTGGAGAGTCTTAGTCAGGACTTCTGTTGTAGCCCACCCAGATTCGAGTGAACTACGGAAACTGTTACCGCCTGAAGTCCATTGTTCGAACGTCTCCGTCATCGGGACGTCCTTGATGGTCTTCATAGCCTTGCCGGTCTCGAACAAGGCCTTCTGGAACACTTCGCCGCCCATGCCGGCGTTTACGACAGAGTTCCAGTCCATCAGCTTCAAGCTACCGGTTGAGATAGCCTGAGAAAGCTGATACATGGCATTGGAGGCTTGCTCAGCACTCGAGCCAGAGATAGCCGCAATGTTCGAGATACCCTTGATCGATTGGACCGAGGTGTCCAGATCGACGCCAGCAGCGGTGAATGTACCGATGTTCTTGGTCATCTGACCGAAATTATAGATCGTCTTGTCCGCGTAATGGTTCAACTCGTCAAGAGCTGCATTAACTTGACCGAGGTTCGTACCATCAGCCTTAGTGTTAGACAAGATAGTCTGAATCGATCCGATGTTCAATTCGTATTCTTTGAATCCCGCAATGATATTATCGAGACTCAAATGCTTAGCCATTGCTAGCCCAGCATTGATCGCTTTGTTGGTGATATTACTGAGAATAGTAATACCGATAACACCGAGAGAGGTGAACTTAGAGGCAATGCCTTGGATCGCGTCGCCGACCTTACCGAGATTAAATTTGCTCGCTGCGTCACTTACACCATGAAGACCTTCTTGAGCGCCCTTCATCTTCATCGCACTATTCAATTTATCGATGCTTGCGATCGTGGTGCTGATCTTACGCTCAAACGCAGCATTGTCGAATTCCATGTGGACAATGCGATCATCTACGCTAGCCATTTGTCACCTGCCTCCAAACATCCTCGACGATTCTATCAAATATAGGTCTCATGGCAGGGTTTATATAATCTCGTCCTGCGACGTACCCCCCGGTGCCAGTTCCGTGCCCGTACTGAAGAATCGTGGCAACATTGACCCCGTTCACTACATGGCTGTTGTACCAAGCGACAATATGACCGTTTCGATCATTCTTTACATCATAACTCCATGAATGAGCGGTCTCGCCAGTCTCTACTGGAGTAGCGCTTGAAAGTGCATCCACCCCTTGACGTCCGCCACTATCAAGACTGTGGAACATCCTGTCAGACTTGAGGAAGTGTAGGAACGCTTCCGTCTTCTTAGTTGAACCACCTGCTGTAGCGGAGATCATGTATCACCTTCTTAGAGCGTGCCTCGAATATGAACGTTGTATCCGACAGATTGACTAGCTGCATTACCGACAACACCGTTTGTTGCGACGTCGAAGGCTCTAATCTGAGGTTGTGATCCACTCATACGGTTACTACCAAACTGAGGCGTTGTGCCATATGACGCTGACCAGTTCACGTTTGCGACAGCAGCAATAATAGTAGATAAGCCAAAATCTGATGGAGCGAGATAGATAGCTCCATTGGCGTCGGTGGTACGAGTGCCTTCATAAGTGAATTCCGTGACCCAAGTAGATCCAGTACGACAACAAATAACCATTCCAGCATTTGGAAGATTGCAAATAGCAATGTTATGTGTCGTATCGGCTTTAACTGCAGCTGGAGTACCAATGAAAAGCACGTGACCATCGGCATTTAGACGAGCTTGATTGAAATATTGTGTGTGATCATCATCGGTCAAACCGGTTAGATCACCGTGATCTGTTACTCCGGTTGCCGGACCTGCCGGTCCAGGATCTCCTTTGTCACCTTTAGGCCCTGTGGGGCCAGCAGGACCCGGAACAGTTGAGGCAGGACCAGCCGGACCAACACCACCCCGGACATTTCCAGCATCAACAACCGTACCACCCCTGGTGATCAGATGCAGATTGTCTACAACTACCTCACCATCGATGATGGTGGCGGCTTCCATCGCAATCATTCGGTCAGCTGTTAGTCCTGTGACGGTGGCCATGGAATATCCTCCTCGTTCTTGTCGCTACCACTGATCTCGTACGTGTCTGCGTCAAGATATACAGCAGTATCAGAGACGATCTGGAACGTCGTCTCGTCGATCATTGTGATGACATCGTCAAGCGGAGAATCAGCAGTCCATGTTCCATCGCCATGATCAATGATGGTAAGACGATCCCACTTCCTGATGAAAGTAGCGAACCCCTTCAACGGAGGAAGGAACGCATCATTATCCTCGTCACCATAAAGGATGTCTTCGATGTCTTGAAGCAAATATGGATCAAGTTTACGACTATCAAAAATTACATGACCAGTAGGACGGAAGTTTTCAATATCTTCTGGAATCGATGTGATTGTCCACTCAAACTCAATGGGCTCTGGGTCCAGAGACATCGTCTGGTAGAGTTTCTGAGACGGAAGCGCAGTTAGATTGTAGAGAATATGAATCTTGTATCCATACTCACTACCTAGAACATCATTGCCAACCTTAGTCTGATACGAAAGGCAGAACTTACTAACAGGCTGATCAGCGACATAGAAGCCGCTTTGATCTTGGATGATGCCTTCGTATGGGAGAAACTCATCGGGATAGGTAAAGGCTCTCATCACAGCGGAATAATCACCAAGAGTTACGATGTCGTTGAACTTTAGTCCATCGAAATGAACTGGATCAACCTGATTAGAAACACTCTCCTCGACTGATGTGAGGCCATTCCAAGCCGTTCCTCGGCCTTCATCGTCATAAAACACACATTTGCTTATACCCGTTTCATAGAAACGTTCTCCAACTGCATCCCAAACAAGCGCAGCCATCTACCCTCCAATCAGCCCTTAGTGTTCAGTTTCGCTCTACGTTGCGCATTCAATTCACGATTCCTAGCCGCGATTTCACTACTGGACATCTTCTTCGCCGGAGCATTCTTGACATTACAAACACGAACCAAAGCGAATAGTCTATTCAAATGCCACCGTTCGCATTCAAATGGGATCTGAAATGCAACCATCCAATAATAAATTAACTCGGAAGTGATTGTTTCACCACTCCCTCTACGTTCTGGAATCGATCCAAATGTTGTCGCTGATTGCTTAGACTCAATGTAGTCATTAATGGCCTGTAGATTATCTGAACTAAGCACTCGAACAATGTTCTCTGGGTAAATGGGGTTGAGAATCATGGCTTCAATGTAATCCATAATCTCTTCCAGAGTTTTGTCGATAGTACTCAAGAAAGGCTTCTCGTGTTTTGACTCCCATTTTGACAGTGAGATCAGAGAATGCTCTAGCTCTAATTCAAAGTCTCCAACATTGATAAAGGTTTGATCCTCTTCGTTGAAGTACTCATCACCAAGAACAATAATCTTTAACATTCTCTGATCTCCTATCAATCAAGCCGCTGGACCAGCAACCCAGGCAGCGCTGTCCCAGTGAGCATGGCTAGCATCGCCGAGAGCAACATACTGTCCAGTGGTCCAAGCCGTTGCAGGACTAGCGGTGATCCCACTCGCCTGCAGTGCGGTAAAATTTGCAGGCGCGGCCGAACCTCCTGGGGTGAAGGTACCCGGCGTACCTGCCGTGGCCCCGGTTGCAGTACCACCCGTTCCGAAGATCTCGATGACCTCGTCCGGGGTTGGCAGGGATGCAGTCAAGGTATCTCCATACAGCATGGCCTCAAGGGTTGCAAGGGCTCCGGCATCGACGACACTGGAGTCGACGACGATGAGGGAAGTAGGCTTGTACCCGGTGACGGGAGCAGGCGTGGTGGAGAGGGCCCAGCTGAAGGTGATGGCCTCAGGCGAGTCGTTGATGGTGTTGTAAGCCTTCTCCGAAGGGCTGGCAATGCAGCCGTACAGGAGGTGAAGCTTGTAGCCATACTCATCGCCCTCGAGATCGTTACCAACCCGAGTCCGGTACGAAAGCCCGAACGTCTTACGAGGCTGCTGACCAACCACGAGACCCGGAGTGGGAACCGCAAGGCCGTCGAACTGCTGGAACTCGTCAGGATAGGTGAACGCTTCGATAGTTCCGCCGAACTCCTCGGCCGAAATGAGGTTCAAGTACTTGATGTTGTCGGCGAACTGAGCATTCGCTTCAGCCCCGGTAGGGCTCTCGGTAACGCTCGTCAGACCATTCCAGGCGACGCCTTCGTTGTAGACACCAGTCTCATCGGGGATGTACAACACCCCATGATCAACACCGGTCTCGTAGAAGCGCTCACCAGTTTGATCCCAAACAAGTGCGGGCATTGTCTTTCCTCCTAGAAGAAGAGCTTGTAAACATCGTGGTTTAGATTGTCTGCAGTGAAGAACCGATCGTAAATACAGCTTGAGATAGCCGCTACTTTATCTGGGATCTCACTGTCCGGATCTCGGTCGATGACTGTCACCTGGTATCGCCTTCTGCGCGCATAAGGAATATCATCTGCATGCTCTGAGAATTGATGATAACGAGCATAGACAATACAAGGATACTTCATTACAACAGTTGGCGGAGGCTGAAAATATACTTGATCGGATCCGAGGATTTCGACCAAGAGATCTTGGAGTTCAGCTCGTTGGGCCATTGTAAACACTCCCTAGACTAAGTATGAGACGAGGGCTCTTGACCTCTACATTAGAGACGGTCCACAGAACCCCCGCCCATCGAACATACTTGATCTTGAAGAAATGTTTGATGGCATACTCATCAGCGACAATACTAATCGAATTAACGACAGAAATATCGCTGTTGAGTCCTTCTCCGGCTTCCAGCTTCCTAGTATCTCGTAACACATCTCCGAAATATACAATCTCGGTAATAGTGTCAACCCAGACACCAGAGCCAGCTGGAGTTTCTACAGAATCACCGTATCCAACTTCGCCGTAGAATCTTGCCATCAGAACTCCTTTGATCCGTTACGAGTCAGACTTCTTCGGAGGAGCCTTGTGGGACGCCGTGTCTGCCTGAGTTCCACCGGTGTCAGGAAGGGATCCGTGGACGGGAGGAACGCTCTGACGCTCGTTCGGCGGCTCAGGAACGATGATGTGCGGGGTGCCACCTGGCGGAGCAACGAAGGTGCCCTGCTTGAAGACCAACGCCGACTTGAGCTTGACCAGAGCACCAGAGACGCGGGTCTCGATCAGGTACTTGAACTGGTTGTAGTCGATGTCGAAGTCGTCGAACAGGCTGACCTGACCACCCTGATCCGCACCGATGACGTAGTCGTTCATGTTCACGATGATCGCCTGCGGCTGACCAGCGGCAGGATCGAAGACGTCAACCGGAACAACCTTATCAACACGAATCTCAGCAGCGAACTGCTCGAGAGACGTATAGATACGCCGACCGAGCGTGTCCTTCAGCATCATGACCTTGGCAACGAGCGCCTCGCTGGTGTACAGCGTGGGAGTACCAGTTCCACGATACTGCGCACGCCACTGGATGACGGCATCGACGAAATCCGAAATATCGCCAGCAGCGAAGTCCACCAGAACCTGAATGGCGAACAGCGGATCATCCTTGGCGATCGGACGAATACGATCCTCGAGGATCTTGTCGGGATCAGGAACAGTGCGGCCATCGCCGAGAAGAATCGCACGAGCGAGCTCCTCATCGAGCATCAGCCTCATCTCGCCCTTCATCCAGGCGACGACGTCGAAGTCCGTGATGTCGAGAATATCGTCACGGTCGAGCTTCTGCTTCTTGTAGATGGTCTGCGGGCCGGTTTCACGACGAGCGGTACCGTAGAACTCTTCCTGCTTCTCTTCACCCGTGATGTAACCCTTCGCACGAGCATCGTCGTACGTGAGATCCGCCCAGTGCGTCTTGACGCGGCTGAAGGGGCTCTTACGCGCTCCCGAGAGAACCGAGTTCACCCACTCCTGACGACGAGTGTAGAACTCAGGAGCCGTGGTAAGTGCCTTGGCCTCGGGAAAGAGCGTGTCGATCTGATTGATGCCGTGAGACAATGCATAGTTCTCAACAGCCGCTTTCAGCGAGCCAGTCTTTGTTGCATCAGCAACAATGCCCTTGACATCGGCGTGTGAGAGAGTCGGCGACGTATCTCCCGTTTCGCCCTTCTCGAAAACATTGCGGGTCATTTGTGAGCCTTCCTGATCGGTTCCATTGCCGTCGAGATTACTGTGTTCTGCGTCGCCGGCACCAGCATCTTCAAGAGCTTGGCCGATCATGTAATGAAGTACTTGCTGCTGCTTCTCATTCATGCTGTCATAGATGTCCTGAATGGTCTCTTCACCATCAGTACTTCCATCACTGACATTATCATCAGCATGAACCAGGTCAAAGTCGAGCTCGAGACCCGTGTAGATAATGACTTCGTCATCGAGCTGAACTTCGTCGCCATCAGAGTGACGAATCGTGACATTCTCAATCATCGCGCCAGGATTGGCACCGGCAAGAACGAGACTGACTTCACGAATGGCGCCGTGAAGAACACGACCCGAACGCTCGACCAATTCGTTAGCCCAAATCGAGAGCATGTTGATGTCGCCGTGCTCAATCAGGCCTCTTGCGTGGAGAGCCTTGCCAGACGAGTTGAAGAATCCGTACGCGTAGACGCCGTCATCTCGGTTCTCGAGATTGGCATGACCAAGGACGTTTTCGGGATCAGTGTGGCCATGCTGCCAAACGAGAGGAACTCGCGTCTGATCCTGATGCTTGAAAGCACCAGGCATGATGGTCCGACCGTCCGAGCACTTGAGTCCAGCCTTGGTCGCGTAACCGCTGAAATCTGCTTCCATTTTGACAGTTCCTTTCGAAAGACTTAAGCCCCTGTTGGTGCTGGAGTTGCGTCTGGTTGAACCGCAGCCGGATCAGCTTGCGGCATGTTGCTGTTGATGAGCTTGTCAGCTTTTGGATCATCAGATGGTTTAAGCCCCATAAATTGTCTGATCTCATTAGCTGACAGAATCTCATTGCGAGTAAACTTATCAGCAATCTCAGCGATGTCATTGACAGGGACAAGCTTGAACGGGTCTCTAAAGTATTTAATTCTCTCGTTCTTCTTTGTGCCAAGTGGCCCAAGGAACGATCTCTGCATGGCCTCCACAATGGCATCAACGATGGGTTCAATGGTTCTATTAAAGTAGTTAAGCATCGTCTCTTCATTGGCAGTGCCATTCATTACTTCAACGGTGAGACCGAGTTGGCTATACAGCATGTCAGTAAGATACTCTACCTGCTTAAGGAGGTTGTTCTCTGCAGGCCTATTGAGCTGAGTAATCTTCTCGGTACCGTCGGTGTAAGCGATACCGTACTGGCTCCCCTTCAATTGGAACTCGATGTCCGCTCGTCGGGCTTCTGCTTGCTGCCGTCTGGCTTCGGACTTGATCACGTAAGGCAACTGAATGATTAGATCCAACTTGCCTGAGCCAGATTGTTCATCGATTGCATCAAGAAGTCCCAACTTCCTGATCAATCTTTGGAGCGTCGAGTTGGGCTCATTCATGACAGAGTACAATGGATTCTCAACGATAGCTACGTACCGCTTCTCCAGTGTAATCTCTTCACGCTTACCCTTCTTCTCGTTATACACATTAACTTTAACATGCTTTGGATACCAGGTTACCACTTCTCCGACACGAATTGTATAGATGTCGAAGATCTCACTTGTGTTTGGGTTTACTGATGTATCCACAGGCACAATTACTGCCACGCCCTTGTCAAAGAGCGTCATGCAGATGTCTTGACGGAAAGCCCTAGGCCCTTGATCGATGTTTGGTTCTAGAGTGAAGCAAGAGTTCAAAGGACTATCCATGTCCTCTTTATAACGTTCTTCTTCATCCAATTTCACATGCTTTAGAACCATTCCAGCGACATCAACGCTGATTCTGGTATAAATCGAGGAAACGATCGATCTCTCATTATAAATTTGCAACCTTGATCTTGATGGCGAAACTGACCCATAATATGAATCAACGCTTGTGGCATAATCAAGATTCATGGTATCTACGGTGTTAGATCGGAAGGCGTTCCATACTCTTTTGAATCGATCCATTACTGCCATGCATCACCTCCCTATCGCCTGTTTGGAATATCGGTCAAGATATCTTTGAAATGTCCAAGATCAAGATCTTTCATTGGAGTAGCTACTTTTTCTCCAAGATTACTATGATCGAATAGAACTAGGGGTCTTTCGCCATATGAGCCAACATCCATTTGATCTACAACCCCATGATATCCCTTTTTTAGTAGCTCTTTAACGAAACTTTTACCTTTTGCTGTATTAAAACTACCCCCAGAAACATGTTCGTATTCATCAATAACATCTTTCGCAGATGGATGTTTAAAACCACGACGTATTAGTGAAGCATGGGCAGCGTCAAGAGCGTCTTTTGGACTAGCAATCTTAACTTCATCTTTTGCTTTAAATGCTATTTGATAAGCTCTTCCGCCGAACTCTGCAGAGTTTAAATATCTAGCAAAATCCGCTTCACTACCAACAGCATAAGTACCGCCTTTTTTAAACGAAGATTCTGCCTCTCTTGATATACGAAGAAACTCATGCCCCTTTGGATAAGACACAGGAGCTTCCGAAAAGGATTCTTTTGTCAAGAAATGACCGGCCGTCCACGTTCTTGCCTTTGAGTTTTGAACAAGCCCAGCATAATCCTCTGGTGACATCTTCTTACCGGCAAAGTCGTGAACCCATCCGGGAGTGTGATCAGAATGAAGAGCCTTAAGATAATCTTCGGCAGAATACTCTGTCTTAATAGGTACATTATGACCCGTCTTAGCCTTATAGACAGCGGCGCCAACAATTGCCGTAGCCGCAACTGCCCCAATACCAATAATCGCAACTTGCTTCTTAGTGGGGCGCCATCCTTTTGGGGATTCTGCTTCACTTTTATCGAAGTGAGAATCGTGCGCAGCTTGAACTTTAGCATGATGCGCTTTTTCGGCCGGAGTCATCTTTGGCGATGGATTTGCCTTTAGAGCTTTCTGAACTGGAGAGCCCCCACCACTTTCTTCCTTCTTTACAACTCCCCAGTGCATACCCTTTACACCGTGGTGCTCTAGAAAGGCTTCAATGTCATCATCGCCTATCATCAAACACCTCCCGATCTAGCCAGCTTTTCTTGCCAATTGATTAAACACTACACTTGCCGTAAAGAGCCCGCCAATTGCAAGAACTGCCAAGGCCTTCTCTCTACCACTCTTAGCAAGTTGCGAAGTCTGCACTGCAGTAGCCTTTTTGTTTCTGGCTTTCCTTAGAATTTTCCTCGCTTCATACGAGCCAAGCTTTTCTTTGTTCGCCGCATGTTCGCTCTTAGCTTTTTGGAACTCTGCCTTTACTTTACCACTCTTTACCTGGGCGCGAGCCTTATCAATCTGCTTATCCATTGCTTTGCGGTCTACCGCTTTAGCAGCTCGGTTAAGTTCTTTGTTCCTAGCTCGACGAACGCCCCACTTCATTCCCTTAGTGCCGTGATGCTCGAAATATGCATCAATCTGAGCATGAGATAGTCCTTTTTCCTCGAGCATGAACCCGATCTCGAGAATATCACTTTCTGTCATTCGAACGCCTCCTTGTTAGCCTTATAGGCAACGTATGCATCCATCATCGCTGAGACATTATCGATCTTTTCTTCCGCACGCTTCTTCATTAGCTTACGGTTGCCATTAGTGTCTTCCAAAGTAACGGCATTACCCATGGCAAAGGACATCAGATCCTGATCGAAGATCAACTTCCGTTCTTCGGCCAAAATCTTCAGTTCACCAAGAGGAACCGATTCTGTTCTCGCGCCCTGGATGACTTTCTCAATACCAAAGGGGCCATTCTCAGCTTCCCACCGAGTTACAAACTCTTTAGCGTTATAAGGGTCGAATCCCAAGCATCGAACATCGTATTCATTGTGCTGAATGAACGCTTCGAGGTCTTCGTAGACTTCCATCATGTCAAGGACGGTTCCATCCAACACATGGAGACTACCTTCAGAGATGAACTCCTCATACTTCGCACGCATAGCACCAGGAAGCTTCATCAAAGTTAGTGTCGTGATGTAGCTTCGAGTCTTTACGCCGAAGGAATAATTCTGGAATGGGAATAGCAACGTGAAAGCGCAGAAGTCATCGCCTTGTGACAAGTCCGCACCTAGAGCGCAAGGCATGCCCCAGAATTCACGTGCACGATGAGGAAGCGTCTCTTCATACGTGAAGAAGTACGTGTAGCCCTCCATCGGAATCCCAAACCGCTTGGCAAGAATGTCGTTCCTGGATGCGGGAGCTTTCTCAGCTCTTTCAACATCCAATTGGTAAGTTTCATAAGTGACAGTCTTGCCAAGATTCGGATTCGCCTTCAACCACGTCGACGGATCGGCAACTTCTTCAATCTCATCCAACTTGTAGTGCCAAATGGAAACGTGCGGCGCAAGGTACTCGCCTCGAAGGATGCTAGCAAGTTCCATTTTGACGGTGTCGCCAGAACCGTTGCGAACTGTTCCTTCAGAGCTGATAGCAAGAATCAAGTAATCCTCCAACTTGGAGGCTCCTTGCTCAATTGCTCCGACAACATCCTCTCTGATGTCTCCAGACAACCATTCGTCGATTGTAGAGATCTTAGGACGAAGGCCCTGAAGCTTGTTGATGGTCATCGGCCTGATCTCGAGCAGAGAACCTGTCAGAAAGTTCTCGATGCCCTTCTTAGTAGAGGCCAACTTCACTCGTTGAGACCTTGACCCAGTGGTGTTCTGCAACGACCCCTCTGTCAAGAACCTGAACAGTGGTCCCCTTGACCTGGTGATGGCAGTACGGAAGGGGGACATTACCTCTTCTGCCTGCTTCATGGTCGGGGAGGTTGTGATCTGATGTGTGGTTGAGGTATCTACGTTCATGAAGTAGGCTTGGATGCAAGCTGCGTACATGGACTTGGCTGCGCCTCTTGCCACGATGAGGTACTGCTTGGTCACCAGGCGCTTCTTGATTAGCCTGGTTACGTAGTGTCCAGTCTTCCCACCTTCTGCTGGTTGGTACACACTTCTTTCGACGAAGTAATACCAACCGAAGATCTGCTCGGCCCACAGTTTGAATGAGTCAAGTAGATGAAGATCACTACCATCAGTTAGAGTGAGCTCGAATTCACAATACTTAACAAACCCATGCACAGCCATGTCATCGTAATAGATGTTAGGATTCTCAATCAATGCATCAATGCGATTCATCTCCATAGAGATCTCTCGATTGACTGGAATCTCATTACGAAGAACAGATTCTCTAAACAGACCATAGTAGAAAGGAGTAGCGGTATTTGATAACGTCATAACCGCCTCCTTAGTCTTACATTCCAGGGAACTTTAGCTGCTTAGCCTTCTTCTTACCGATGTTGATTAGCGCTTGACCAGCTGGGCTGTGGAACAATGTGTAGGCACCAGCAGCGAGACCAACTCCGGCCATGATTTCAGTCGCAAGCATTTTGCCTCTTCGCGCTACATTTGGATTAAGCTGCTTATACTTTGTCTCCAGTTGCATACGATCATTAACAGCCTTGAGCTGTTTGTTAGTAAGAGACTGCACTGGCTTCTTCCTAAGCGGTGCTGTCTGCCTATAGTCAGAAGTTGTTTTGGCAGGAGCCCTTTTACGAACTCCCCAGTGCATTCCCTTTACTCCATGATGCGCGATAAACGCCGCGACTTCTTCAGCCTTCGCCACTCGATTCCCTCCTCCTGCTCATCGATAACCTCCGGCGGAAGTTCAACCTCACGGAAGACGTTAAGCCTCCACTCGTATTCTTTGATCTGATCTGTCATCGCCGAAATAAGGAATGACGTACCAGGGGGATCAAATAGCAGGCGAACTTTGAGGAAGACATAGGTCTTGATCAAGTTCATCTGATTATCTGGAGCGATAAAGTCGCCCCACACTGATGTGTCATCAGTAATATAGAAACCGCCAAGAGGACCGACGCCAAGCTGATTCAGAATTGAGAAAGCAGCATTAATATGCGTAATCACATCCAGATCAAATGCTGTATAATCATCGGCTAGACCAAGGATCTTCTTAGTGCTCTTTAGAATGCTGTCTTCCACAATTCACCTCCGTTAACTACTCGTCTTCCTTGTCCGGATCGTCATCATCCGGATCTTCAGGCACTTGCTTCGGCTCCGCCGGCTCAACCCAGCCAGGCGCAGTAGGATCATCTACCGGATCCGTTGTCCATTCGCTCATGTCTACTCCTTCACCACAGTTTTGTGTCGTCTGGTGCCCGCACAGTGACAACTTTAGGCGTAGATATGCCCGAATCATCGCCATAATGAATCATGTTATGAGTCAACCTTGTGGTCAATACCAAGTATTCTGGATTGAATATCCATTCTTCTTTATTAGTGATGTCATCGATCGTCATTGGATTCATGTGGTGAATAAGCATTGGGCCTGTGATTTCATAGCCTAAAACACCCAAATCGCACCCATTATCCCTGACAATAACGTCTCTTCTGGCCGTTTTCCATTCATATGACATGTAGAATTTCTGATTAATATAGCGGTCAAACCCAAAGGTTGCATACCCGACGTCGCTAAATAACCGTAGATAACTAAGCCTTTCATCAAATGTGATCAGCTGACTTAGGTCGGAATATGTCTTAATCGCCATAGTATTCATCTTCCACAGGCTCAATTACACGGCCAGCGTAGTCACGCATGGCATCCAAGGCGGCCGCATAGAGTTCTTCGATCTTCTTAGCTGAGGCCAGAGTCTCAACCCTAGCAGTAAGTAGTTCGTTTTCTCTTTGGAGGCGCTCTTGCTCTAGCTTCTCTCTGGTAGAACCAAGCTTTAAGTAATGCGTAATAACTTGAGAGGTAGCTGTACCATCAACCAGCTGTCGTTCCGCCAGATCAATAGCGAGAGAGACGAGTTGATTCTCTCTGCCTTCTTCTGTCATTGCGGGTCGACGCTCTTGTCTACGCTTACCAGCCAAGTTGCCTCCTTTCCGAACTAAGCTGCGGCCTCAGGATCTGCCGGCCAATGCGCCTGCACACCAGCAGTGATGTTCGCATCAGTAATAACCGCGGGGTCGCCACCAGGATTCGGATTGCTACCTGCCAAAGCGGAGTCATAGGCCGCCTCATTATCAATGGCAATTGGCCAGATCAATTGATCTGCTCCATAGGTAGGACTACCTCTGAACTGAGCAGCCATCTCACTTGAACTAACCGCTCCATTCCACGCTTCCTTCTGAACCGCAGCGGAAACTCGAGCGATCAATGCCTGATCTTGAGCAGCCTGGCTAATACTACTGTAACTCATTTTGGCTCCTTAAAGCAAAAGCAAAGCAAACGCCGTTGACGCCGCAGCTAGACAGGCGAGAGCCGGAGCAAGTGCCTTGGACTGAGCCCAATACACTCCACCAGCGATGACAAAGACAATGACGGCAATCAGGAAGAAGATGTCAGCTCCATCCACATGCCCTTCGGCAATTGCAGCAATCAATTGTTCCACCCCCATGAGTCCCGACCAGTCATGGTCGGATCGATGTTGATACCGAACGCGTAGAACGTCGGCTTGTCACAAATGATCAAGTTAGAATATCCCTTAGCAGTAGTCTTATCGAGACCCATCTGCTCGAGTCGAACTTCTTGGAAGAACCGGTCCATGTCAAGCTGAGTGCCCGAGTGAGCAGCCCACTTGTAAGTGCCATCGCTGATCCAAACGGTTGAACTGCTCTTCTCGTTCTCAGGCTTGATGTAGTAATGCAACTTGTTCTCCATTTCAGTAATGAGAGCAGAGCCCCCAGACGGAGGAGGAGTCCCTCCACCACGCCTTAGGCATTCCGCTTGTAGGTCTGCAAGATTCCAGGTGCCATTTGCATTAACAGAGCGCGGATCCCAGGGGCCTTGTACTGCCGCAGCCGTAGCTGGGTCGATCTTACGTCCAGGAGCCCAATTGATGTGCTCGCAGACATTGTTGTATCTACCAGAAATATACCTTTTACAGATTGCGTTGCTAATCTTGAAGCAAGCGTCAATCTGAGCTGCACTGTATGGTTCACCTACCCCGTTGTTACAGATTTCGATACCGAAAGCGTACCGATTCATGTCATCCAGTGGAACAGTTCGTCCATCCGGAAGACGCCAAGGCCCTCCCTTGCCATTGGTATTGGTACAGCCCGCCGCGGCGATAACACAGAGGCCAGTATCATCAATGTAAGCATTAGCAATAGGACGAGAATCACTCGAATGACTACCGTAGTTCGCGGCGTTCCAGGCTGAGTCACTTACAGCACCAGCAGTATGATGCCACATAACGCACCAAGGGCCACCGAACTGATAGCCACCAGAAGACCTAGACCTGCTTTGCCAACCATCCTGCCACCCTAGAGTCACGCCTGTGGGATTAAGTACACTTGGTAGATCAGTTAGATAGAGTCCACTCATGTCAGGTCCTCCAGAATATCGAGCAGTCGTCCATCGAGATCTGCATCAGGACCATAGAGCTCTCGTGTAGCTTGACTAACCTTGCGATGAACTTCTCGAAGATCCTCACGAGCGCGAAGCAGCCTCGCTCGTCGTTGACGCTCATCGAGATCGTGATCCATTATGAACTTGAGCCGCAACTCAATGTTCTTAAGTTTCTCTGAGATCGTATCGCTGGCTGAGTATGCATCTTCCGGATCAGCATCTGAGAAGAAGCCAAGAATCGGCGGAGGTAGATCGCTCATGCTGTTCCTTTCATAGCCAGTGTCGGTGGAGGCCAAGGATTCATTAACTCTACCAACCGATCAGATGGCTCTGGAGTGTTATAGATCGTTGGGCATGCCTCAGGATATGCGTATGTAATCCTAGGCGGAGGAAACCATGCTCTGTGACACAGCTTCCACCCCTGTCGATTCCTTTGTCGATGTAATCTCTTCCATGCGCGTGGATTAATCTTACAACAGTCATCACACAACCACAGAGTCAGCTTGCGCCCTTGCTGAACCCAGACTGCAGGTTTGTGACAAGTCCTTACATCACACATCATGAACATGGGAGCTTCCATCAGGTTGGTGTACCCCACCCATAGTCGTAGTCCGCATCCGACAATTTGATTAGAGCTTGGCCGGCTAGTCCCCCCGGAGGAAGTCCCCTACTGTCGAGAGCCAAGTCGATAGCCTGATCCATCTGAGATGTAGACACTTCACCAATTGGCCCCCCTGGTCCTACTGGTCCGGCTAGAATAACTGCTACTGATCCAGAAGCAACGTCAACGATGATGTGCTGTGTAGCTGAGATAACGTTGATCTCGCTCATGCTGTCACCGTGCCCCTGAACGTTACCTCAAGTGGTCGATCAAATACAGGCACTGGCTCAGAGCCAGTTACCCGTTTGATGTCCATGTAACCACTATTAGCTTTGATCTGTCTGGTTGCGAGATCGTCAAGTGTGAGAATAAGTTCATTAGGCTTGCCTGGAGTATGAGTCACGATCCACGTTGCGAGAAGAGGTGAATCGTAATTAGCTTCGGAACGAATCTCACTGGTAATCGTGTCCGCCGACACATCGATCCCCATGTCGACCGTAAGCGTGTTGGTTCGGCCCTTATGGACCACGATCTTGCTCGTCATCTAGCACCTCCTTCGCTTCTACGGCATCGTTAAAGGGTTGATATCGCGATGATCTACCAGCAAGAAGTCCCAACAATGCGCCCAACATTGTCGAAACTAGGTTGAATAAGTTCGCTTGTGTGATCGTAGTTTCTGCACTCGAGTCTACTGCTTCAACAATTAAGATAGCGAAACCGGTCACAATGATGGCGAATATGACAGTAAAAGTGAAGGCCAGCACCATAATATCGACTACTGAGCGATTCTTTAGGGGAACCTTAGCCTTGGGCAACCTTCCCTCCTTCTGCAATCGGAAAACATTCTCAGAAATGTCCCCCCGGGGTTATTTTTGGGACAGCGGCGATGCATAGGGGGGGTAGGCTGGCGAGACCCCCCCCCTCCCTCTTTGAAGAGATCACAAGTTTCCAAAAGACCAACAGCATTAGTGATTACAAATTTATTCTTCTTTTGTAACTTTTGTAAAAACTCCTAAAACATTCTCTCTTACACATTCGTCGATCGCTGCTTCCAACATAACTTCTTGATCAGCTTCAGACAACTCATGTGAATCAGTGATGATGCGAGCTAAGAAAGAAGATGTATGGTAGCCTGAACTTACATCCCATGCGTACCACTCAGAGAACTGATCAAAGGGAGAGTAAGGATTGTCAATAGTAGTTAGCATAGATCTAGACATCATCATCCTTTCTCTTTCATTGTCTTGTCCAATGTACTAAGTGATACACCAAGAGCCTTAGCTACATCAACTCTAGGAAAGCCCATAGCCAACATGTCTTGTGCTCTTGCTGTCTTAGCAGACGTCATCAATAGACGCTGTGGTGGGGTAGCCAATGCACGTACCTTGTCCATGTCTGCATGCTTTAGGATCTCGGAGAGCTTTGTATCACTGATAGCCCCTGCCTGTATGGCATCCCATTCATCTTGTGTGATGTCGATCTGGTGCTTCTTAGCACCAGTGCGAGCACGTGCATTATCAAGGGTGACGGCCCTTACTTTCTTAGTTACTTCTTCATCTTGATTAGGGTTGTCATGCTTGATAGCCTTCAGGTTAGACCTTGCAATGATCTGTGCCTGCCGTTCAAGAGGGGCACCTTGCTTAGCAATGTGGAGCTTAGCATCAAGAGAACTAACCTGGGGGGCGTACACTTTCTTAGCACTAGGGTTTGATTCAGCACGGGGGGTGTTTAAAGCAGCAAGGCGGGCCTGGTTAGCAAGAGCCTTCAACTTGTTAGCATGATTAGCATACAAGTTCTCCATAGGGGTACCAGAGGAGAGCTCGTGTGCATCCCTTGCTTCTGCCATCCTAGTGGTCTTAGTCTTCCTAAGTTCACCTGTCTTATGGTTAGGCCTACCTGTGAGCTCATACCTTTTCTCACCAGTAACCTTATCTACAGGTCCACCTTTAGCATGAGACCTAGGCTTTCTCTGATCTACTCTTACATCAGACCGAGCCCTTGAGATGAGGGTTGCTGCACCATGTTTGTCTTTCCCACCCTTACCAGCACCAGGTTGTAGCTGATACTTGTCCTTCAATCCCTTAATGTTGTTGTCAATGTATGATTGTTTGTAATTAAGTTCATGCTTTTCAGCATCGATAACAACCATTGAATGACGAACAGCACGAGCAATCTCTGCATGAGAAGCGTTCTTAATGGTCATGTCTGTAATCAGATTAGAGATCTTCCCCATCTCTGTCTGAGTATTCGACATAACCTTCATACCCTCATGCTTAGGGTACATAGCCTTAGGGTCAAATCCCTTTAGATCTTGCAAGACTGCTGAATGAGTTACTCTTCCTGCATTGTTAGGAATAACAAGAACAGTATCTCCATCGAAGTCGGCACCAGAGAGCCATTCAGCTACAGTGTGATGAATACCAATAGCATCTTTAGATTCATCACCAAAGATTTTCTTTGCTTCTCTGTTTCTGTTATTAACGACTAGCTCAGGAATCTCGAACGTTCCACCATGAGGGTGACGAACAAGAACAACTCGTTCACCATTCTCGAAACTTGGGGCATAGACTTCTGTTCTCTTAATACTATCAACAGGAAGAAGAACAGCAACTCGTTGACGAGGCATCTGTGCTGCTTGGAGATGTACTGAAGCAGCATCTGTGCCATCAGCAAATTCTTCCAAAAGCTTCTTCTTGACAGTTGGGTTAGTTAGCTTTGAAATATCCTCGAACGTATCTTGACGATGTTCGTAAGTCATATCCAACTGTGTCTTAGCAAGCGTTGGGCTTTGCTTAGACAACATTTGCGATGAAAGACTACGAGACCATTCGTCCCATTTACCTTCTTCATTCACAAGATTCATAACCGAAGTAGGTTTGGCATCAGGATGCCCTGGTTTATCCAAGATCTGCCGAGATATGATCGAACCAAAAGGAAGATCTGGCGGATTATCAGAGTTCTTCTTCATGGCGTCAAGTTTATTACCAGTATCGGATTTATTAGTATTGAACATTAGATCTACCCCATCAGGTAGATTATCCTTATACATGGCCATGCCCTTGAGATATCGATCTGGGCCAACCTGTACTCTAACCTGAGCATAGTTGTTTCCACCAAGAGAAATATCATCTACGCCACGACGAACATAAATAACACCGTCCGCTGTTGCTCCACCTTCTTCTTTGTATCGAACTGCGACCCTGCTTGGTTTGATTGCTAGGGCGGGCTTAATTTCAGAATATGTACGCCCACCATCATCAGACCAACCGCCAGGAACAACAATCTTATCCTGATTAAGAAATAGATCTCTTTGCGTAACACCAGGAGGAACAAGAACCTTGAACCTGGTATCATGCTCTGTTGTTACCTGAGCAATATTCACTGGATGAACAGAATATCCCTGTTCCTTTAGAACAGCAAGTGCGTTGTCAAGATTATTCTGTGTAACACCCATTCTGTTAGAAGTCCCTTTGCCAACATCAATATATGTATGTTGGTCGACTTCCTTCTTAAGTGTGGCTACTGTTGCAGTACGAATATTGAGTTTGTCTGCAGCGCCTTCCTTAAGGAGCGATCTTACTGTGGAATCAGCAATTCCCGTCTGCTTAGATATAGCAGCAGGGCTCATTCCCTTGTCGTTGAGTCGATGGACAGTTGCATGATCAGCAGCTTTTCTTTCGGCTCTGGCATTCGACTTCCGAGCACGATATTCTGTGCTCTTGATCCCCAAACCATCCATGATTTGTTGATCAGTGAGACCTTGCGACTTCATATCTTCGATGTAGTCGATGATGTCTTTGTTTCTGGTGTTCTCATTATCTCCTGAACCCCAAGGATAACGTCCTGAGTGACGAGGAGTACCATAGTGCGCCAGATATTCTTTCTCGTCAAGGATCATTTAACACCCCCTAAAAACGGTCTGATGCTCGGATTGCTTCAATTTGCTGATCGAACTCAACAATCTTATCCATGATACTCAGAATATTCTCAGCAAAAGGGATAAAGACACGAACTTCATCTCGCTGGTAAATACGTAGTTCCATCTCAATCTCGAACGGATCGATTGAATATTCGAGACAGAACAAAGCCGCATAAACCTCGAGTTGTTTCTCTGACGTTGCAACTATACCAGTCTTCAGATCGTGAATTCTTAGCTTACCTCGCCTGAAGGATATGGTGTCACAAGTACCGAAACAGTTGTTTGAGTAATATAGCATCTGCTCACATGTCATCTTGTACCCAATGGCATCATTAACATATGTGGCTAATGCTTGATTTGCTTTAGACAACTTTACGCCTAGCCTAACGGCTTCATGGGCTAATGCATGCAGATCTGTTCCTCGCCTAGCTGACATAGCAGCGAAGAATCTAGCTTCTAGTTTCTGGTCATTGTAATTTAACCAGTGATAGTTGCTAGGACTAAGGAATGCGTGCTTCCCAATCAATTCCGAATGAGAGTTGAAGTTCATGTAATACTTCCTCTTCATTCTCAGGATATATGAATGACGCGAACGACATGTCGTTCAGCAGCCCAACATAATACTCCTGATTAGGTCGATGATCCGAGGTGGGGGCTAATTTTACCTCAAGCATGGCCCAATGGTTTCTATACAAAATAAGAATGTCAGGTACACCCTGAACATACTTTGGGTCATTCCTAAGGATAACACAACCGGGCAAGAGATCCCGAATACGTTTAATGAGTGCTAGCTGGTACTGAGTCTCTCTCATTCAGCCTCCCAAAAGTTAGATCCTTTACCCTACTCTTCATTAGATGCGTAGTTTTTACTACATACTTATATATATGTGAATCTTTGGCCTGTAGGGAACACCATTCTGTCGTTTCTGATAGATGTGAGAATATCCTTACACAGAATCCCATTGACGATGGACGCTTCAAATATCGAACTGTACACCGCTCCATGCTGATCTGCAACGGGCCCATTGAAATACCAAGTCTGAATCTCCTGAAACTGTTTTGTGTAATACCATGAGAACCAACGAGGACGCCAGACAATGTTAGATGCCTTCAGATTATCCCTATTACCATCTAATTGAATAGGCGTGTCATACACATCCGATTCACCTTCTACGAACGCTCGAGCAACTAAGCTCTTGACTTGACGACGATACTGATATCCATCCGCAACCATCCCTACAGATAAGGCCCCGCCTGTAACGACAGACAACGTTAGTTCTCTACCTGTGCGAATTTTGTATACCTTACCCTGATTACTTACTTCGTAGTCGGGAAATCCTTGAATGACTGCTCTCTCTTCATACATCTCATTCTCATTTCATAAAGTTGTGGACAAACATGAACGCAAATATGACGAACGCACCTACTCCGCCTACCACAAACGCAGTGATGCAACCAGTAATGAACATTTCGATCCATCTGGGCAGTTCCATATATAACCCTCCTCTCTTTTTTCTCCACCGGCAAATAGGCGAATATTACCCCCTTTAAAAAGTCTTGGTAAGAACGAGCTTTCTATATACATGCATTCTATATATAAACCTATTGTATTATTCTATAGTAAAGTAAATAAATGCCAGTATGCCGAAATCGTACATAATTCCTGCTCAAAGTATTGGCAAACGTCCGTCAAGGGGCTGGCGAGGGCTCGACAAGTGCCGGTTTTAGCATGGAAAGTATGTAATTTCGTTCGTTGAAGTTCTCTTTTTTCACCAGAGCCTCTTTCACCGCTTTTGACACCGGACTAGTGCTAACCAAGATATAGTAGTACAATTTGGTGAAAGGTGTGTCAATTCGGTCAATTCTGCCTTGACTTTGCACAAAGTTTTTGTACGAATATGTCAAGGAATACTGCACCATAGCGTCCGTAGTAGTGCAATTCCAGCCTTCAGCACCCGAAGTATACTGAACAAGATACACCCATTTGTCCTCATCTGGCACTGGTTGCTTCCTATGACCATTCCATTCAGCCACTGTTCTGAACTGAGAGAGTGTCCGCAATATCTCAAGTTCATAGTTGAAGTTGTAGAATATGATGAGTCTAGGATGACACTTCATGAGTGTCTTCACCATCTCGAGACGAGACGGATCACTGTTGTCAATCTTCCTCATGACACGGAATAGCTCACCAATATCCATGATTGGACGATCATCATAAGGATGCCAACGACGCTTCACAGCCATGTCCCATAGCGTCTTGTCATACCCACAATCAAGATAGTTGAGTATCCGTTCAGTGTGTTTGATGTATGGCATCTCCACCAAGATATCGTTGCGGTAGAGCTCTAGCCTTTTGGTCTGAAGGTAGCTCATGATTACTGGGAATTTTACGTACGGTGCATAGACGCAGTGTGTACGTTTGAATTCGGTGATGTTCTTATACCATCCGTTTGCGATGAATATGGGAGCATAATCCATCCATGTATCCCCAGGAGTAGCAGTCAACAATATCCAGTGATTGAGGGGTGCGATCTTCAGGAAAGCTTTAACCCACGTACCGTTACCAACAAGTCGTTGCTCGTCAAAGATAAAGAATTTCCCACTATAACTATCTCCCACGTACTTGGCAATGTTATTCCAACTGTCGACTGTAATGCTTCCATGAAGCGAAATATCAGATCTTGTACTGATGCCGAATTGTGCAGCTGTTCCTTCCCAATCGAGACTGTCACGCTTCTTAGCTGTAGTGATGACAATGATGTCCCGAGGGGATTCTCGTTCGACGTAATATCCGATTGCGGTGGCTGACTTTCCACTTCCGACTCCTCCATACAACACCTTCCCGTTTCCAAGTTGCTTGATTGCTTCCTTCTGATGTTTCATCAATTCCATAGTCACCTCCTTTCTATATTAAAAAGAAAAAGGGATAACCCTTGTTAGGGGGTTACCCTTCTGGTTCACACCATGATCTGATTCGCAATTGAATCGATCTCCTTGTAAAGGACCGTCAGCTTCGCAGCGACAACAGGCTTGTTGTACTTTCCCGACTGAATCAGCTCATCCCGATATGCGCACAGCGCTTCCAGGACGACCTTGTTCGTCGTGATTTCCTCAACCTTATTGTTCTTGCGGCCAACAACCTTTGCGATGATCTTGTTCATTACCAATTCCTTTCGTAGTTATTCTCCATTATATGCATTGTAAATCCTGCGATCAGAATGGCAAAAAAGATGAAAGTAGGGCCCCGAAGGGCCCCACAATCACTTCCGCTTGTTGTTGACGATCCACACGATGCCAACGATGCCGAGCACGCCAGTGATCAGCGAGATGATGGTGATCTTCCTCATTACTTCACCTCCTCAGGTTTAGTCCAAATAATTTGATCGAATGGAATGAGTCGTTCAAGGTAATATTCAACTGCCTTGTTGACAAGGAAATTGGCCGAAACGTCTCTTTCCGCGGCTGCCTTCAGAATCCTGTCGTATAGATCCTCATCGAATCTAACAGATATGGATTTCTTAGTTGTGTCCGTTTTACGGCTCAAGCCCAGGCTCCCCAACCTTGAGTATGCAAGATATGAACCGCACACCGAAGATTGATGTATCCGTTCTGAAGACCTGACACAGTCGTGCCACAGTCATCCGCCCACATCGGCATCACCTGCATGAGACCAGTAGCGCCAGAGCGGTTTCGCACTCCTTGCTGGCACTTGGACTCACGCCACATGATGCGGTCAACGGTTCTCCACTGATTGAATTGGAAGCCGGCTTCCATAGCCTCTTCATACCAACCAGGGCATTTGGAACCCATGGGGGCTTTCGCAGGAATCGCCAGATCGATCTTGGCGAGCTCTGCCTTAGCCGTCACAGGATCCTTTGCAAACCAGTCTGCCCAAGCTGCGTGCTCAGCAGGCGTACAACCTGCCACACTAATAAGCCCGACCAAAAGAATTGCAATCCGTCTCATTGTGTCTCCTTGTTTGAGGAATATAAGAGGCAGTTTTACTGCGTACCTCAGGCAGTGGGATCCGCGCAGGGTGAGATACGAGGCGTCCTACGGCTGCAGCCTAGGACCGTCCCTCAATACCCCGAAACCACGCTTCCGTTCTTCTAATAATCATGGCGCCATCTCCTTTGTTCGAAGAGAAAGTGAGAAGGAGGTGTGCCGCTAAGCGTACGACACTCCCTCCTCCCCGTCCTCAGAATTCTGCTTCCTGTTAGCAGATCCCTCTCGACGTGCAGGTCCACGAGTGTGAGGGTATGTTACCGCAGCTGGTGCTGAACGGGTTATTTCCGAGCGGTTTTTTGGTTAGCGAGCCGGACTGATCAATGTCTAGCAAGTTCTGTGTGACCTTCACAGCTTATCGGGGCGGTCTGACACACCAGGCGGACAGGTTTACAGACTGTACAGTTTCATGACGACTGCGGGCGAACGCGTCATCACGGTACTGTAGCGCCCCACGCTCTGAGCCTAAAAGCTATTTAACGTCGCTCAGTCGACGTCTTCCACACGAACCGTCAAGTTCGTAAGGCTGTTAGCGAACTCTCGAGCGAGTTCTCGGTTGGGGAAGCTCTTGAGGATTGGCCAGTTCGTATCCTCTTCCGAGGCTAGGAACACGAGCCACTCATGAACTCCTTGGGTGACATAGAGGTAATACATTACCCTCCTATTAGTTGATGTTCACTTCTCGAAGACGTTGAACAGATGCTCATCGACCGAGTTCAAGAAGATGAAGCCCAGATCTTGGTAGACCTTGACGTCATCGATCGTGTAGCTCGTGTCGTCTTTCGACTTGTCCACGAACACCACGAGGAAATCCTTCTGCGCCTCGGGCAACTGCTCAAGAACCTTCGCCAATTCCTTACCGGTCATTACAACTCCTTGCTAGTAGAAACGTTAGAAGAAAATTTCCGTTTTCCTGTTACACAGGTGTCTCATCTCTTCATTATAGGCGTTGTAATTCCTGCGATTCAGCTACTCGGCGCCTCCGACTTGTCAGAGTTGATGAATTTGACCCACGGCTCAATATCCTCAGTCTGCTCGGTGAACTGATCGTGAAAGATCTTACGCGAGTAGCAGCGGACGTTCTCGCCCATCTTCGTCATGAAGAATTCTGGGTACACCCGGAAGACGTTCGGAACGAGCCTACGGTCAACGAGGATATAAGGCGTACCATCTTCCTTCTCACGAAGGTCACCAACGAACTTGGCCACCTCCGCAATATTCTCTTTAGTGATTTCGACTGCCTCCACGACGAAGGGCTTGCGGACGTACGTAGTAAATTCCATATTTCCGATCTTTCTGATGAATGGCGGGCTTTTTTTCTTACTCCGCGTAAGTAGCTGGCGGATCTTCATTAATCTTGTACTTCCTCTCGAGGGCGTCCTCTGCGATCGTCACAAACATCGACTGCAGATATGCCTTGATTCCTGATTTGCCGTTATTACTCCAATTTGACCCCCGGGCGATTAAATCGACCGTCTCAATATCGGCCCAATCCAGAACCTCGATACTTTGTTCGTCAAGGTGAGTTCTCGAAGTGGATGTGATTAGCACCACCCGAGGTGGACGAATATCGAATCGAACAGCGACAGAGATGCAAGGAGTGGGATCGTCTCCCTCCTCCTGCGGCTTGAGGTAACGGACATTCCATCCGTCATTCAGCATTTCCTCAGCAGTTTCTGGGTCAAGAATAACCGAGAAGACCTTGCTACCCTTTGCGTTGTAGAGGCCCTCCCTTCCGCTGAAGTTCTTGAAGATGAGCCGAGCATCTTCAACCATGAACGTCCTTGGGTCATCAGCCATCACTTAACTCGCTTCTTCATGTTGAAGTGGAGCTCAGTGTCGTACTGTGTCCCGATATACCATCCAAGGAGGGCGAATGCCACGATCCCGAATGTGCTTTTCTGTTTTCCAGTCATTGTTTCTCCCAAAGTATCTCTTCACCGTTGAATAGTTTTACAACAAGACCTTTACCATCAAATATGAGGTGATGCTCAACCCACACCATCAAGTCTTCGGTCGTCATTCTGTCTGCGAAGGGATTGAAGATCTTACCGATCAACGCTTTCTTCGCTCCTTCGGGCAGCACATTGAATAATGCATACCCGGTTGGAATATGATGAATCTGTGCGTACTGATTTATGAATGACACATAGTCATAGTCGAATATGTCCATTCTTGTCACGAGACCAACTCCTCGTATGGGACGAACTGCTCAATGGCCTTCAAGGCTTCTTCCTTAAGATGCTCAAAATACGCCATGTCGGTGAATAGCTCGTCAATGTCATTGCGATGACGAGCCACATCACGTTCAATCCAGGAATATCCCTTAGTACCACTGACAGCATACTTCTTTCCGTCCTTAACTCTCCACAGGTCTCCACCACCGTCTCGAACTGGCATGAAACTACCGGTTCTACCGACGTGGCGCATCTCTTCGAGGACACCCTCCCCGATCATGTCGAGGTACATGGCTCCCTGTGTAACATTCTTCACTTCACAGAGGTCGTCGAATTCGATTCCCTCATGAGAGAAGAGCTGTTTGTAGACATATGGCTGCTGGAATTGAGCGCCGACAGCAGTCCAATGACCCTCAGCACGAGCCACGTACACGGCATCGTTAACAAGGCAGAACTTCTCATACGTCTTTTCGTGTTCGAAATCATAACCATACTCCTTGCCGAATTCAATTACGAAGTCGATGATCTCTTGTGTTGCATTCGGAATCTTGATTGAGTCCGTCTTAATATGAGCAACCGTGAAGCCTCTGTCTTGCACAGCATGCTTCAAGTCGATCATGAACAAAGCGCCTCGCTTGGCTACGATGTTATCCAAGTTTCGTCGATCTCGAAACGCATTTCCGAAACTAGCACTTGTAAGGCCGTAGACGATGTTGATCGCGATCTTGAGAGCATACGAAAGCGCCTGAGCGCCCTCAGGGTCGTGCTCAGCATCAGCAAGATACTGTACGAGCTTACCGTCAAATAGAAGGCGGGCTTCGTCGTACTTCTTATGCTTGATTGCCATACGAGCCGCTTTGAGGGCACTGAAGTTCTTTGTGTAGGGTCCAAAGAGATCAAGCTGCTCGATACTCGTCGGATGCATAGACGCCACGTCCAGAAGCGCGACGTTCTGGTAAAAACCTGGTTCGGCGAAGACGTAACCGCCCTCACCTGTAACCTCTCCACAGTATGTACTTTCCTTTCCATTAAACGAATAACCCGGAAACCTCTCGGCAAGGTCTGTGTATACAAACTTGTCTTGTGGGTTCTTGTCGTCTCCGAATATGATCTTTGCTGTATGCTGCTGTGTCGTGTGATTGACAGACAGTCCAGAAAGTTCACTAAGGATTTGACGAGCAACAAAGTCCTGTTTCCGATACTCGAACACAGCCTCTGTAGATATGACATCATTAGCGCAATACTCCTCAACTTTCGACCATAGACCTTCATCGACTGGCTGATCCCATGGAAGATCCAACTCCATGTGATGGATTCCGAGTTCGATTTGGAACTTCTTCAAGCCCTTCTTTTCCGAACTGAAATCATAAATATCAGCGTATGAGAGATTGTAAGCCTCTCCAAACAGCGCACTCGGATTATGAGCCTGATTAGTGATGATGTCTTGGCTGAGGTTGAACAGCCCCTCAAGTGAGTAACCCATATACCTTGCATAGAGAATATGGTTGTCGTAACGACGGTTATTGAACCCCACGAGCTTCATGGAGAACAACTTCTCCACTTCCTGGCCACTCGGATTGATCATTCTGACAACCGTGTCAGATCCTTGCATCTTCCAACACACGATAAACAGATTAGGATATACCTCTACGTCGAAGAAGACCAGCGGAGCATCAGAAGCCTTGGCTTCTTTCATCTCTCCTTGCCCAGCAAACTTCATCGTCTGTACTAGCTTGATACACGCAGAAGCTTGGTTAGTGCTCTTAGCAGCGAACGACAGAATAGCCGAACGCATATCAGTGAGATCGTAAGACATACCATCAGCGTAAGCTTCGTCAAGAATATGATGGATGAAATCAATCGACGGCTTCGTTCCAGGGTGAATTTCCTTTCTCAGATTACGTTCGATTAAGTTTCTCAACCCCTTTTCTGTCTGAATACTTTGTCCTTCGATCATCTTCTTCTCCCTCTTTGGCAGTCCACCAGTGAGCGTCGTAACATCAAGGCTGTTGCATTTCGTGAGCTTTCTCCGAAGCGAGCTATCGCCTAGAAGAGTTTTGATTTCGATGCCCACATCCAGAACAGAACTAAGATCTTCAACGCTACCGGCGTACAAATAATGAAGATGTAGTGCTTTTCCACTTTGGCTCACTTCTGTATAAGTTGGAGGCATCTTGGACGCCTCTTCGATATTACGTTCAATATCCTTCTCCCCGTCCTCATTTACAAGATCGAAGTCAATGACAATATGCTGCTCAGGAATCTTGACGTAGTGAAGCTTCGTTGGATCGAGGTCCTTCAAGGTAGTCGATACATTCTCCCACTTCTTTCCCGGGTAACCACTCTCCTTGGCGTACTGCGCAGGTTGCGTCGGATATAGAGTGTTGAATGCTGATCCATGGGTAACAACATCAAAGTCGTGAAGTTCGATTGTGTATGAAGTGTCTGGTACAAACGGAGCTGGTCCATACTCGGGTAGTCCCTTGAACCCAATATACACGCTTCGGTATTCCTTCTCGCCAATGACGTGTCGATCCTTGAAGTCCTCGAAGTAACTGAAGAGCTCATCCCTAACCTCGTGATATTGCAGTCTCTTGACAATGTTAGCATCTTCGCAATACTTCTTGTACAGTTCCCAAGCATTCTTGAGCTGAGTTCCGTCCTGAGTCTTGAAGATATCGAAGTGTGCTTCAATGAAGTTGTAGAAGCTGTTGGTCAGCATCATCATCTTCACGGGAATATAACCCTCGTAGTAGAACTTCCCCATCTCACGGTATCGACGCAAGCACTTCTCAGCGATTGCTCCGAGCTCGTAGTTGATGTTCTCCATGAGAATATGGTAACGACCAGGCTCGATCTTTGCTCCCGTAGGATGCACATCGATGAGTCGTCGAGTATTACCCGACTTCGCATCTGTGATCTTGACTGGCTTGTTCGTCCCCACAATCACGAAAGCATTAGGCCTGATGGTGAAAGCAGACTTATACTTCACATTGATGTTCATCGAGTCATGCCCGACAATTGAGTTGAGCTTGGTGTTGTCCTCTACTCTGGAGAGGTCTCCATCGTGTTGGATTGCCACGAGAGGGTTTCGCTCGAACGCCTCCATTGAGAACGTGCCATTGTTACTCGTCAGGGCCTTGGCTTCAAAAGTTGAGACGTAACCTTCAAATAGCTTCTCAATGATCCCAATAACCGTTGATTTGCCACTAGCAGGGGGTCCGTAGAAGACCAGGAATTTCTGGATCCATTTTGAATCTCCAGCAACAATTGCTCCAATTGCCCACTCAATTTTATCACGTTCGTCTGCTGAATATAGAACTCCGAGAAGTTCATCCCAAGCTCCAGTGGATCCTTGCTCTAGGGAATATGGGAGTCGCTTGCTGACATAATCCTTCTTCTCCACCTTTGTGTTGGCAAAGGTAATATTCTCGTCCAAGGGATGGTAGTTACCCTTGTCAGGCAGGTTACGAATATACTTATTGAACTTCTCCCAGCTTCCCGTGCTGAAGTTTCTTGTTACGAGAGGCTCAACAAGCTGTCCTTTCTTCTCTTCCTCATCTGCAAAGGCATACAGATCGGCATCGACCATCCGTTGTACGTCGAACTCATTCGTTGACCACATGTTCAGTTCTTCGTCCCACACTGCGTAGAACGCTCCACCTCTAGTCATGAGATCATCAAACTTATCAACCACCCAGTCAGGGTACGCTTGAGCGAGACCTTTGGTCTCTTTAGTTCTAATCTTATAGAAGTCCACGTACCCTCCTCTCACGGCATTCGGTCTTGATCCAATAGGTACTCACAGAATTGATACCAAATTTCAACTTCTCTCTGATCATGCTTGGGGTCTTGAATGGGAAATATCCCGCCCCGTCCATTAAGATCATAGGTCCGCCAGATAACGTTATATAGTATCTCTCCGATTTCATCAGAGGTAACACCTGATCCATCTGTAAATTCATCCATCCCAAGATTCTGCATGAACTCCCAGAACCATTCCCAGGCTGGGATGTCCGTAGAATATGCAGCTCTACGAGAGAATGCGATGAACATCTCGAGCATTGAGCAGCCAGTAGCTGTTCTCCACTCGATGTCATCAGGAGCATGTGCTTCTATGATGAATTCACTTCGGAGTTCCAATCCATCCTCTGCACGATTATCATCTCCTGAAAGAAGCCACACAAATTCTGTTTGGTGTAGCGTCCTTAGGAGGTTCAAATGTGTAGTGGCTGCGGATCTCAGTGTTGGTTTTCTTACCTTTGCAATGAGCCAGTTGAAATATAGATTCTCAGCAGGCTCAGTGAATCTCATTCTGGTCTCATTCGCCTTGGGGATTTAGAGTGCCGCAAGTCATCTTTAGCCATTTGACTCTCGATTTGAGCGCCTAGAACCTCGACTTGATAGAATCCACGGTCTCGAATAACTTCGTACTCAGTTCCCACAATTGGATTACGAATATAGACGATACTAGGATCCTCACTTCCCTTCCCAAAGAGAAGTGGCCCAAGCATCTTTTCATGATCGTACATGGGAATATCTTCTTCATCACATACAACTTGATCACCTTCGTAAAAGGTGATAGTCAACTGCGTGTTGTCTTCTTCGTTGGTGATGAACTCGTCTCTATGAATGATGTACGGCGCATCATCCGTTCTGAGCGGTACCTCATACGAATAGTCCCAATCAGCCGTTGGCTCTGGTGGCTCATCAAATATGGTGAAGTGAAGCTCATCTTCAGTCTCTTCCACCACGATTGTATGAACACCAGGAGGTAGTTCACTTTCATCATTAACAATGATGATCGGAGGAGCGTCAGCTATCTGAGCCTCGAACAGAGGTGGTTGCGTATACTCCTCTAGTTCAGTGAACTCAACGCCATCGTCCTCAGAAGGGACATAACGATAATCCCACTTACGCTTATGGATGAAATATCCAACTGCTACGCCAGCAGCGAAAGAGATGGCCCCCACCGCAGCAGGGACCACCCATTCTTGCAAGTCTTCTTTTCGCATCACACCTCCTAGATCTTGTCGTAGACAACGCCATCGACGTTGAAGTCGAGCAGAATGCTCTGTTCCATTCCGTTTACGAACCTTGAATTGAACGCCTCAAAGATTCCGAAACTGATGTATCCGTCACCATCGCCCTTGTGAACCCAACCAACGACTGCGCCTTCTCTCGTTCGAGCAATATCGAGCGCATCGTACACTTCGTTGAGGAACACGTGACCCTTGGCGATCAGCTTCTGATTGAAGTAGTTCTGCTGACACTGGATGAATATGCGATTCAACTCCGCATCTCTTTGCCAGTTCGCAGACGACTCATCGAAGAACTTTGCGTATGGTGAATATGTGTTCGGATCCACCACCTTGAGCTCTAGATCGCCTTGGTCGGTGTCACAAAGCTCTGTACGAGCTGAGTGGTAAATATCGAGTTCCTTCTCTTCTCCAACAACCTCACGAACCCGATCGCGATAGTTGGCATACGCCGTTGAGACTGCAGAATATGCAGCCATCAAAGCGTTGTTACGGTTCACGAGCTGCCTATGCGACTTCGACAGAAGCGCGATACCAGCCACACTGACGATAACCGCAGGTCCGTAGAGCTTGCAGATGTTGATGGCGGTCTTGCCGTAAATATACGCCGTGTCACGACGCACTTCTTCCGGCGTGCCGAGCTTGTGGAGTTCCTTGACTGCTTCGAGATCTTCCTCGAGCTTCCCCATGGTCTTGGAGAGCTGGAGAGTTGCCCGGCAAGCGAGGACGGTTCCACCAATGACTGCAGTAATGCCGAGACCAAAGAGAATGGACGGCGAGTTCTTCTGGAGTTTCAGGCTCGAACGGCCTGCCAGACTGGACACTGAATTCGGAATGAGGTTCATGTTGTTCTCCTAAATTTCTTCCAATGGTGGCAATTCGATCAGATATCCCTCACGAACCTGACGAATCTCTACGTTCTGCAATACTGTCCATCCCCACTTGTTATCGATATGCGAAGTAGGCTGTTCAAGCGCATCGTATAGATCCGCCAATGATACAACTTCATACTTCTCGAGAATATCGTACAAGAGCACTACAACGGCTTCAGCATCAGCCCTGTTTACAAGGATGATGTCTGTGATGTCACGTCGATTGTTTCTGTACCTAGGAGGTTGCCCAGGGAGATGAACTGGACCACGCTCTCGTGGATCTACATAGATCGGAGCTCTTGGTAGAGCTGGATTGTTATACTGAACCCTTGGTCTCATCTCCGTAGGACGACGAAACCTGGATTCTCCAAATATGACTCGCTCAACACCCTTAGACACCATGTCCACAACCAGATTCCGTAGAGCAGGAAGAAGTACATCCCCTGCCACGTAAGTGGCTGCTACCTTGAAGTCTCCTCCAAAGAAGGTGTCTCGCATCCGCTTTGCAACGGGCTTTGGCTTTCGAACAACCTCACCAGTGATGACCTTTTCGATCTTCTTGTCAGGAGGCTTGGGCTTTTTGTCTTTGTCTGCATTACCTTGATAATCCATACTTACCCTTCAATTTTTGGAGCCGGAAGCGGTGGGACCGTCGGCTTGTCGGAATTCTCAGCAACTTCCTTTGGAATAACACCCTTGATGAATCGCGTTGCTGCATCATCACTCGAGGCGAGCTCCATGAACAGCTCATCAAAAGCAGCTGTTTGAGAGAACTCTTCACGAAGCTTGTCGCTCTTGATGAATCGCTTACCCTCAGGATCCTTGATTCCGTAGGCCATGAGGACGATCTTCTTGACTTCAGTGATAACGCCTCGAATATCCGAGGATTTGATCATTCTTTGGATGGCTGCTTCGAGTCCACCATCAACACTGGTCTCCAGATCGATGATCTCCGTTCTGGTCAAGTTGAAGTAGAACGTCTCTGTGATCTTCTCACCATTGAAATCCTCATAGGTGATATCTCGCTTAAGCATTCTGAACCCTTCTTTTGTGGTGGGAGAAAAGTTAAATGAGGAGAGTATACTGCATCCATTGACACTTTCGGCCTAGCTGTAGTTATCTAAGTAACTCGTTCTAAGCGATCTCTCTCCTCACTATAGGCATTGTAATTCCTGCGATTACAACGGTTTCACATAATTATAGTCAAATGCCAGGCATGGACGTCCATCTGGGGTAAGCACAGTTGTGAACTCGAGGTCCATCAACTTCTCGCTCCCCCATCCGAGATCGTTCGATACGCTCGTACGTTGCAGTTCGAGAATATGGTACAGATCATCCAACGTTGCATACTCTCGCTTCAACGCTATCGAGTTGACTTCATTCTGCGCCTTCCTGAGCGTCTCCATGTCGCTTGTGAAATATCGACCTGTATAGAGCTCACAGCACAACACGTTCCCAGGACTGCTCAAAAGCAGAGCAGACGGGGGGTTGTTTGTTACCTTGTCTTCTGCAACCTTATCTCTAACGGCCAGAGCTTTATGTTCACCGAACTCTTGGACGACCTTATCTCGATATTCACCGAATGCTTGTTGAGATACAGCGAATGCAGACTGAGCGGCAATGGTCTTGGCGAAACTGACTCGATTGGAGGCAACGACGCATCCGACGGTTCCGACGGCTGAGACGGCTGTGGGAATATAGAGCTTCCAGACAAGCTTCACTCGCATCTTTCTACGAACTTTGGGGTCTACGGCATAGCCGTCTTGAACTTCTGCTTCTCTGATTACTTCAGCCGCCTTGAATGAAGCTTTCGAAGCCAAATATGCTGTGGCAATCGTCCCAACGCCGGCGACTACTGACAGAATGACTGGTGAATTCTCTTTTACGAATTTCTGGATTACTCCACCAACTACAGTCAACTTGTTCATCGTTTGTTACGCATCTCCCTAACGAAAATCCAGATGAGCCAGAACCCGCACGTGAAGCAGGTCATGAATACGTCGCCACAAAATTTGAAGAATCCGTAGCGTTTAGGTTGCGAATATGACATGTTTCCTCCTTCAGAAAAGTTAGATGAAGAGGACTTGGGTTCACAGCCCAATTAAAACTGTGATTTGCGGTTTAGCTCCCGCACCAGACGGATGGGTCTTACACCCACACATTCGTGTCTCGTCTTCCTCTTCACTATAGGCGTTGTAATTCCTGCGATTCTGAAAACGAAAAAGGAAAATACCTTTGATGTTCGGTATCTTCCTTGTTTGGTCACTTCTCTTCCTTGGGCTCCTCTTCCTTGACCGCCTTCTTGGCGGCACGCTTCTCCTTCAGCTTGCTGACGCCGAGCTTCCCGAGCTCCCACGCCCCTTTGCCGACCACCGGGACCAGCGCCGTTGCGGCGGTGATCACGAGGCCAAGCTTCAGATCGTCGGAACCCGTTCGCTCCATCGTCGGCTTCTGCCAGAAGTTGGTGCTGTTGAATTCGTTCATTGAAATTACTCCTTGTTTGATTGTTCTCCATTAGAAGCGTTGTAATTCTTGCGATTTCGAAAAAGGAAATACCTCGTCGGTATCTCCCTTTGGCGATCACTGATGGTGATTCACCTTGTAGTTGATCTGCTTCGCGTAGGCGCGGCGTCCTTGAGCCGCACTCGATGCGTCGATCAGCTTTGCCACGGCGTTGACCGCGAGCGCACTGACAGCGACGCACAGAATGGGGTTCTCGTTCCAAGCCTTCTTGAGCTTCTCTTTCCACATGGCTGTACTCCTTTGTTGTAGTCTCCATTAGAAGCGTTGTAAATCGTGCGAAAAAGTTAGAAGAACATACACATTGCCTCGTGCGTGCGAGGTTAGGTGGAGCGTCTTACTGACGACTTTTTACACCGTAGTGGGGCGTCTTATTGACGGCCTTTTACACTAACTGTATGTTCTTCATTATAGGCGTTGTTATTCCTGCGAAAAGTTAAATGAGAACATACACATTGCCCAGCGCGACTGGGTTAGGTGTGTTGCCTACTGGCATCTTTTGCACCGTAGTGTGTTGCCTACTGGCATCTTTGTTATCGGTCACTAACTGCATGTTCTCACTATAGGCGTTGTTATTCCTGCGATTTTTAAAAAGGAGAACCATTGCTGATTCTCCCTTTCTTCTACCATACCGGCTTCAGTCTTTGCAGTTTGACGCCATTGATGTTGTCAGTCTTTCCTCTCAGATGATCTGACACATGCTTGGGTGTAGTTCCAAGCGCCTTTGCGGCATCGTTCTGACTGTCGTACGTGATTCCCGTACCCAGTTCACGACACGGCTTGACCGGCTCGGTGCGTCGCTTATCGACGAACTTCACCGAGATGTTGTTTGTCGTCCTTGGTAGGACATTCAACGCTCCGTTGCTGGATGCAATTCCAGTTGCCGAAACGGTAACTTTGTTGAATTTGCCTGTTGCCAGGCAGTAGATGAGTGTTCCACACACTCCAATTGCCACTCCGGTGGCCCCTGCGATATACGCTTCTTTGTGTTCTTTGATGTGCTTCTTGATCTTCTCTGTCCTGTTGTTCTTCTTGTCTTCCATTATTGTCTCCATTTCGTTAAATATAGATAGCACATCGCTATCCACTATAAGCGCTGTTAATCTTGCGAAAAGGTAGAAGCATTGCTGCTTCCGCCTTTTGGTTCACCACTCTTCGTTCTGAGCGATGATCTTCTCGAACTGAAAGTCAGTCACGATGTCGTCTTCGCTTTTGCCGACGTATTCACCATTGTTGATCTTCCTCACGACACGGCCAGTGGCGACGAAGATCGCCCGGACTTCGGGGGACATTGCGTCCACCTTCTTCCGAGTCTTCCTCTTCGCCATCGCCTTCGTGATGATTTTCGTTGTGATGATACTCACGGCGCCAACTCCAACCGTAACGTAAACTGGGTTCACATTCTTGTTGTTCATTATTCTCTCCTTTGTAGTTCTCCATTAGAAGCGTTGTTATTCATACGAAAAAGGAAATGCATTGCTGCATCTCCCTTTTTTCAGACTGCCTTGTTCTTCTTCCTGAACTTACGGTCAGCAACCTTCTCAGCCAGCTTGTTGACACCGTACATTGCTGCGATTCCAATCCCTGCGATTCCCATCCCAACGACTGTTGCCAATGCAACGTCCTGTGCCCTCAACACTGATCCATCCGGATAAACTGTATGCTTATTCATTGAATATCTCCCTTGTTGTAGTCTTCATTATATGAATAGTAAATCCTGCGATCGAAAAGGTAGAAGCATCGCTGCTCCCGCCTTTTGAGTTTTCACAACTCGATTGTTTTGATAGTGAGAATGGTCCCATCTATGGTTGTCACGTCACCAGCCACATCCTCGTTGAACGCGTCAACAGCAGCCTTCCAGAACGCATTGTCGCGCTCCTCTTTTGTTGTGTTGTGCATGTTCGCTGAGTTGTGATTGATAACATCGATCAACCGGTCATAAGCCTTCTTCTCTGCCATTTCCAAATCTCCTTTGTAGTCTCCTCATTAGAATCGTTGTAGATCCTGCGATCGAAAAAGGATATACCTTGACGGCACATCCCTTTGTTCTCATTGGGGCTTCATTGCGTTCACAACCACCTGTCGGACCGTATCCAGAATGACGTAGCTGCACACAGCGATCCCGATCTTCTTGATGCTGCCTTCGAGTGTGCTACCAACAATTTTGGTTTTCTTCTCGAAGCCAACGTCAGGCTTCACGGAACCGGTGTTCGGCTCCTTCTTCTGGTCCACGACCTTGACTTGCAGTGACTTGTTTTTCCACATTTTCAAATCCTTTCTATGATTCCATTAGAAGCGTTGTTTTTTGTGCGAAAAAGGAAATACATTGCTGTACTTCCCTTTTGGTTCACTTCCTTAGTATGTGATCGAATGAAATCTTCATCCTCAACATCATGATCTCGCTGCTCAGTGCCAACTGGTAGAAGGTCTTCTCGATCTCGATGTCCTCATCCTCGCGCCACGCCTTCTGCAGTCCCAGTAGGAATGCAAGGCGGTGCTCGATTGTATCTTCGATATCGTTCTCCTTGAACGTAGTCAACATGAACTCGTTGATCTCTTCTGTCCTTGACGGCATTTTCGTTCTCCTTGTTCGGTAGTCTCCATTATAAGCATTGTAGATTATGCGAAACTTTTCTGAAAATCTCCCCCCGGGCAATTTTTCAGGTCGAAAATGCCTATTTCGCCGGAAAGGCCTCTAATTCGCGTTCTAAGGAGTTAACCCCCATTTCTGGACTAATAGTACCTTTTTCGCTCTAGAGGGGGCTTAAATCGAAAAATAGAAGCATGTTTTTTCAGAAAACATAGAAACCACGCTGAATCTGTTACGATCCAACATGATTTCCATGTTCTCCGAACTCCTTCGAGTCTCAGATCAATTCTTCGGCTTCAGAATGAATCCCATTCCCTTCGACGCCATCACGTGCCTCTGTTCGTATGCCACGATGACCAGGATTCCTGCGAGATTCCCGAGCACAATCGCCAATGTGTCCGCGCTGACACGGCTGTGGCGTTCTTCTGCCTTCAACCGCGTAAGCGACTCCAAATGAGCGACGAGCTTGGGGTACTCCGGGGAATCCGGACCAAACGTTTTCATTTCGTCCAGAACCGCCTTGATGGGCGCATCCAGTGGTGAGATCCGCTTCCTTGCGAATAGTCTCAACTGATTATCCTTTCGTTGTTCTTCATTATAGTCGTTGTTTTATTCGCGATTTTCGTCTTCGGACTCTGGAATGACCTTGAATGTGATGTATCTCATGTTTTCAAGGAGATCCGGGTCTTTATCGATCTCAAGACTGAATATCTTCTTCCCATCCTCGGTACGAGTCAGAATCATTCTGCCAACACCCGATTTGTCACGGGCAATGTAGTTAAACATATAGGCAAGACCAATTCCAAGCACAATCCCTATACCAAGCCAAAGTACCATCATTCTCCCAAAATCTTGAATAGTCCGCTTCTCAACGCTGTTACATCGGGGACAGAAAGCGTCGGATGTCCACTTTCTCCGTTTTCATCTTCGATTTCGACATACTCGATCACTCGCATCTTCGCGATTTGCCCGAAATTACCATTCAAGGAGACAATGTCCCCAATATTGTAATCTCGTCGATACCGATACATCGAAAGATCCGAAATATCAGCTCGTGTGATCGTAATCAGGGTCTGTTTGGCAAGAACCTGCTTCCCTCGAGTAGTCATCTTGGCCAATACGCTAGTCAAGGCGGTTCCGGTCGGTGGAGCGGTCAGATTGCCATCAATATCACTTCCATCGACGACCATCATCTTACGAGCGTACTTAGTAGGCCCTAGATCCACAATAGTGTTGACATAGCGCCCAACCACCATGGCAGAGTTCTTCAGGACGCGTCCACTCCAGAAGTAGTCAGCTCCATCAAGATCTCCAGCCTTCCAGGAGAATATGATCTTGGCTGACTTGTCAACGCCCTTGTAGACCTCCATGATCGTCTGTGCGTTGTTCCCACCGAAGGTGTTACGACGAATGTTCCTGATTCCGAGGTCATCGACCGCTAGAATCTCGAGGAGATCGTTATATACAGGGCCACGTTTTAGTGATCGTGCTTCGGAGGTACCTGTGCCGGTTACGACGGTCGTAGCAAGGACGTTTCCCAATTGGTCGCCGGCATTTGATGTAGCTGCAATGTGATCGTTGATTAGCTTTACCGCTTGCGTCCACGTGTTCCCTGCTGCCAAAAGATACTCGGTGTATGTCGACGATGTTCTCGCTTGGTTAGTACCGGTGATCCTGTTCTCCAAATATGTCTCAAGCGACCTACCGGTGATCTTGATGTCCGGATCCGAGGGAGCGTCCTCATCGATCTCCTGATTCTCGACAATCATTACTTCCATCGTGTCTGCATGCGAGATGAATGTGCCGATCGGGAGGAAATCACTGAGTCCTGTACTCAGTTTTGCGATGATCTCGAATTCTCCCGGCTCTCGATACCGTTCTACCCACATAATGCTGGTTGCATTATTGATTACCTCGCCTTGTTCCAAGACGGTTGGATCTGCACCAGGATGAAACTTGAATACTTCCATCACACCCCCCAGTAAGCCGCGTAATATTCCAACTTATTCCAAGCAAAGGAGCCGATCTCCAAGAAGTAGAATGTGTTTGA
>Ga0157375_10000324_pt1 | contig 42877 bp, 39 predicted proteins | sample M35metaG_FD_115311 | JGI IMG/M metagenome (GOLD analysis project Ga0157375, IMG submission 115311) | Miscanthus rhizosphere microbial communities from Kellogg Biological Station, Michigan, USA - M3-5 metaG | ecosystem: Host-associated > Plants > Roots > Rhizosphere > Soil | place: USA: Michigan...
AAAGGATGTACATCTTTATACCCTTGATACAAAGGGGTCCTCCGACTTCAATGCGAATGTAGAAAGAGCGCAAATCGCAAAACTACCGGTCACGCATATCCTAAATTCAGCGGCGTTTCCGAATTCAAAAAAAGGCGATGTCATCATTGACGCTTTATTTGGAACCGGATTGAACCGGCCCGTATCGGGATTGGCCGCCGAACTCATTTCACATGTAAACCAACAGGGTCAAAAAATAATTGCCATCGACATTCCCAGTGGCATGTTTGCCGATCAGTCCTCAAAAGATAATCTCACGGTTCGTGCGGATGTCACTTTGAGTTTTCAGGTTCCCAAGCCCGCGTTTTTCATGGCCGATCAGTCGGATGCCGTTGGGCGTTGGTTCACGCTTGACATTGGCTTACATCCTGGATTTTACGCGTCCACCCCCACTCGGCTTGAATTCACAGATGCCCAGGATATCTCGAAGATCATCCGGCCGCGACATCCCTTTGCCCACAAGGGCACTTACGGTCATGCGGCACTGTTAGCAGGCTCCTATGGCATGATGGGTGCAGCCATCCTGGCCGCCCGTGCATGCCTCAGAAGCGGCGCCGGAAAGCTCACCTGCCATATTCCCAAATCGGCGAATACGATGATGCAAATCGCAGTCCCCGAAGCGATCCTGCAGATTGATGAAGACGAACTGAAGATTTCGGGTTTCAAACCAAAATCGGACTACCAGGGCATTGGCGTTGGCCCGGGAATTGGACAATTTCCACAGCATCGTGAACTGCTTCGCGGTTTATTTGCAAACAGAAAACGCCTGGTGATTGATGCCGACGCACTGAATGTGCTCGCTTCGCACCAGGAACTGGTGCACGAAATTCCACCTCAATCCATTCTTACGCCACATCCTAAAGAAATGGAAAGGCTCTTTGGAGCCAGCACGGGCGACTTTGCGAGGATGGAACAGGCACTTCAAAAAGCTGCCGCGCTTGATGTGATTATTGTTTTAAAAGGCCATTTTACCTTCATTGCTTTTCCCGACGGAAAGGGCATATTCAATTCCACAGGAAATGCCGGCATGGCCAAGGCCGGTAGCGGCGATGTACTCACCGGTCTGCTCACGGGCCTGGTGGCCCGCGGCTATTCCACCCGCGAAGCTGCAGTCCTGGGTGTTTACCTTCATGGCCTGGCGGGTGACCTGGCAAAAGATGAAATTGGAGTTGAGGCGATGCAGGCCTCCGACATCATCAACCACCTGCCAATGGCCTTCCTTTCATTGCCCGAAACACCCATTTTCCGGTAATTTTTCCCTTTCTAAAATTTTTTTCCCATTACTATTGGTTAATCATTAATACACAATTATTTTGTTGAAAAATCGTGGAACATCAGTTAATCCTCACTGTTATGAAGTTTTTATTAAATAATCTTCCATAATATGATGTAACACAGTGTAATATTTTTTATTCTTTATTTGGAATTAATAAAAAGATTTTACTAATTTCACCGCGAAGCCACGTAACGTAACTGCTTATTTACTTCGAGGTTTCTTTCTCCCATCTCTCTGAAAGACCCCACATTCCAGACTCCATAAAACCGCGCATTATTTAATTCTAAAATCTCAACCATGAAGATTTTCTACTGCAACGGCATCCGTATGCTTACCGTGGCTTGCTTAATGATTTTCACTACCGGCGCCTATTCTCAGGTGGTAACAACAAATGCAGACGCCGGACCCGGTTCATTAAGAGATGCTATCCTTTTCGCCAATGCTAATCCTGGCACCTTTATCACATTTAACATTACAGGGTCTGCCACCATTACCCTGGCAACTCCCCTTCCGGCCATTACTGAATCAACCACCATACAGGGTTACTCCCAACCCGGTTCGGTGATTGGTCCAATTGGAGCAAGCAGGACCATTGTTGTCGAACTCAATTGTAACAATACAGTCGGCAACGGTCTTAATGTTCAGGCAGATGGTGTCACCATCAGTGGGATGGCCATCTTTCGCGCAGGCGGAAATGGAATTTCCCTGGGGGCCGGGTTCAGCACCCTGAAAGTTTGGGGATGCTATATTGGAACCAATGCCACAGGCACTGCCACTGGATTGGGTAACGCCCAGAACGGTGTACAGATTGGAGATGTATCAAATGTTAGCTCCAGCGTGGTGATCGGTTCTGAAGGCGACCAACAGCCTCCGTTTGGTCCATTCGACGGCAGCGACGCCGACGAAGGCAACGTGATCGTGGCCAATGGTAGCGCCGGACCCACGGTTTTCTTCAGTGGCATACTCCTCTCGAGCACAACAGCAGCACGAATTTCAGGCAACTATATTGGTATTGGTGCGAATGGAACAACGGCAATTGGTAACGGTCTTGCCGGGATCGGCCTGATGGATGGCTCCTTCCAGAATGTCATTGGCGTTGACGACGCCACGTCCACCCAATCCAGCCAGGTTAACTTTATTGGGAACAACCGCGCTGGTATTATACTTTTTGGAAATTCTAACAACAATATCATATCAGGAAATTTTGTAGGCGTAACACCTGGCAATACGAATGCAGGAAATAACGGTGGAGGATTTCCGCTCTTAGGTCCCGGCATTATGATCTGGGGTTCCAGCTCAAATATTATTGGTACAAATGCCAACGGCATTGATGATGCACTTGAGGCCAATACGGTTGGATTTAATTTCATTGGCGTATTTATTGAGGCCATTGACCAGGGCGTTCCTTTTCCTCCTAATGCAAATGATGCCACAGACAACCGGGTTTGGGGTAATTTCATTGGTACGGATGCGGCAGGTACCGCAGATTTCGGAAACACTCTATATGGCGTTGCGATTCGTGCAGACCAGGCACTGAACGCTTCAAGTAATTTCATAGGTGCCGATGATGTTGACCCTTCTCTTGCAGCAGTGGAAGGAAACGTAATCAAGAATAACGCAGTTGGAGGCGTTGCAACGGGTCTTGGCGGTGGCGCAACAGGCACAGCCAATTTGAACAGGATCTCCCACAACTCGTTTACCAATAACCGCCGCGCTCCCGGTCCGGTACCGGGTCTCAGCATTGCCAACACATTTAATACCGCACCTCAACCCAATGATTGCGGAGATGCTGATGGAGGTGGTAATAACCAACTGAACAGGCCGGTAATTGAAAGTGCAGTTTCTGATGCCAATACACTTATTATAAAAGGATGGGCTGCGCCCGGCTCTACCATAGAATTTTATATTACAACGGGCATGACGTCATTCTCCCAGCCTTTTTACATCGTTCCACTTTCAATGCCCTTTGGTGAATTAACATCACACCTGATTACGCTGGTAGAGGGTGATGATGGAAGCCAGGCCGGCGTAGCAGATGGCGATGCCACCACTTCCGCATATCCGGATGATGGAATTGGTGTATCCTGCACTGAGAACAGGTTTTCCTTTACCATTCCAATTGCAAGCCTGATCCCGGGATTTGACGGTACCACGACGCATGATATTGGCGCGATCGTATTTGACGCCCTGTCCGGCCCAGCCAACACTTCTGAAGGTAGTTTCAGGCTGCTGAGTGTGTTGCCGGTTTCTTTGACCGATTTCACAGGAAAACTGGTTGAGGGCAAAACACAACTGAAATGGGTAACCGCTTCTGAAAATAACAGTCACCACTTCGAAGTTGAAAGAAGTGTTGATGGCGCCCACTACGGTTCAATCGGACAGGTAGCGGCCAAGGGAAATTCAACGATGACCTCCAACTACGGATTCACCGATGGCGCTCCTGTGAAGGGCCTCAACTACTATCGTTTGAAACAGGTTGATAAAGATGGCAAGTTTGTTTACAGTGGCGTTGTTGTCATCAGGAACAACGGCGCGTTTGTGAAGGCTCAAATCATCCCGAACCCCGTTCACAATATGGCAACGATCTCCATCATGCTTGCACAAAAAGAAGATCTGCAGGTGCGCGTGATCGATGCATCCGGTAAACTTGCGCGCAGCTACAAGTTCACGGGTAACAATGGCGAAAACCAATTCCTGCTTAACGATCTCGGCAACCTGCCCACCGGCGTCTACACGGTAGATATCCGCGGTCAGCAAACCAGCATTCAGCAGAAATTGATGAAATATTGATAAACCAACCATAACAGGGACCCCGACACCTATGTCGGGGTTTTTTTTTCTCTTTTCTCGGTGAAAACCCTGACCGGCGGGCCTTCAGGAAGGGACCTAAAAAATAATGGATCAAGGCATTTTTAGACCGAATACCCTATCTTTGCCGACCTTAAATTTTGAGTTTCGCTTATGGATAAATTGCTCTATCTCGTGCCCATGATGGGCGTCGTAGGCCTTCTTTATACTTTTTGGAAATTTAACTGGGTCTCCAAACAAGATCCCGGAACAGACCGGATGAAGGAGATCAGTAATTATATTGCCGAGGGTGCCATGGCATTCCTCAAAGCCGAGTGGAAAATTCTTGGCTACTTCGTGGTCATCGTTGCTATCCTGCTCGCAGTGATGGCGAAATCAAATCCCAATTCAAGTCCCATTATCGCGCTTGCGTTTGTACTCGGCGCGGTATTCAGTGCCACTGCGGGTTATATCGGAATGCGTGTGGCAACCAAGGCGAACGTGCGCACTGCCCAAGCCGCAAGAACCAGCCTTAGCAAAGCACTGAAGGTATCCTTCACCGGAGGTTCGGTGATGGGCCTGGGTGTTGCAGGCCTCGCTGTACTCGGACTCGGTGGATTGTTTATTTTGTTGAAATCTGTTTTTGGAGCAACAGCGCTCGACTCAACAGAAATGCTAAAGACTGTTGAAGTGCTCACTGGTTTTTCATTGGGCGCAGAATCTATCGCCTTATTTGCAAGAGTGGGTGGCGGCATATACACCAAAGCCGCAGACGTAGGTGCCGACCTGGTTGGTAAAGTAGAAGCAGGAATTCCCGAAGACGATCCGCGTAACCCGGCTACCATTGCAGACAACGTTGGAGACAATGTTGGTGACGTAGCCGGAATGGGCGCAGACCTTTTTGGTTCTTATGTTGCAACAGTTCTTGCAACCATCGTGTTGGGACAGGAAACAAAAATTATTGGCGGTGATCATTTCGGTGGCATCTCTCCTATTCTTCTTCCGATGCTCATCGCAGGTATAGGAATTATTTTCTCCATCATCGGTACGCTCTTTGTAAAAATTAGTGATACCGCAGCAGTCAACACCGCGAACGTCCAGAAGGCCCTCAACATGGGCAACTGGGGCTCTATCATATTGACTGCAATGGCGTGTATTGGTCTAGTTTATTATGTGCTTCCGGAAACCATGAGTTTGCGCGGGCATGAGTTTACAAAATGGGGTGTGCTGGGCGCGATTGGCGTTGGCCTGGTTGTAGGCACACTCATGAGCATGATTACTGAATACTATACGGCCATGGGTAAACGACCCGTGCTCAGTATCATTCGTCAATCATCAACCGGCCATGCAACGAATGTGATTGGTGGCCTTGCAGTGGGAATGGAATCTACCTTTCTTCCCATCCTCGTACTCGCTGCGGGTATCTGGGGTTCATTTGCGTGCGCAGGATTGTATGGTGTTGCAATTGCAGCAGCAGGCATGATGGCAACTACAGCCATGCAATTGGCGATTGATGCCTTCGGACCTATCGCAGACAATGCAGGTGGCATCGCTGAAATGAGTGAACTGCCGAAAGAAGTACGCGAAAAAACCGACGTGCTGGATGCAGTGGGGAATACCACAGCAGCAACAGGAAAAGGATTTGCAATTGCATCGGCCGCACTTACTGCACTCGCGCTTTTTGCTGCATTTGTTGGCGTTGCTGGTATACAGGGCATCGACATATATAAAGCCAAGGTTCTCGCGGCACTCTTCGTGGGTGGCATGATTCCTTTCATCTTTTCATCTCTGGCAATCAGGGCGGTTGGAGAAGCAGCCATGGCCATGGTTGAAGAAGTAAGACGACAATTCCGCACCATTCCCGGAATCATGGAAGGGACCGGAAAACCGGAATACGACAAATGCGTTGCGATTTCAACACAGGCATCCATTAAGAAAATGATGTTGCCTGGCGCAATTGCAATTTTGTCCCCTCTCTTGATGGGGTTCCTGCTGGGCCCGGAAGCGTTGGGCGGATTTCTTGCAGGTGCAACCGTAAGTGGTGTATTGATGGGAATGTTCCAGAACAACGCCGGTGGCGCCTGGGACAATGCCAAGAAATCATTTGAAAAGGGCGTAGAGATTAATGGCGAAATGTTTTACAAGAAATCAGAGCCGCACAAAGCTTCTGTAACCGGCGATACCGTTGGAGATCCTTTCAAAGACACGTCCGGACCCTCCATGAACATACTCATCAAATTGATGAGCATCGTTTCACTCGTTATTGCACCAACGCTTGCGAGTGTTCACCATACGCATGATCAAGCTGAAACGACAAAGGTTGAACTCAAGATCGAAAAAGAAGGTCCTTCTACCACTACCCTCACCATCGCACCCGGCGAAGGGAATGACGCCTTCGTTCAGGCCCTTATAAAAGATGGTTTGATAGACGGAAAAAATTTCAGCGTTGAAGTCAACAAAGATATTTTCAGGATCAATGGAAAAGATCAGCCGCTCGCGCTTCTTGAAAAATACAAACCACTCCTGAAAGGCGCAGAGAAGCTGGAGCTCAAGGTGCAACAGCAGTAAAAAAATATTTGCAACGCATTTGACCCTCCTGTCCCTCCGATGGTGCAGGAGGGTCTTTTTTTGGTTAATTTTTTTAAAAATTTCATGAAATTCTTTTCTGTTTACGAACGAACTCGTAATTTAGGTACGAACTAAATCGTAGATATGAGTCAGAAACCTATCAAGCCAACAGAAAGTGAGTTGGAAATCCTGCAGGTATTGTGGCAGAAGGGAAAGGCCACCGTTAGGGAAGTTCATGAGGAATTATCAAGGACAAAGGATTCAGGATATACAACCACGCTGAAGCTGATGCAGATCATGTTTGAAAAGGGAATTGTAATCCGCGACGATTCAAACAAAACGCACATTTACCAGCCCAATGTGACGCGGGAAAAAACACAGAGGCACATGGTTGGTAAGATGATCGACACCCTGTTTTCCGGTTCATCCGCACAGCTCGTGATGCAGGCCCTGGGTAATAGCAAGGCCAGCAAACAGGAGTTGGACGACATTCAAAGAATGCTCGACGACCTGAAGAAGCAATAATTTCAAATTGACCAACATGACTGCCTTTTTTCAATCACCATTCTTGTCAGCATTGGGTTGGGCGCTGGCCAACAGTCTTTGGCAGATGGCCCTGCTGTGGTTGCTATTCCAATTGTGCATTGGGGTTAATAAGAAGATGTCTCCCAGGATGACCTACCTGGGCGCTTTGGTTTTCATGCTTGGCGGATTTATATGGTTTGGCATCACCTTCGCACAGCAATATGCGGCATCAAGCAGCATCAGTGGATATTTGGCGAACCTGCCTCAGGTAGACGAGGGGGCAGCAGCGACGACTGCCGGCACAGCGGGCACTTTCAGTTTTGCCGCGCTCCTTTCACTGGGTGAAAAATACCTCCCCTATCTCTCAGCAAGCTATTTAATCATACTGGTCATTCTATTTGTCCGCCTGGCTAACGCCTACGGGTACTCGCAGGAAGTGAGAACGAGGGGGCTGATCAAGATCGATTACAACTGGAGAATATTTGTTAAGGATTTCGCCAACCGCATTGGCATCCGGCGCGAAGTTGCAATTTACCTGAGCGAACTGATTGACGTGCCCGCGACGATGGGTTGGTTGAAACCTGTAATCCTGCTTCCGGTTGCCACTTTCACCCATCTTTCTCCGGCACAGGTTGAAGCGGTAATCCTGCACGAACTATCCCATATTAAACGCAACGACTATCTCGTGAACCTGCTGATTTCAGTCGTTGAAACCATATTATTCTTCAATCCCTTTTGCCAGCTCCTGGCTTCCACCATTAAAAAAGAAAGAGAAAACTGCTGTGATGATTTCGTAATACAACTTCGTTGCGATCCAGGCAGCTATGCAGCGGCATTGCTTTCGCTGGAAAAAATGAGGGTCAATACGCAGCAACAACTGGCCATGGCGGCAACTGGAAATAAGAATCAACTGCTGGGGAGGGTAAAGCGCATTTTAAACGTGAAGAGTCGCAGCTTTAATTATGGCCAGAAACTGACAGCGCTCATGCTCACGGCATTTATCCTCAGTTCATTTGCCTGGTTGAGTCCCGATGAAAAGTCAAAGTCGGGCAGGGATTTACAGCAACAGGCGATCGCGAAGCAGGGCGGGCCGGCGGCGGAATCTTCTGCGCTCGCTAATATAAGACATGAATTTGCGAAGCAAAGTTTGGAAAAACGCAAAATCGCTGCGTTCGACCTTTCGAAGACCAAAATCAACCTGGCTCCGATAGAACGTGAATTGCGCAATTCTGGTTGGGAACAAAAAGATGTTGAACCCGGCTTCTTTTCATATCGAGTCCCGGATAGTTTCGCCGGTTTCTCAAAAGATGTTTTTGAAAAACATGCCTACAATATGAAAGCGCCTGAATGGAACGCGGGCAATCTTTTTGTGCAGCCCAATCCTGAGCAGGAAGCCTGGATAGAAGCCAATCGATCTAACCCCGATGATAACCACGGAGCTGAATATCCACGCGTATATTATTCGATGCCACCCGGCGTCTACAACGTGCAACCCAACTATGCCGATTCACAAGTGATCAAAAAATACTTCCTCAACCCAGATAATTCCTGGAATCAAAACTGGAATCTTGCGCTGGAACAACTTCAGATGAAGATGGGAGAATTGGACAGGGAAACAGAAAACCTGTCGAAAGACGAATCCGATCTTTTGAAGAACCTGTTGGAAATTCAAATTAACCAAAACGGTCCGGAGTTAGATCTTATCAATCCTCCTTCCGAAGATCAGGTTAAAAAATCTCAAAACGACTCGGGCAATTTCAAATTCAGGTACCATTTCGATATGGATAAAAAGAAGCTTCGTGACCTGAATGCAGAATCGCTGGAAAAAATGAAGAACCTAAGCACACAGCAGGCAACTGAGCTAAAAAAGAAAATCTTGTCTATTCAGCGGGAGCGCGAGCACGCAATTGCCAATTTGTGGAGTCAACAGGCAAAAATGGCCCAGGACCAGCACCAGATGTTGATGGAAAAGAACCACGCCATGCAATACAATGAATTCCTGCAGCGCGTCAATCCGGGTCATGGTGAATACCAGGAAAAAACGGAAACCCACAAGAGAGTTTCAACGGCTACGGAACAAAAGATAAAAATTTCGGTTGAGTCAGAAGAGCAGCAAATGCTGCGAAGCTATCGCGACAGGACCAGGAACCTGGAAGATTACCAACGGATGCTGGAGATGCAGCAAAAAAGGGCCTTAGATCGCCAGAAGGGATTGGAGGATCAAAAACTGAACCGTAAGAAAACACTGGAGGAAAGTGACGTGATATTAAACCTGGATGGAACCAACAAAATTTCAAGTGACAACAACACGATCATTTTTGCCACTTCTTCCAATTCCAAAGATGAGAATGGAATGAAGGTCATGTTCACCCTCACGACAAAATGTGTTGAATCCCCAAATCAAAATATGAAGCCAGTCATCATGACCGTAAAGTCATTCCAAAAACCAATTGACGTAAAGGGCGTTGAACCCAAAACGCCCACATCCCTCCGATCAATCAATCTTTGAGTCGGGACAGGGCTCACCAAACATTTCTCGGACACCAGTCGCCGTATGTATTTCCGATAATAAAACCGAGTACCAGTTCGTGGGTACCCTTCTGTTGCGTGGAAAGAATATAGTTTGCGTTATTTATATCGTAAGAGTAACCGATATTAAATGTATTTGAGAGATTGAATCCCGCCATGATCGCATAGCCTTCCTTCATGCGATAACTTCCACCCAGCCAAAATTTGTCGAGGTACTGAACCTTCACATTAAAATCGGCATAGATCGCCATCGAAGGAATATACCTGAACATCAACGAGGGCAGTGCGTTAATATCTTCACTGATCAGGAACCGGTAGCCCGCACTGAGAAAAAGATGAGGCACCAGGGTACTGTGATCATAGCTGCTGTCCACCAGCGTAAGCTTTTGCGGGATGATTTGCTGTGCCGAAAGCCCGAGGAAATAATTTGAAGAATAGAGCCAGAGACCTGCATTCAATTCCGGGCTTAGCTTTTTTGTACTACTGGTTCCATTTCCAATGGCAGGATCTATCGGGTTTGCCAGTTGAATTTTACTCCTGTCAATAGTGGTGCCCGATACGCCCGCACCAAATCCTGCTGAGAGATTCGTGCGATCTCCTACCGGCATATGATAAGCATAGGTTCCCACCGCGATAAAGCGATTGATATAGCCCGTCCGGTAATTGATCACCTGCATCCCTATCCCATGATGCGGCTCTGACGCAGTGTAGTCTTCCCAATACCGTTCTCCCCGCGGATTCTGGCCTTTCATATCAAATGAGGTGTTGGTTTTTTTGAGATCCTTTTTCCCAATCGGACCATGCGCAGTCACATAGTAAGTCTGTGGTGCGCCCGGAATGCCCATCCACTGATTGCGAATGCTGAGTTTGACGTCAATATAATTTTCTATTCCGGTGAGCGCCGGATTGAGAATATAATTGTTCAGGATGTACTGGGTGTAATGAGGTCTTTGCTGGGCAATGACAGGCATGACGAATATGGCGGAGAGGGAAAGCCAGCAAATTCTCTTCATATAAGAATCCTTGGCCGAAGCCAGTCTCACAATTTAAACAATTTGCATCACAGGAATAACCAATGGGTCTGGAAGTGCTCCCATTCGATCAATTCTTCACTACCTTCTGCTGGTGCATGATGACGCCGTTCACCAGGATTTCCACGTTATAAATTCCCCTCGTCAAATTCGCTGCGAATGGGAGATCCATGCTCACATCACCTTCCCTTTCCACTTCCTGCCTGCCCTCTCCCAAAAGTGATCCGGTGGGCGTATAAAGCCTTACCGTGCAAACGCCATCCTGCGATGAGATAAAGTCGATCGTCAGATCGTCTGAAAACGGATTGGGCCCAACCCTTACGCCTGCATTTTTGATTGCATTCTGCACTTTTCTCGCCTCCGTGTAAGCATCCTCTCCCTTTGAGTTTACGATCCGCAACCGGTATAACATCGGTTTGCCGTTGGCGTTAGCCGACGCATCCCTGTAATTATATAGCTCATGCGGCTTTGCGTCCTCTTTAGCAAAGAAGATGGCGATGGTCTTAAAGTTTTGGCCGTCTTCGCTGCGCTGCACCTCGAAATAACTATAGTCGGCGGATTCACCGGTTTGCCAATACAAGTGTGGCTTATTTTGGGTGATGACAACGGTAAAATCACTGAGCGGGGAAACCGCGCCCGATGCCACCGCTTCTTGCATCGGTTTCTTGTTTAAGTAAGCCAGGTAGTTTTGAGCCTTTGCAGGAGCGGCTGCAACCATTGAGATGATCATCCAAATCGCGAAAGTCCTTTTCATGACATGAGGTTATTAGGTACAACAATGTTGATGCACGGATTTTCAGGAATAGGACTACGCTTTAAAAAGGAAGATGGAAGGCTTCGAGGAGATGGATGCTGAAGCAGCTCGGGAGAATTGGGTACCGGATGGGTTTCATTAAACCGGGTACTTCAGATTATGCGCCAAATCTACAGATTGGGCCGGGCAATTCCAAGGGAATTTATTCAGATTTCGCTAATATACCCGCTGCCCCCGGCCCCTCACAACAAAGCAAATCGAGGATGGACAAGCCGGGGAGAAAGCCATTTTTGTGTTCAAAAACCTGGTGGTATTTGGGTAGATTTTGATGTAAAATCCGTGCGTCATTTCGGGGCATGAATTCATTCCTCAGATCCAGGCATTCTTCCGAAGAATAATTTTTCCTGTAGTTTTCCGTGAATGATATACCTGGAAATCTCCCGAGTTTTTTAGTGGCCCATTCGAAAGTCTGGGTGTTCCAGTCGACGAGGTAACCGACCCTTTTTTCATAAAGATTTTTCAGTTCCTCATGGTAATGTTCAAACCAGGGCGACCTGCCGTAGGCAGAAAAAATCGCTCCCCAATGCTTCCGTTGCCAGTCTTCCCGATATGAGATTTTAAGGTCTTTCATTGGACTCCTTTGATCCCTTCCACCTTCGATCGGAATGTTCAAATCAATCCGGCCGTTCGACCCCGCTATCCGGCATCGGTTCCTGAAACTCATTTTTCTAAAATTTTCATATACTTCTATTTTTATATACGATGCCTTATACAAACTTTTAAATGCATCAACTCCATAAAAATATTGAGAATCAATTAATACATCCATATCAAAACTGAATTATGTACAACCTGTTCCACAGCCGGAAAAAGCACCGGAAATTGCCGTTTTTTGGCTCCAATATTTTGAACTCATACTTTAAATAATTTGAATTTTCTATCTCAAAACCAACTATTAAACAAAAATTTGAACTGCTATAAAATTTAGCGGACGAATTTCGAACATTTTGACAAAATAGCAGTTGGGTCGACTAACAAATTTAGCACAAGTTTTTGACGATTTTTTGACGCTTGATGGATTAAAATCAACATTTTTGCGGGACTAAAAATTTGACATGAAAAATCTTGCCCTTGCGATGCTGGCGCTTCTACCCTTTTTCCTAGACTCCTGCAAAAAGCCCAAGGACTTACAATTCGTCACCCAGAAGAATGTGCGTGTAGAGCAGAATGGTTTTACGGATACGAGGCTGGGAATGGACCTGGTTTATTACAATCCAAACAGCTACGATATACAGCTCAAAAAAGCAGATGTAGACGTGTATGTACAGGACAAATATTTTGGGCACAGTACCCTGGATTCCACTTTCGATATTCCGAAACTGGACACGTTTACCCTACCCGTTTGGGTGAAGGTGGACACGAAAAACATCCTCGGGAATGCCCTGGCGGTACTTGGCGTAAAGGAGGTGAAATTAAGATTGGAGGGAACGGTCAAGGTTGGCCGCTCCGGATTTTACGTGACGATTCCTGTGCGATACGAGGGAATGCAGCAGTTGAAAATATTTCAATAGATCCACAATCCACAATCTACTACGGCTTCTTATGCCCGCCACCATCTTCGGGGCGCTTGCAGCAGGTAGGTAATTTCTTGTAGGAATCTTCGTTCGCCTTGATGTCATCGGCGTCATAACCCGCATTCGCAATGCCGGTCTTTACATTCTCGATATTGGTCCGGTCAGACATGAAGGTTACCGTAGTCACCTTGCTCTTGAAGTTTACATCCACCTTCGTCACCCCCTCCTCGTATTTCATGAAATTTTCAATTCTCTTCTTGCACTCTTCACATTGAACGGTGGGCGTGGAGATTTTTACGGTGATGGGTTTCTTTTGCTGTGCGGTTGCGGAGATGGCAATACCCGCCAGGAACAGGGCGATCAGTTTAATTTGTTTCATAGTCACCAAATTTAAGCAAAGACGGTCAATTTGCCTGCCAATGAGCGGGGTCTTCCCTCCAATTTAACAATGTTTGGTGCTGATCCGCCGTCACAATGCCCTTTTCGATGGCCAGGTTAATCAGCGTCTCGTAATTGGTGAGGGATTTATAGGGCAACCCGGCCTGTTTGAAGGCCTGGCTGGCGATTTCGAAGCCGTAGGTGAAGATAGAAACCATGCCGATCACGTCAAGACCTGCTTCCTTCATCACATCCACCACCTGCAAACTGCTCTTGCCTGTAGAAATAAGGTCTTCAATGACTACTGTTTTTTGTCCTTTTTCATAAGACCCCTCGATCTGGTTTCCCAATCCGTGTTCTTTAGGCTTCGGACGAACATAAATGAAGGGCAACTTGAGTTGATCGGCTACCATGGCTCCCCAGGCGATGCCCGCCGTAGCCACGCCCGAAAGCAGGTTTGCTTCGGGAAACTGATCGAAAATCAGGTTGCACATTTCGCTTTTGATAAAATCCCGGCTATAGGGAAAGGAAAGTACCTTCCGGTTATCGCAGTAGATAGGACTTTTCCATCCCGAGGCCCAGGTAAAGGGTTTATCCGGACTTAATCTGATCGCATTTATCTGTAGAAGCTTTTCGGCTACAGCCTTTTCATTCGTCATGCTGCGAAAGTAAACAAATCGGATGGATAAGATTATTCGAGCCAGGCACCGCCCAATTTTCCGTGTTTCACTTCAACAAAAATGTGCTCCTGCAAAGTTGTGGCGAGGCTGATGCCTACATAATCTGTATTTACAGGATAAGCCTTATGGGTTCTCTCAACCAGGGCGAGGGTTTGTATTTTGCGCGGATGAAAGGCAAGAAAGGGTTTGAGGGAATACAACATGGTCTTCCCGCTATTGGCAACATCATCAACCAGGATAACAATGGCCTCATTAAAATTCAGGCTCTTGCTCAATGTAATTTCACCGGGATTTCGCTTGTCCAGGCTAACGCTGATGACATCTACCTTGCCGGGAAAGATGCCAGCCAGAAGGTCTTTAAGGAGGTTCGCAATAACTTCTCCGTTCTCACGGATACCTGCCAGGATGAGTAGCTTTTCGTCCACATTCTGCTCGGCAATTTCATATGCCATTCTTTCCAACTTCCGCTCACACATGGCCTGGCTTAAAATATAATTCTTCATTTGAATGGATTGGGCTCCCAAAACTAATGGTACTAAACGAATAAAACAATTCATCACAAGGGCTTATCTTAGTCTGAGTAATCTTCAGGTATGCACTTGCTTCAGCAAATTGTTTTTTTCATTCTTTTAGGATCCGCTGTTTATTTCTTCACGAAGAAAATCCGGGAAATCAGGAGGAATATCCTGTTGGGGAAGGATGAAGACTTTAGCGATCATCCCGGCAAACGATGGAACAATGTTTTGTTGCTGGCCTTCGGCCAGAAAAAAATGTTTCGCAATCCGCTTGTGGCGGTGATGCATTTTGTCATCTATGCGGGCTTCATCATCATCAACCTGGAAGTGCTGGAAATTGTACTCGATGGTTTGCTCGGCACACACCGTCTTTTTTCTCACTGGATGGGGGGCTCCTATCTACTTCTGATCAATGCATTTGAGTTTCTCGCCATCGGCGTTCTGCTGGCCTGCGTCATCTTTTTATGCCGTAGGAATATCTTAAAACTGAAAAGGTTCATCAGCCATGATCTTGACGGCTGGCCACGATCAGACGCCAATTATATCCTCATGACCGAGATCTTGCTGATGGCACTGTTTTTAACGATGAATGCAGCCGATGGCGTCCTTCAGTCGCGCGGATTTGGACATTACGCGAATCATGAACAGCAGGGCTCATTTGCCTTCTCAGGCTGGCTGGGATCCATTTTGCAGGGCAGGAGTTCATCCTCCCTGGTTATACTGGAAAGAACCTGCTGGTGGCTTCATATTACGGGTATTCTTGTCTTCCTCAATTACCTGCCCTGGTCGAAGCACCTGCATATCCTCCTCGCCTTCCCCAATGCCTATTATGCACGCCTGGAGCCCGAAGGAAAGATGAAAAACATGCCGGCCGTGCAACAGGAAGTGCTGTATGCGATGAAGCCTGAACTCGCGACGAATGCCGGGACACCACCTGCAAAATTCGGCGCCAAAGATATTTTCGACCTCAGTTGGAGAAACCTGCTCGACGCCTATTCCTGCACGGAATGCGGAAGATGCAGCGCTTCCTGCCCGGCAAATCTGACGGGTAAATTATTGTCGCCAAGAAAAATCATGATGGATACGCGGGACAGGTTGGAAGAAGTAGGCCGGAACATAAATCAGAACGGAACTTTCAAGGACGATGGAAAATCCCTGCTGCACAATTACATCAGCGTGGAGGAGTTGAGGGCATGCACGACCTGCAATGCCTGCGTTGAAGAATGCCCGGTTAGTATCAGTCCGCTCGAGATCATCCTGGAGCTGCGTCGTTCGCTGGTCATGGAAGAAAGCAATGCGCCGCAGGAATGGAACACGATGTTCAGCAACGTTGAAAATAATTTTGCCCCCTGGAAATTTGCGCCCGATCAACGCGATGATTGGGCCGGGGGGTGATTGTAGATTGTGGATATCTGCAATCGGCAATCTTTTATGGAAGTACCACCGGGATGTTGACAGCCTCAACCGTAATAACGGCTTTTGAATCACATCCCGAGTCACCAAAATCTATAGTTCGCACAGCCTTTCCCTCAGGCGTAACCGAAATTGTTCCGCTCTCGAACCATTGACAATTCATTCGTCGCACCAATGGCTTTGTGATGGAAATATTGAATGCGGTTCCGTCCGGCGTTTTTCCGGAAGCGCCCCCTGTGGTCGAGTATACGTCGTCTGACCACTGGAGGGTAAACCCTCCTTCTGTCCAATCTCGTTCCAGCCAGGAAGTCCAACGAATCGTATCGGTTAAATTCGGACTGATGATCTTGCAGTCAACATCCTGTACAGCATAATACATTCGGCCCTGCATGTTATTGTTGTGATTGGTAATCCACTGTTCTCCCAGGATTTCATGGTCATTAACGAAATAGTCCTCGAAGTGGATGCCAATGGTTTGGCCTCCTTCATTGTACCCGCCCGTAAAGCTCGCTATGACCTTCCCGCGCCGATTCCGGCCATCAACGCACAAACAGTTATGGCTACCAAAGTCTATCGTGTAGCGCGTCGCCACGCCATCCACAGTGTCCCTGGTTAAGTGAACGCAGGGTGACGTGAGGGAACCCATTTGGGAATATTGTGAAGCGCCATTCGACGTCCTGAGATTTACGGAATAGTAGATCGCAGCCTGATCAATCATAGCTGTAACATCGCCAAAAGTGGATTGAGCGAGTGTTACCGCATCGGCCAGTTCATTGTCAGCAGATTTTTTTTCGGTGTTGTTTTCCTTTTTGCAGGAGATAAAAAGAATGTTGGTGGCAAGAAAAGTAGCGAAAATATAAGGTACGTAGGATTTCATATGATGACATTGAGAGTTTGAAACGAAAGGTAACCGCAGATATTTTGCGGAAAATGCCCGGTTCGGACAGATTTGAGAATTACTGCCGGCGCATCATAAAAAAACAGCGCGGGAAAATTCCGCGCTGCGTTTGATATTATTTTGGAAGGATCTACTTAGGGAAGTACTACCGGAATATTGATTCCAACCACAGAGAAAATGGCATTCGCATCACAACCTGAATTACCGAAGTCGAGCGTACGCGCCGGCTCACCCTGAGGGGTAACCGAAAACGAACCGCTCTCGAACCACCTGCAGCTCACTTTGCGGACAAGGGGCTTGTTGATTGTGACCGTATATGAAATACCACCCGCAGTCGTACCGCTGGCGGTGCCTGTGATTGAATACTCGTCATCAGCCCATGAAGGTGTTACCTGTCCCGCAGTCCATTCACGCTGACGCGTAGACGACCAGGTGCTGGTCCCGCCGTTATTGGGTTTCACGATCGATCCGTCTACCTGTATGGCGTACACCAGGTGGCCGGAAGAGTTATTTCCCTGGTTGGTGATGGTTTTAGTGCCCATGACCTGGTAATCGTTTACGAAATAATTACTGAAAGTGATGGTGATCACCGTACCCTGGTCGCGATACCTGCCCGTGAATGTAGCCAGGATCTTTCCCCTGCGATACCGGCCATCGTTGCAGAGGCAATTAGAGGTCCCAAAATCGATGAAGACCGTATGTGTCGAGCTGACAGTGTCGATGCCTATTGAGGCGCAGGAAGAGCCCAGGGAGCCTTCCTGTGACCAGGTAGAAGATCCATTGGCAAGGCGATAATTAACATCGCCCGTAATGGCGGCCTGGTCTACCAGGATGCCTACGTCGTTATAGTCAGATTCAGCAACAGTGCTGCTCTCCGCAATTTCAATATCGGAAGCACTGCCTTTGTTGTTGTTGTTCTCTTTTTTGCAGGAAATAAACACCATGCCTGAAAGTAAAATGGCACCGGCGCCTAATAACAGAAATCTGGTTGGTTTCATACAATTGGGATTTAGTGAATTGCATAGTCTGCCCATGCACCTCGCGGAAGCTTTAAAACGGGAAATTTAGATGTTTAGTATCCATTTCAACGCGTTAACAGTCGGTTGAGATCATTTTGTAGCGCGATGATTACCAGGGAGAAATGCGGTTACTCTTCTACGTGATGGTTTGTTTGTTTTTCCTCAAAAACCAAAAATAAAAGGGCACCCCGCTTAGCATCAGGACCATCCCAATGGCGGCCTCCCTTGGCCTTGAAAAAATCGTATTGGCAAAAAGTATGAAGCAAAAAATGACCACCAGCGCGGGCACTACCGGGTACCCCCAGACTTTATAGGGCCTGTGAGCATCGGGCATTTTTTTGCGAAGGATGAATACGCCCAGGGTGGTAGCCCCGTAATAAATAAATACAGCGAAAATGATCATGTCGGTGAGCTGATCAAAAGTACCGGAAAGCACCAGCAATACAGCCCACACGCCCTGGAAGTAGAGGGATTGTGAAGGCGCGTGCTTTTTATTAAGTTTCGCTACCGGTGCAAAAAATAGTCCTTCCCTCGCCATTGCAAAATAGGTGCGACAACTGGTGAGAATCGTGGCGTGTGCGGAACCGAGCGTGGTTACGGCAATCAATACCGAAATGAATATCGCGCCGTTCGTTCCCCAAAATGTTCTGACGGCTTCAATCGCCGCGATACTATTTTGGGTTTTATACATATGTTCCAGTTCGGTTACGGGTAGCAGTGAGAGATAAGTGATATTGGCCAGCAGGTAAATCGCAATGACAATGAAGATGCCGATCATGATGCCGATGGGCAAGTTGCGCTGCGCATTTTTTACCTCTCCCCCAATATATCCAATCGACGCCCAGCCCTGGTAAGCCCAGAAGGCCGCCAGCATGGCCGTGAACATCGCGCGAGCGCTCACGGTGGATCCGTCCGACGTGTGAAAATCCACCACCTGCTTCAGGTTTGAGGAGTGGCTGCCAAGCCCGAAAATGATGATGGTGAATAGTCCGGCAAATACCAGCAGCAAGAGCACGGTGCTGAATCCCGCGCCCGTTTTTATGCCGCGGCTATTGATCCAGGTTAGTATCACGATCAGGATGATGGCGGTGAGTTTCACATTGAAATCCTGGAAGGGATGGAATACGCCGAGGATGTTGAATTGCGACCAGCCGTCCAAAATCGGCGGCAAAGAAACGATGCTGTTCAACGATTGCGCAAATACATACGCGAGTGAAGAAATGGCCGCAGTTTGAATAACGGAAAACAGGGACCAACCAAAAATAAAGGCGAAGAAACGGTTGTAGATTTTTTTATAATAGACATATTCTCCTCCCGTGCCTGCCAGCAAACCTGCAACCTCGGCATTACACAAGGCACCAAAGAGACTCACGATGCCACCCAGGATCCAACCCACCAGCACCCAGCCCGAGGAATGAAGCTCGGCGGCCATCGGCGTTACTTTTTTGTACACGCCTGAACCAATGATATTGCCAATCACCATGACGATGACCAGGTTGAGGCCTAAGGTTCTTTGTAATTGTTTCTCCATGTTGCGTGTTGCTTTTTTGAGGTATTGGGTATTGGGTATTAGGTATTGGGACGAATGCCCTACACCGTATACCTTATACCCTATACCTACCAATACCTAATACCCAATACCCAATACCTTTTATTCCATCTTCGTAATGGCATCTTTATGCCTGAACATTCTCCAAGCCTGTAATATGGCAGTAATTGAAAATATTCCGCCGATGATCCATTGAATAAGATGCTGGCCGGCATTGAGCCACTCCACGATTAGTCTCCCCCCGAAAATGAAAATACAATGACCGATGAGGGTACCGAAGCCGATGCCAGAGGTATATGAATTGTAAAAATCTTTCCGCGGCAATAACAGCTGCCGGGTGAACAAAATATTACTCCATCCAAACCAAAAGGGAATCTGCATCGGATTAACCGCGCTCATCGCCATTCCCAGCCAAAACCGGTGCATGGTATTGGAAAGGATCACATTTTTGGCTTCCTTCGATCCTGTTGCCGCCACAAAGCTGGAAACGGCGAGCGCCACGATGACGATCAGCGTCAGCCATTCCAGGAAAATAAAAATGTTCCTGTTCTTTCGCACCCAGTCAATGGCAACCAGTGAGACCCGAACGTATGCAACTTCCACCAGCAGCGCCCCTATCGAAAAATAGAGCGCGGGCCTGATGCCATCACTAATGGAGATCTGCATGGCGGCAACATTCAGCGTTCCCAGCGGAAGCGTGCCGAGAAAACTGATCATCATGCCGGTAAAAAAAATCCTGAGGAGTTGAGGCATCCCTTGCAGTTAGTGTCTTTTATTCGGTCGAATATATTGAACCTTTTCTGAAATGATGGCTCACAAGGGGACAAATTCAGCGCTGGCAGTAGACATCTCCCGTTCCGTTGCTTCTGCCAACGTTCTATCGTAGGCCCTGGTGTCGCGATGCATTTTAATTCCGTCAGCATAGGCCATGTATGCAATTCCTCTTTTGTGGTTCTGGCGACTGATGCGCCAAAGCAGGATCCAATGCCTGATAATTTCCTTCCATGCAAATAACAAACTATGCCGGGGATCATACATATGTGTGGGTTCGCTGCCCGCGCCATTCAATTCGATAATCGAAAATGCACGCTCCTGTTTTAAAGATTCCAGGCTTTCATACCTGATATCGAGACGGCCAAAATAGAAATCGGGTATTCGTTTGCATATCCGGTTGATGACTGCTTCCAATTCGGGATCGATATAGTGACTGCAATCGAGAAAAAGTGAACCTCGCGCATGATTGCCATAGGGCACGAGGGTCTCTTCAATTCCCACAGGCAAAACCTCTTTCAACCTTGTTCCCAAAGATTTTTTGAGCACAGGCAGTTGCAGCACGGCGCGTTTATTCTTTAATATCAGTTCTTCAATCGTGGAAATGCCATCACCCCTTACGCTCAAAAATTCCTTGCCCACAATACCTGAAATTTTTCCGCTGGTATTTGAAGGGTAGCGGTAATAAAAAATACCGATCTCGTTGGCATATGCGACAAGGTCCTGCACCACCATATCGAAGGGAAAATGGCCGAGGTAAGAAATCAAATCGGTTTCGTTGTCGATAATTTTTACGCCCCTGCCGCGGGCCCCAATATCAGGTTTTGCAATGAGTGGAAAACGAATTCCTTTGTCTCTCACCCGTGCCAATATTGCGTTCGCTGCCTCTCCAGGTTTCACCAATACGGTGGCAGGAAAATATTCCGGGGGAATCAATTCATAAATTTTCATCTTACTCTCCAATAGAAAGCCACCATTGTCGATCTTTGGATTTGATGCAGAAAAGAAAAAGAACGATCGCGCACGAAGGCATAGCAAAATCCAAATGGGTAAAATCCAACCATAAACAGCGTTGAAACTCCAGTACTCCCAATTGAAAAGCTTAATGAAAAAAGGCCTGTGAAGAATGCGCTGGATAATGTTCATTATGGCAATACCGGAGATTTTGTGAAGTTGAGCTGCTGCAAATAAGTCCGGTTGCGGATAAGATCCAAATATTTTATCAGGCCCCTCCCCCGTTTCAGCTCCATACCCGTAATACTCACCGTAAATACATGACCATCCCGGTTCATCAGCAGATCATTGTGGTCATCTCCGTCGCCGGCGAATTGATGAAACAGCAGGATCTCATCAAGCGTTGGATGCTGAGCTGTCTTACACCAGGATTCAAACCATTGGCGACGCTTGTTGATGGCAACTTCGTCATAAAGAGTAACGGAGGACCAGATATGTGCCTCCTGTGCATTAAGACAGGAAGGATATTTCCTGGATCCATCCCAGCGGCATTCATACAATTCTCGGTTGTCCCAGATGATCGCGGTGAAAGGTTCAATACCCTCCAGGTTCATTTCCAGGAAATGAAAATAAGGTGCATCGGTGTCGAGCAGTTCAAGCAACACCAGGCCGCGGCTAATGCGGTAAGGCGGCTGTGGTTGATGCGGAACCCTTCCTCCATTCAGAAAAACGAGGGCGTTTCCATTTTCATGCAGGGCAATCCAGGTGCCACCTGCGTCACCATCGCGGGGAAATACAAGTGTGCCCGTTTTTCGCTGGAAAGGAAGCGGATATGTTGCAGGCTCCCTGAAATGCTTTTCATCACGATTGGACGTGATGAAGACTTTTTCACCGAAAGGAATGAAGGTTACTGTGCACATAATTTGCGATACTTAACCGTTGCCGATGCAACACCAAATTCATCGGGAACCTGGAGCGTGGTAGCTTCTGTGACACCCACCCTGATCAATGCCATATGATGGATGGTATGTTCGAGATTATAGGCGATCTCACGCTTGAAGTTGGTTTGAATGTTCAGGTAGTCTTCCTGTTGTTCATCATAAGTAGCTTCCAATACCAAATCACGGTTGGGCTTCGCCAATTCATCGGGTATTTCAAGTAGTAACCTGCAAGCCAGCTCATGATCGGTTTCGATCTGTCGGTCGCGATTGCGTTTTTCATAATTCACAATGCCTCCTTCGTAACCCTTTTCCAGGCATTGGAATAGTTCAATGATATGCCGCACGTGTTGACCAATGGTATTCCCAAAAAGATTTTTGCAGGGCTGCACATATTGCTCATGCGTTAACTGACTCAACGTCGCTGACAATTGAAAAAAAACTCCCTTAACCGCCTGTTGTAGCTGTTCCATAAATGATTTTACGCTTTTTTAACTTAGCGAATTATTTTTTTGCAAAGACAGAGAGGCTGATGGTGGTGTTGTCGGAAAGTGTGAGACTGCCGCCGCCCACATTGAAGTCTCTTCTGTTGATTCTGAATTCGCCTTCAAACTGATATCCATTTTCTTTTGTGGAGGCAGTAAAAGGAAAACTGATTTCTTTTGTCACATCCTTGATCGTTAGATGGCCCGTAACCTGGTAAGTGCCGTCCTTCCTACCCTTCTCAATCTGGGTAGATACAAACTTTATTCGCGGATATGTTTTCACATCGAAATATTCCTGCCTGCGAAGGTGTTCATCTCGCATCTCGATACCCGTATTGACCGTGCCCGCTTCGACGCTCACATTAAAGGTGGAGGCCTGAAGTAAATTCGGATCAAAATTGATATCGCCGTTCACACCCGTAAAACTTCCGTCCACGCTCACTCCGAAATTCTTGATCGTGAATTTCACAAATGACCCCTCATCAAGAGGCGTCATTTTCTGCGCCATAAGACCGGCGTTGAGCAATATGGCTCCAATCCAAAGATAATTTTTCATTGGTAGCATGCTTGCAAAAATATGACCGGCCTTGGTTAAAATACTGTTGTATTGACGACAAATTTTAGAATTCCTTACAACGCCGGGTCACAAATAGACAATCCAGGCTTTGCCGGGGTTGCAAGGCGCTGCCCGGATTGAAGAATTTCCAACTTAAATCTTTTAGATTTACAAAAAATTGAAAGATGCAGGTACCCCTGATGTCAGAATTGTTCGCAAAAGGTGAGAAACCTGATGTATTATTTTGGGTGGGATGTTCCGGCAGTTTTGATCAACGTGCCCAAAAAATTACCAGGGCATTTGCGACCATCCTTGATAAAACGGGGATAAAGTATGCTATTCTTGGTGCGGAGGAGATGTGTACGGGTGACCCGGTTCGCAGGGCGGGCAATGAATTCATGTTTCAGATGATGGCATACCAGAACATTCAGACCTTGAATAACTATGGCATTCAAAAGATCGTCACTGCATGTCCGCATTGTTTCAACATTCTCTCCAATGAATATCCCGAGTTAGGCGGGAAGTTCGAGGTCATTCATCACACCGTCTTCTTACAGCAATTGATAGACGAAGGAAGAATTAAGATAAAAGAAGGTGGTTCCTTCAAAGGGAAGAAGATAACCTATCATGACAGTTGCTATTTGGGACGCGCGAACGGAATCTACGAAGCGCCGCGAAAAGTGCTTGAGGCGCTGGATGCGGAACTGGTAGAAATGAAAAGGTGTAAATCGAAGGGACTTTGTTGTGGTGCCGGTGGAGCACAGATGTTTAAGGAAGAAGAAAAGGGCAAAGTGCGTGTCAGTTTCGAAAGAACCGCCGAAGCGATTTCAACAGGTTCAACGGTGATCGCCGCGGCCTGTCCCTTTTGCAACACCATGCTGACCGATGGCGTGAAAGGAAATGAAAAAGAAGACAGCGTAAAAGTGCTTGACATTGCGGAGCTTATCGCTTCATCGATCTAACCATAACGCTAATCGATTTTAACCCATTTGAGACAATAAAATTTTCTTTTGCACGTCATTATATGGATAAGAACCCAAACCCTAACTCACACACCCTAATACCCAATACCGAATACCCAATACCCTCTCCCAATGAGTTACCCTAAACGAGCCCTGATCATCGTCTTCTGCCTTTCTGTTTTTCTTTTCATTTACCTGCAGCACGTCAGGTCAGAACGCGCCCAGGCCATCAATCAATTTTTCGATGCCCCAAAGGTTGGAGATGTGTACAAAGTGAAATTCAGGAATAGCCTGGGTGAACGGTGGGTGCGATACTATAAGATCGCAGACATGAATGAGAACACGGTATTTTTTTACCGCGGCAAACTCGTTGCATGGGGTATCGCCGATGTGCTCCTGGATCATTATGAAACTTCAAAGCTGCTCTCCTATTCAAAGGATGATTTAAATAAAATCCGTCACGGCAAATTCAGCAATGGCGAAATGTACGGTGCCGAGCTGCTCGAAATCTCCCGCCAGTAAAAAGATTGTTCTTTCGTAAATTTGCCGCATGAAAACAGATTATGCGGAATTGCTACCGAAAGACTTTGCATCAGATTCGAGGGTCTGGATTTATCAATCCGACAGAAAATTTGCAGCCGCCGAAGAAAATTCCATCAACAAAATACTGGAGAATTTTTCAAGTGAATGGCATTCCCATGGAACGCCAGTAAAGGGATTCGGGCGAATTCTTAATTCTCAATTCGTCGTTCTGATTGCAGACGAATCTGCCACCGGCGTGAGTGGATGCAGTACCGATAGTTCGGTAAGACTGATTAAAGAATTAGAACAAAATTTCAATTTGAAGTTATTCGACTGGCAGTCATTGGCCTTCCTGGTAAGGGGAGAGATTGTGCTGGTTCCTTTGCCCCGTTTGCAGGCCGCCATCGATGAAGGATTCATTCAGTTTGATACCCCCTTTTTCTGCAATACGGTAAAAGATTTGAAGGACTTAAAGAACGACTGGCTGGTTCCCGCCGGGAAGAGCTGGTTGATAAAAAAGGTGTCCTTTTCGAAATCAGTTTCATAAATTCAATCTGGAATTTCAAGCGGAAGTAGCTCATCTGGTAGAGCGACAGCTTCCCAAGCTGTAGGTGGCGGGTTCGAGCCCCGTCTTCCGCTCTTTGTTCATCTGGTAGCCCCGCCAACGGCGGGGTCCCAAGCTGTAGGTGGTCCCGCCGCAGGCGGGAAGCCCCGTTTTCCGCTCTTTTTTCCTTCCCTCGTCGATCCAAAAATCGATCAAATCCATCCAAAAATCGACACATCCCTCCAAACGGCCGAATATAAATAAACGGCTGAAACATAATCCCCATCTTTGTTCTGTCAGTATGCAATACGAAAACAACCCAAATCCGATACCCCTTTAGTCCCTAAACCACCCTGAACCCAAATCCAGAAAGAAACCATCCAAATTCCTAACCCATCAATCCTAAATCCTGAGAAAGACCCTACTTAAGAAACACCACCAACCCTTGAAAAACCTGACCAAATCCTGAAAACCCACCAATTCCTAAGAAACCACCAAATCCACGAAAAGCCTAACCAATACCCGTAGAAACCCACCAAATCCACTGAATTACCTAACCCATTTCCTTTTGAAACCACACCGAAGAATCCCTACCTACAGATGAACTAAAGCCTCGCAGCCTAAGTAAAAAGCTTGACCGTCCCGACAGAAGTGTCGGGACGGTTTTTTGTTTTACCCAGACCAGTCCTGCATTCTGCCAAACTGTCATTCTTTTACTTCCTTTTTGTATATTTGCAGCCTTAATTGAGTTTTCCTGATGTTGGATTTGGTGACTACAAAAGACCATGATGAAAGCAGGCAGGGCGAGGCCTTTGCTCCCTTCGAAAAAGACCCCATTACCTACCGGAAGCACTTCTATATTGAAAGCTATGGCTGTTCAATGAATTTTTCCGATAGCGAGATTGTGGCCTCCATCCTGAATGGGGCCGGGTTTGGCGCTACGCGCGATGCGGAGATGGCTGACCTGGTTCTGCTCAATACCTGTTCGATCAGGGAAAAAGCCGAACAAACCGTTCGTAAACGCCTCACTGAATTCAAGAAGATGAAACGCCGTAAACCAGGTATGCTGGTGGGCGTTTTGGGATGCATGGCCGAACGCTTAAAATCAAAGCTTCTCGAAGAAGAAAGGCTGGTTGACATGGTTGTAGGACCCGACGCTTACAGGTCACTTCCCAACCTGATAGAGGAGGCCGAGACCGGCCAAAAGGCAGTGAACGTACTGCTAAGCCGGGATGAAACCTATGCAGATATTTCGCCGGTTAGACTGGACAGCAATGGTATTACAGCCTTTGTAAGCATCATGCGCGGCTGCAACAATATGTGCTCGTTCTGCGTGGTGCCCTTCACCAGGGGAAGGGAAAGAAGTCGGGACGCCCAATCCATTGTTCGTGAATGCAGGGATCTTTTTGACCAGGGTTACCGCGAGGTCACGCTGCTGGGACAAAATGTGGATTCCTACCACTTCGTGGCCGACCACGATGTTAAGCCCGTCACCTTCGCCAACCTGCTGGAACGCGTAGCCGCAATTTCTCCCCTGCTTCGCGTGCGATTCAGCACGTCGCATCCGAAGGATATCACAGATGACGTTTTGCACGCCATTGTGAAACACGAAAACATTTGCCGCTACATTCACCTGCCCGTGCAGAGTGGTTCAACACGCATCCTGCAATTGATGAACAGGACCTACACGCGTGAATGGTATAAGGCCAAGGTGGATCGGATCCGCGAGGTCATTCCCGACTGCGGGATCAGTTCTGATATCATCGCAGGATTTTGCACTGAAACAGAATCGGATCACCAGGATACCCTTGATATTATGTTGTACAGCCGTTACGACATGAGTTATATGTTCTTTTACAGTGAAAGGCCCGGCACGCTTGCGCAAAGGCGATATGAGGATGATATCCCTGAGTCCGTGAAAAAACGGCGTCTGCAGGAAATCGTCGACCTCCAGGGTAAGCTTTCATGGATGAGTAATCGCGAAGACGTAGGCAGGACGTTTAAAATATTAATTGAAGGGGATAGCAAGAAAAGCGACAGCGCCTGGAGAGGAAGAAATAGTCAGAATAAGGTGGTCGTGTTCCCTAAGGCGGATGGAAACTACGCCAGGGGCGATTATGCCTGGGTTAAAATTACCGGTCATACACAGGCAACGCTGATTGGAACCGCTATATCCGCGCCGGAGAGTGATAACGGATAAGGATAAGCGAAAATAGAATGGACTGGTTCAGATAACATGGAACTTCAAAGCATAAAGAACAGATTTGGAATCATTGGCAATTCGCCCTCCCTCAACTATTCGTTGCAGGTGGCCGTACAGGTGGCCAATACGGATCTTACAGTTTTGATATTTGGAGAAAGTGGTGCGGGTAAAGAGGCCTTCTCACAAATCATCCACGCACTCTCAGCTAGAAAGCACAATCCTTTTATCGCGGTCAATTGCGGTGCCATTCCCGAAGGCACGATCGACTCGGAATTATTCGGCCATGAAAAGGGCTCGTTCACCGGCGCGGTAGATTTTAGAAAAGGATATTTCGAAACCGTGAATGGTGGCACCATATTCCTGGACGAGATCGGTGAATTGCCACTGGGCACGCAGGCCAGGTTGCTGCGCGTTTTAGAGGCAGGTGAATACATCAGGGTGGGTTCATCAAAAGTTCAGAAAACCGATGTACGTGTTATCGCTGCCACCAATAAGGATTTGCTGGAGTATACCCAGGCGGGCAGGTTTCGTGAAGATCTTTACTATCGATTGAATACCGTGCCCATCCGGGTGCCATCACTGCGCGATCGCAAAGAAGATATTCCCCTCCTGTTTAGGAAATTTGCAGTGGATTTTGCGGAACGTTATAAAACGACGCCCGTGCAGCTTGATGAGGAGGCGAAAAATCTGTTAATTAATTATTCCTGGCCCGGTAATGTGCGGGAATTGAAGAATATTGCCGAGCAGGTTTCCGTGTTGTCGACAGAAAAAAATATCAACGCGCGGGAGCTGTCAAGATTTATCCCGGAAAACAATCTCAACAGGTTGCCCGTGCTGGCTTCCGGAAACGGAAGTGTGAGTCATGCGGAATTTGCAAGCGAGCGCGAGATACTGTACAAGCTCTTTTTTGACATGAAGAAAGACGTGACCGAATTGAAAAAGATGTTTGTTGAAATTATGCAGAATCCGAACGGATCCGCGGCGGCGGCCAACTTTGCCCGGGAAAACCTGGTGCGCGATTACCAGCATCCCGCCGAGATCCCACAGCAAACGGTTGCCTCACCTACGTTTATGCAATCGGGTCAGCCGGTGATCATGAACAATGATGATATTCATGAACACGAGGACGTGGAAGAATCGCTCAACATCATGGACAAGGAAAAAGAACTAATAGAAAAGGCACTGAAAAAGCATAAAGGAAAACGAAAAGACGCCGCGTCCGATCTGGGCATCAGCGAAAGAACGCTTTACCGCAAGTTGAAAGAATACGATATCAACGAATGACCATGCAACACTCCTTTTTCTTCAGGCTCAAATTATTTTTCGCCGCCATCGTCGTGATGACGCTTTTTAATTATTCAAGTTGCAAGTATTCATTTAAGAATGCATCCATTCCGCCTGATATCAAAACCATACGCATACTGTACATCGAAAATCATGCGCGCTATGTTAACCCGCAGCTAAGCCCCGCACTAACGGACCGCTTGAAACAAAAAATTATCAGTCAAACCAAGCTTACACTTGTAACCACCGATGAAGCGCAGTATGAGATTGGCGGGTATGTGTCGAGCTACGAGGCTGTGACTTCTGGTATTTCCAATCAGCAAACCGCGAGCAATAACCTGAACGTTTCCGTGCACGTTGTTTTCAAGAATCGTGTCGATGATAAAAAAAGCAAGGAAAGCGATGTTACGGTAAGCTTCCCGTTTTCGGCCAATATCACCCTGTCGCAAGCTGAAACGGCATTGATCGATGATATTGTGAAAAACGTGAGTGACGAGATCTTCAACAAAATATTTTCCGACTGGTGAGGGCATCGTATCTTAACCGCATGAACAGTCATTGGCATCATATGATGGAATCCTTGTTCAACAGCAAGAGCTGGCAACAATTGGATACTGAGCAATTGAAACGAATGACACTCGAGTATCCGTATTTCCCCATCACCCAATTTATGTATGCGCGGAAACTTAAGCTGGATCACCACAGTGCGTACCCGGAACAGGCGGCCAAGACAGCGATCTTTTTTACCAATCCTTATTGGCTCAACTGGCAAATGAACCTGGATAAATATGTTGAAGAGCCGGTTCCTGTTTCCTCCGCTCCAATCATTGATGAAGAGATTCGCGAATCATTTATTGACAATATTGAAAGGGATCACGACCAGCATGTCACGCCCGAAGTAACTCCGGAAGATTTTGAATCCGTGGACACAGTTATTGAAAACAGTTCGGAAGAAATGAGTGAACCGGTAAATTTACCTGAAGCGGAATCCGGCAAAGTTGAGGTAACACCCGCAGTGGAAGAGAGCCTGATCCCGATTGAACCACTTTTTGCAACGGACTACTTCGCGTCGCAGGGAATAAAACTGTCGGAAGCAGAAGAAACCAGTGACCGATTAGGACAGAAACTCAAAAGTTTCACAGAATGGTTGAAGATGATGAAGCGTCACAAGCCCAAGGAAACGGAAGTGGGTTCTAATGATATTTACGACCAAAAGATCCAGCGCATCGCGGAAAGTTCAAATGAATCACGGGAGGTGTTGACGGAAACCATGGCGGAAGTATTGTTACTGCAGGGGCTGAGGGATAAAGCCATCGAGGTGTACCAGAAATTAAGTTTGCTCAATCCCGAGAAATCCGCTTATTTTGCAGCGAAAATTGAAGAAATTAAAGTAGTGTGATATGACGATTTTGTTCTTGATTTTGATCATCGTAGCCTGCGGCCTTTTGGCCCTTATCGTATTGATCCAGAACCCCAAAGGTGGTGGACTTTCAGGTAATATTGCAGGCTTCAGTAGCCAGTTCATGGGTGTGAAGCAAACCACGGATGTACTTGAAAAAGGCACCTGGCTCTTTGCGACCATTGTTGGTGTGCTTTGCCTTTTGAGCTCATTGTTCATGGGTGGAAGAACTTCGGGTGGTGACAATAACCTCTTGAAAAATGTGCCCACCAATCAACAGCAATCTGCTCCACAACAAGTGCCGAACAATCAGCCGGCTCAACCAACTCCTGCACAACCGAAGCCGTAGAATTACGTTCCTGGTATAAATAATTTCAAAAAACCCTGCTTAATCTGGCAGGGTTTTTTCTTATATTTTCAACCACGAACCGTCTCCGTATGATAAAAAAGATACTGCTTTCAACCCTGCTTATTATCCTATTGATTGGAGCCTTCCTGGCCTGGGCAATATTTGGTTCAGGCACTTCTTTCTCCGGCAAAAAATATGAGCTGTATATCCCCACCGGTGCAAATTTTGACGAAGTGCTTTCCACCCTGGATCGGGATCATGTCCTAAAGAATGCGTCGGTCTTCAAGTGGCTGGCCGGGCGAATGGAGATTCCACAAAAACTGAAGGCTGGAAAATATGAAATTGAATCGGGCACCAGTATACTGCAGCTCACGAGGATGCTGCACAACGGCCGGCAAACACCGGTGAATATGGTGATCACGAAACTTCGCACCAAAGAAGATTTCGCAAGATTTGCCGGAAAGCAATTGGAATGTGATTCAGCAGCTATCCTCTCCTATCTTGACAACACGGATTCTTTAAAAAAGTATGGACTCGACAGCAATACAGCGCTCACCGCTGTGATTCCAAACACCTATACGATGTATTGGAACACCACTGCGCCCCGACTTTACAAACGACTCTATGGTGAGAGTCAGAAATTCTGGACAAATGAACGCAAGCAAAAGGCATCGAAACTGGGATTGTCGGAGACCCAGGTTTATACCCTCGCATCCATCCTGGAAGAAGAAACCAACAAGTACGACGAGATGCCCACGATGGCGAGTGTATACATTAACAGGCTGAGAAAGGGAATGCGTTTGAGCGCCGACCCAACGGTAAAGTATGCCCTCAGAAATTTTTCAATCAAGCGCATTACATTCAATCATATCAATTCCGTTGCCGAATCGCCATTTAATACTTATCGTCATGAAGGCCTGCCCCCGGGGCCCATTTGCATCCCGTCCCAAAAAACAATTGATGCCACACTCGATGCGCTTTCGACCGGTTATTTGTTTTTCTGCGCCAAGCCCGATTTTTCGGGCTATCACAATTTTACGGGCGACGAACAAGAACACTTTAAAAATGCAAAGGCCTACCAGCGGGCATTAGACAGTTTGATGATAAAGTAATATTTTCATGCGCCATGACCAAGCTGGAACGACTTATTGTCAACTCCCCTCCCGTCAGCTTCCTCGCCAGGAAATCAAAAAAAATCATCCTTCCCGGCTTTGAAGGATTGCCCTTATATGACGTGATTGTTTTTTTCCTGCATCAGGTACGAAAGGTGGGTTTTAATGAGCGCGCCGCAGCCATTTCATTCAACCTGTTGATGGCAATTCCCCCGCTGATGATCTTCCTGTTTACACTGGTGCCGTATATGCCGATTGCTAAGGAATTTAATCGCGAATTGTTACTGTTGGTCAAGGATATCACGCCGAATCAAAATACGTACAGGCTGGCAGAAGAATTTATCCGTGACTTTACCAGGCCGCGCGGCGGATTGCTTTCTTTCGGATTCCTGCTTATTATCCTTTTTTCTTCGAATGCCATGATTGGCATCATGCGTTCCTTTGACAGATCATTGCACACGGTTCATAAGGAACGCAGGAATTTCTTCAAGTTTCGCTGGACGGCCATCCGGCTGACATCATTGCTGATCGTTGTGCTGATCGCCTGCATACTGCTCCTGATCTTCCAGGGTAATTTTCTAAAATGGCTGTTTCGCATCTGGAACATTACAGATCCCAATACCAAGGCCCTGATCAATTCCATCCGTTGGCTCCTGATCGTTGCCCTATTCTTCCTGTCCATTGGATTGATCTATCGGTATGCGCCCGCCATCAAGAAAAAATGGAAGATCATTTCTCCAGGTACCATCCTGGCCACTTTCCTTATCGTACTTGTACTTTCAATCTTCTCGTTCTGGATAAGAAATTTCGGAAACATGAACAGGATCTATGGATCCATTGGTACCGTCCTCATCCTGATGTCACTGATCTTCATCAGTTCACTCGTTTTGCTGATTGGCTTTGAACTGAATGTAAGTATCAACACGCTGAAAATGCTGGCAGAACAGCGCGGCGCGAGGGAAATGGACAATGATCAACACAATGTTAAATTCCATTGAGTTTACACCAGTGGTGATGGCAATTTCAGTTTTGTATCTACTTTAGCTGCACGAATCATTAACCATTAACCTTATTTCCACTGAATATGAAAACCATTTTCCTCTATTCGTGTGTGCTGACTCTAATTCTAATTACCGCATTCCGACCTGCACCGCCCGCACTTCCCATTGGTGCCGATCTTCCCAAGGGAACAGTTAAGCTAAAAGATATTTCAGGAAAAGAAATAACGCTGCAGGAGCAATTCAAAGCCAACGGCCTGTTGGTGATGTTCAGCTGCAACACCTGTCCCGTGGTTAAGGGCTACCAGCAACGTACAAATACAATTTGCAAATACGCCGCACAACAGGACCTGGGAGTTGTATTGTTAAATTCAAACGAGGCTTACCGCGCCGATAACGAGTCCCTGGAAGCGATGCGAAACTACGCTGGAAACCAGCAGTATCAATGGTTCTACGTGGTTGATAAAAACAATGAATTGGCAGACGCCTTTGGTGCGAGCCGCACGCCCGAATGTTTTGTTTTTAATTCGAAAGGCAAGCTCGTGTACAAAGGCGCAATCGATGACAATCCCGGTGATGCAGGGGGTGTGAGAAAAGAATATTTAAAAACAGCGATTGATGATATGATTGCAGGCAAAGATATTGCCGTGAAAGAAACACGGAGCGTGGGATGTTCCATCAAGCGGGTCAACTAATTGAAATAAGTATTGGCAAAAATTACAAGCAGGCGGGGCATAACCGATAGAAAGGAACAAAGAGCCAGGGCAACCTGGCTTTTTTATTTCTTGTGATTTGATTCATCCGGATGAAGGATTTTTTGGATTGCCTTTTCCAATTCTTCAGGCTTCAGTTGTCTGTCAAAAAATAACGGCTTTGCGATTCCTTTCGAAGAGAGCAGCGTTGCAGGTAAGGCACCCGTCCAACTGGAATCTATGCGTGGAATAAAGTAATCTGCATCCGTCTCATCCAGCCAAACCACTTCAGCACGGATCTTTTCTTTGCGGAGATACTCCATGATCTTTTCAGGATAATCTTTTTTGACATCAAGGCTAACTAACAAAAGTTTCACTTTATTCTTCGCGAATTTTCCGCTGATCTTCTCGAAATAAGGGATCTCTTCTTTGCAGGGCACACAATAAGTAGCCCAAAAATTAACAACCAGTGGCGAATCTGTGGTTTGAATGTATTTTTCGAGGTCGGTAATTTTCCAACTCCTGATTTGAGCATTCGAATTCAAGCCAACCAAGACAAAAAAAATGGTAAGTAAGAGGACTCTCATCATTCGGCGTCGAAACCCAAATCCCATGACTTAAAAAGTCGGGCGGCTGTTTCTTCGCTTAATTTACGTTTTTGATAGTGACCCGCAAGGGATTTTTGACGAAAGGCTTCATACAGTGTGACGGCGCAGGCCACTGAAATGTTCAGGGATTGAATGATGCCGACCTGCGGAATTCTAAAATTTCCATCTGTAAACGGTAGGATGTCCTGGCTCAGCCCGGAATGTTCATTCCCAAATACCAGGGCGATGCTTTGGGTTAGGTCGAGGTCAAATAAAGAGGTCGTTTCGCCTTCCAGATGGGTTCCCAATACAAGTTGGTATTTGTTGCGAATGGCATCGAAGCAGGATTTCGCGTCGGTAAACTGGTATATGCTGAGCCACTTTGCCGCGCTGGATGAACTCCGGGCGCCCCATTTTTTATGCGGAGGCAATTTCGTATTGAGCACATACACTTCCTGAACGCCAACTGCCTCACAGCTCCGCATAACCGCAGATATATTGTGCGGGTCGAAAACATTTTCCAACACAATGGTGAGATCATCTTGCCGATAATCGAGGACACGATTGATTTTATTTATTCGTTCAGGAGTCATTTGGTTGAAATAATTCACAAGGTATCGGGTATTGGGTATTGGGTATTGGGTATTGGGAAATACAAAAATACCATATACCAAATACCGTATACCTAATATCGCCTTCCCAGTACCCAATACCCAATACCTAATACCTAATACCTAATTGCCTTGACAATAGCCAAACTATCATTCAACATCAACGCCTGCGCTCGAATATTCTGCTTTGCCGTATCACTCAGGTACCAGCCCAGTGGCAACTGTCCCCGATCCCGATCCAGTGAAATATTGAAATAACCGTAAATGCTTTTCAGTCGACTCTCATTCAAAATCTTCAAGGAAAGCCGTTTAAACGTAGGCGTGCGCCGATCCCAGGAATTGATAAATCCCGAAAGGATGGTGGACACATCCGGAACTGTTCTCATGGCTTTCACGGAATCTTTCTCCGTATAGCGTGGATCCGGACTGTTTTGAATAAATAACAGGTAAACAGGAATAGAAACGCCCAGGCTGTCCTGTGCTTCCATGATGTATGGACGCATCGCCACCATAAGTTGCCAGATGGTTTCAATGCCTGTATTTTCTTTATACCCGCCATCCACCACGTGACCCATATTTGCTCCGTTTAATCGCTTCAGTAAGCCGCCTGAGGTGATGAGCGGAAACCTTGAACAGAGTGAAGCCGCCGTCTTTAGCGGGATATCGTATCCCAGTGTTTGCAACACGTCCACTTCATCTTCGAATGCCTTTGAACTATCCTCTCTCAACGCAAGGTTACTCGTGATGGCTTTCTGCCCCGACTCGGCCAGCACGCCATTTATGATGAGGTTTGGAACCCGGTAGCGAAGCACAGAATCACAATTCCATAGTTGAAGAAAAGGTTCGTCCATCGTATTCAAATGCAAGGCATGGCGATAGGCAAAACTCCAACTGTCTTCCAGTCTTCGATCCCTGTTGAGCGTCAGAATCGGCGCAGGGATCAGGCGCTGCAGGTTCTCCTGAAATATAAATGCCGCGGTTACATCACTCAGGAAATCGCTTCCAATCGCTTCCCTGAAAAGTGTATCGGTTAGTGATGACCGTTGAAAGGCCAATGCCCCCATCGTTTTGTCACGAAAGTAGGCGTCGTAAAAAACGCTGCCCACTCCCCCACCGGAAACGCCGCTGATGGCATAAATATGATCATTAAACCCAGGCTCAATCTCTTCCAGGCGTTGTAACACCTGTGCTGTCCAATCCATCGCCCGAATGCCTCCGCCCTCCGCGGCGACCAGGATCAACGGATAAACCGGATTGATTTTCCGAAATGCCTTTGCACTGTCGGAATTACCGCCCAGCCTCAGTTTCAGCCATGCCTTGAGGTTGTCGCGCAGCGTCTCACGTTTCGGCAACTCTTCGAATCGTTGGGTTCTGATCGTGGAATTGTCATTGCAACGGCTTACAAGAACGATATACAAGACCAGGATTAGGCCCATGGGCGATTTCCTGATATCTATAAATGCCAGGAATAAGGTCAGCGCAACCGTGAAAAAAGAAAAACCCATGAGGAGAACCGTTGCGGGCTTCAGTCTTTGAGCATATCGCGCGGAAACCGGCAATAAGAAAGATAGGAATATGAACAAACTGAGCAACAATACGCAAAGGATTACATATTGCGTCACCTTGTTTGCGATCAATTGCTTCACCGTAACTTTTCCCGGACTGAATCGCAACTCGTCGGGTTCCAACTGAATCCCGATTTTTTTGGCGAGTACCGATCTTAAAATATAAAACGTGAACAGCAGACCGGCAATCCCGGTTGCTAATCCAAGGTAAACGTAATAATGAAGCGGATGAGGTAAACTGGTTCTGCTGCTCGCATGCACAAGTGCGTAAAGGAAAATGAAAATAGGAGCCACCCCCAACGTTCTTGGAATCCATTCGATAAGACGACTAACGTATTTTTCATCGTGATAGCCGATATACTTTACCCGCAATAAAATCCGGGTGGTGTACCAGAGTGTAATGCTCCAGCCCATGAGCGCTGCAATGGCCTTTGCGAAATAAATAAAAGAAGTCCTGTTGCTATCCTCTACGAAGCTGATAAAGAAGTCTTCCCCCTGCTGATTGGTAACAAATGCCCAGTAAGAAATCACGATAAGTGCAAAGGCGTAAAGCAATGGATACAATACGCGCCAGGTATCGACCGTGTAGGAAGCGGTCTTTTTATACGCAGAGGTAAGTTTTTCAAACATAATTCGGATTTCCGTGCCCGAATGCCCTGATAAAATACAAAAAAAATTCGGAGCCTCCTAGTCTATGCAGAGGCGTTAGCATTGAAATAAGCAAGCCCTGTTTAGTGGTGAACAGCAGTATCTGCAGCCGGTGGTGACGTCACGGTTTCGGCAGGGTTCTGATCACAAGTTCTCATTAACATGAGCAGCAATAACAAGCCAACTACTCCAAAGACGAAAGGCATGAACATGCTATTCTTCTTCTTTTCAGTGGTAGCCCCGTGAGAGGATGATGCAAAGGAATGGACATGTGATCCATCCCCGCCCAACACTTGTGAAAGGTTGAATCCGGCTGGCAGGCTGGACAGAACAGAAGATTTCTGAGATCCCAACAATGAGGCCAGACCGCCCGGAGTGAGATTGTTTTCCTCACTGTGTTTCCCCAACACGGCAAGTGCAAGGGGAATAATTGTCCCGAATAGAGACGATGAAGTTGAGCCTTTCAATCCGCCGAAGTCGGATACCGCGTTTGCAAGTGCTCCAAATTTGTCTCCGAAAATAGAACTGATCATGGGAGGGCCAATGGTGGGTACGCCTTCTCCACCAACGCGGAATGAATCATTAAGTTGATTCAGGATGCCGCTATGGTAGGCTTCCTTCGAAAGATTCATTATGGTGTCCGGATTGCCCGTTTGCGCTTTATTGATGATCGCTGCAAGTGAAGCCGGTATGGCGGTATCGAGTCCTTTCTTCAGCATGCTGTCTGTCTCACCTAGATAATTTGACGCTTTGCTGATCATTTCATTTCCGAAATAAGCCCTGACCGCATCGAGAATATTGAAAGCCATAAGATGTAGGTTTTTTTGATGGTTATTCAAAAAAGGGAATCGTTCCAGTGAAGCAAAATCGTAATCAGGAAGGCCGGTGATCTACTCAAGGGAGGGAGAAAAAGTAAATATAGATTTTTCTGCACACTTTTTGTGTCGCTACCCTTAACAACTTATCGCTTATGAAAAAGCTAACCTTCAGTTGCGCTTGCGCGCTATTGTGTGCAATCGCTTTCGCACAAAACACAAGTACTCCTACAACACCCAACATTGTCAAGGACCACTACACGATCTCCGGTGGCATTTTGGGCGCCGCGAACTTTAATAAATTTCGTTTGTCCGACAACCCCGCCGGCATCAAATACGATACAAAAGTGGGATGGTCAGCGGGGGCCTGGGTAAACTTCCCGCTGGGGAAAGTTTTGTCAATCGAGCCCCAGGTGATGTATACGAATTACCCATTCAGTTCTGATAATGCCGGCTCGCTACTCCCCGACGGTCACATGGACTGGATTTCAGTACCCTTAGTGATTAAACTTCACGTGGGTGACAAGTTTGCGTTTACACTCGGACCTCAATTCGATTTCCTGAGCACACTCAAGGATAACAATGAGGTTTTGCAGAAGTCTGAAATTGAAAGCACCAATATCTCAGCGTTCGGAGGTATTGAAGTGTTCCCGCACGGAAGGGTTACAATTTTTGCCAGGTACATATACGGGTTTACAGATCTGGATAAGCGTGCGCCTTCCTCTGGTGCAAATCCGAAATATTATATTGATAATGCCCAATTGGGTCTAAAGTTTCGCTTATTTGGGAAACATATTCTCGCCGACTCTGATGGTGATGGCGTAAAGGATAAGGATGATAAGTGTCCATCGCAGTTTGGATTTGCGCGGTACAATGGTTGCCCCATTCCTGATACGGATGCGGATGGCATCAATGATGAAGAAGATAAATGTCCACAACAAGCCGGACTTCCAAAATACCAGGGTTGCCCAATTCCGGATACAGATAAGGATGGCGTAAATGATGAAGAAGATAAATGTCCGCAACAAGCCGGTTCTGTCAAATACCAGGGATGCCCCATTCCGGATACAGACGGCGACGGTATCAATGATGAAGAAGACAAATGTCCACAACAGGCCGGACTACCAAAATACCAGGGTTGTCCAATTCCCGACACGGATGGAGATGGAATTAATGATGAAGAAGACCGTTGCCCGAACGAACCGGGTGTAGCCGAAATGAAGGGCTGTCCGAAAATTGCAAATTTCCAATCTTACAAGGTAACGTTTACGTCAAGCAGTTCAACGTTGACTGCCAATGGCAAGAAAGAATTGGATAAGGTGGTAGATTATTTGCAGAAGAATGGGGATCTGAAAGTGAAACTGGACGGACATACCGACAACACGGGTTCTGACAAAGTCAATGAGCCGTTATCTGCGAAACGCGCAGATGCTGCAAAAAAATACCTTGTGGGTAAGGGCGTCAATGCAGACCGTATTACGACGGAGGGTCATGGCTCAACCATGCCGGTAGCAGATAACAAAACAAAGAATGGAAAATTACAGAATCGAAGAGTGGATGTGACGGTGCAATAATTTGATATTGGAAAAAGCCCTCCCGCTTTGTCGGGAGGGCTTTTTGTTTGCTGAACCATTTCGTAATAAGCATCAAATGCATTTTTTCCTCTCAGATTTGTTGACTAACTTATTTTATTAAATGGGTTTTCAACATGTCGTGGTTGAGACTAATAGAGGAAACAATGCAAGAAAAGGAAGGGCCAAAACAGTCGGAACAGGCTGCTGCAGCCGTTGTGGAAACAAAGACATCAGTCCCCGGAAAGAGCAATCGCGTAATGAAAATGATTCGCGAAATGTGGCCAGCGTATTTGATAGAGATCCTGGTCATTATATTGGGTATATCCATTACGCTGGGATTGGAAGCCTGGCGTGACGGCATCAAAGAAAAACGCCAGGAAAAAATTTACCTGCGTAACCTTCAGGCCGATCTTCAAGAAGATATGAATTCGCTTCGCAGGGCCGATTCCGGAACACAAGATCTTCTGCAGCATGGAAATAAAATCCTCTCCATGATACATGGTGAAGCGCCCGTACAGATAAATTCTTCAAAATTGAATGAGGACATTCGCTCCCTGCTGAGCAGGCCAAAATTTCTGACTCATGATGCGACGTTTTCTGAATTGAAAAGTTCAGGAAATCTGCATTTAATAGAAGATCCTGAGTTGAAGAATTTGTTATTCGCATATTACAGCGAGACCCAAATCATCAAGGAAGCGCAGGATGCGGAACAACAAGCCACCATTACATTAAGCGGACCCTACTTTTTGAAGACATTTGCGTTGGATGAAAAGGCGGCAGGCAATGAGGCGCTATCCGCTAATATCGAGTCCATTGCGAAAGACCTGGAATTTCAGAATAACGTGTTATTACGCCTTTCCAACCGAAAAGAACTACAAGATCTCTATCATTCGGCAGAAGCAACTGCTAAAAAGCTACTTGCAGCCTTGGCGGAATGACAATTTTTGGTCTCGGAAAAATCAACAAAAACCATTAAATTTAGAAACCCGCCACCGAACAATTTGACCTTTTATTTTAATCTAAAACTTCCATGGTATGAAAAAGGTATTCTACAGCCTGCTCATAGCGTTGCCCGCTATTTTGCTATTGGCATATATGAATCATGTGCCGGCCTCTCCATATGGCCTGAAGACGGGTACACCGGACATAAAATCAATCAACGCGCTTGCTTTTGGTCCGGATGGAATTCTCTTTATTGGAGACTCAAAGGGCGCAGCGGTCTTCGCGGTTGACACAAAAGACAATAGTGCGGTGGATAAAGCCACAGCAGTAGAAATCAAAAACATTGATCAGAAAATTGCTGCTGTTCTTGGAACCGAGGCGAAAAATATTACGGTGCAGGATTTGAAAGTGAATCCGATTTCAAAAAACATTTACTGCGCCGTGCAGTCGGCCGACGGGACGCCTGCATTGTTGAAGATTTCAAATGGCAACGTACAGGTCGTAACCCTGAAAGATGTTGCCTTCTCAAAAGCCACCATCAGCAACGTTCCTGCAGAAGATGCCAAGAACAAGTGGGGCGGCTCGCTTCGCACGGCTGCCATTGAAGATTTAAATTTTGCGGATGGTAAGGTCATGTTAAGCGGTTTATCAAACCAGGAATTCGCTTCAACATTCAGGAGCATTCCATTCCCCTTTGGCAATACACAAAATGCTTCCTCACTTGAAATCTATCATGCTGCGCATGGAAAATATGAAACTGAAGCTCCCATAGAAACATTCACGGTTGCCAATCTCCAGGGCAAGCCCTTCCTGATTGCGAGCTACACCTGCACGCCATTGGTAATCTTCCCGATGGATGATTTGAAACCCGGTACGCACGTGAAAGGAAGAACAGTGGGTGAATTTGGTGCCGGCAACCGGCCACTGGATATGATCACCATGAAAAAAGGTGAAGACCAATTCCTGATCATCGCCAATTCCGACCGGCCGGTGATGAAAGTAAAGTTTAAGGATATCGAAAGCTATAAGGAATCACTTACCACCCAGGTGAAGGAAATTTTTAGTACGGCTGGGGTCCCTTACATCTCCTTTCCCATGGTCAATGTAATACAACTCGACAAACTGGACGCTTCTCAATTTGTGTTGCTACAAAGAGAATCAAATGGAGACCTGAATCTCCATACGCAAAACGATCGTTTACTATGATTAGAAAGAATTGGAATAGCCTGCAGCGATCCTGCAGGCTATTTTTGTTTTCATCCCTCCTGCTCATTGGTTGCAGAGATGGGAAATCTCCAAAAGAGATTTCAATTATCTGGAAGGATGGAAAGGCAATTGGTTTATCCATTCCACGTGAATTTGTTAGAGATATTGAAGAAGCTTCAATTCCTTCCCGTATTAAAATTCGACTCGCAAATCATCATGAAGAGTCCGGCATTGCCGGGAACTTTAATCTGAATTCCGATTCAATTGCATTCACACCAGTCATTCCGCTCACCAGGGGCCTGACCTACACGGTTTCGATAGAGGGGAAGAGATTGGCCACCATTCCCATTCCTGCGGGTAGCAACGCTCCCCAGGTGATTGCAGTGTATCCCAACATGGACAGTGTACCGGAAAACATACTTAAGCTTTACCTGTCGTTTTCAAAGCCCATGGTGGAAGGTCATTCCCTGGAATATATTTTCCTTCACGACGAAAAAGGCGACAGCCTTCCCAAAATATTCCTTGATTTGAAACCGGAGCTCTGGAATGAAGAAGGTACAATGCTGACCCTCTGGTTTGATCCGGGAAGGATCAAAAGGGATCTTCAGCCTAATAAATTATTAGGGCCGCCTCTAAGACAAGGCAGGCATTACAAACTTATTGTGGCCCAGGGTTGGCCCGACCAGGAAGGAAGGCAACTTGAGGCGAACTTTGTGAAAAACATCATTGCCATTCAGAGGGATTCCGCATCCCCCGATCCGGCAACATGGAATTTGTCAATCCCACGGCCAGGCACAAACGAAGCATTAAAGGTGGATTGTGGGGAACCGATGGACTATGTTTTACTACAAAATTGTATACATCTTATTGATCATTCGGGAAAAGTGCTGAAGGGAACCTTGTCTGTTTCAACGGATCAGCGTAGTTGTCTTTTTGTTCCTGTGCAAGCCTGGATTTCGGGAGAATACACCATCCGGGTAGAAGCAAGGCTGGAAGACCTTTCCGGAAATAATTTGAACCGGCCCTTTGATAGGGACCTGGATGTGAAAACGACTACGAAGGCGCAGGAAATGTATGAACGAAAATTTATAATTACAGAAAAGGACTTTCACGCGAGTCAATAGATCAATTTTTGAACTGGCTTTTTTTGATATATAGGTTTGGATAAATCATATTAACCAGAATGGTTAGTATGGTTTGGTCATTGGTTTTTACGACCCACTGAAAGGGAACTTTATAGCCATCGTTTTCCTTGTAGTTGCTATAAAAAATATCAATCATACTCTTGTCGAGTTCGGTGTTGGTGGATCTCGCTCTTTTCTTAAGCAATGCCCCGGAAGTAGTGTCAAAAGAGAAAGTGCTGGTATCATTTCCGTTCCGCACCAATTTCAATTTGTAACAAATCTTTTCTTCCACGGTGTCAATTCCATCCTTCCAAACCAGGAATCCTCTCTTTTTATAGTTAATGAATGGAGGCAAAAATTCAACATCGGCTTCATTTGCCATTTCCTTGCCGGCGCTTCCTTTCAGAATCTTCCTGGTGGTGTCTTTACTGAAACCATCGATTTTCCAGCCATTCTTTCCATCAAACGATTGTACAAATCGTTTCCCATTGTACTTAACGA
>Ga0157375_10000325_pt1 | contig 42864 bp, 33 predicted proteins | sample M35metaG_FD_115311 | JGI IMG/M metagenome (GOLD analysis project Ga0157375, IMG submission 115311) | Miscanthus rhizosphere microbial communities from Kellogg Biological Station, Michigan, USA - M3-5 metaG | ecosystem: Host-associated > Plants > Roots > Rhizosphere > Soil | place: USA: Michigan...
ATTACAAATGTCAGTGTGATCAACAGCCGCTTATGGAAATTCATCGTAGATTTATCTGAAGAGCAATGGGATTTCATAGGAAACTCCGAACCGCACCAATGCGCGGTTGCTGTTGGAATTGACGCCGAAGGATGGGCTTAATTTGAAGGTGACACCATTGGGCAGGTTCCAGGCGATCGCCGGCGCGATGTAGTGCGACGTGCCGGCCAGCCTGACCGCCCGCCATTCGCCGAGGCCGCCGTACATCTCCACGCCGAGCGTGAAATTCTCGGGACACAACGAGCACGGGTCGGGGGAGGCAGCCAGCGCGAGAGGACGGCTCAGCGCGGCCGAGTATCCGAATTCGACCGGCTCGCCTCTGAGGTTCTTTTCTGCGATCAGGTTTCCGGCAACGTTCCACCCTTTGCGATTGCTGGAAAGAATCAGCTTCGCTTCTACTTCGCGCTTCTTCTCATGGCGCGCCTCGTCCGCCGGCTCCAGCAGACCCTCGAAGGTGTCGAAACCAACCACCTCCTTGAAAATGCGATCCGCGCCGGTGATGTCCTCATATTCGACATAGAGCACCGGATTGACGGCATGCTCCTTCATCAGGAGCCGGAAGCGGTTCTCGAGTCGCCAGCCGGTATAGAGCGCGCTGTCGCGGCCCGTTTTTTGTCCGTCGAGATACAGCTCGGAAGTCCACCAGCCATTGACGCCGTACTCCAACTCCAGCGACGACGCCGTGAAGTGCCTGGCGCCGCCTTTCGGAACGCCGATCACCGGATTGACCGCTATCTCCAGGCTCCCGGGCTCCTCCATGTGATGCGTGTAGGTGATGAAGTACGGCATCTCCTGCGCGGAGGCCAGACCGGCCGCACCGAGGAGCGCTAACAGAAGCGAACAGCGAACGAACATTGAATGACCTCTCGTTGGACCAATGATGAGACTGAGTCTCAGTTGCGGATGCAGTCTACACGCACCCGCCCGCTTCGTCAACGGGAATGAGGCTGGGTTACAATGTGCTCCCACGTTTCGCCTCCCGAACCTCGGCCGGGGCTTTCGTAACCTTCTTAAGGAGCACTCAATCGCATGACCGCTACACTCGAAGTTACTCATTCATTTGACGCTGCACGCGCGGCGGGACGGGAACCGTTCAAGGTTCGCGACCTCAGTCTGGCCACCCTCGGGCGTTCCGAGATCCGGCTGGCCGAGCATGAAATGCCCGGACTCATGGCCGTTCGCGAGAAGTACGGCAAGTCGAAGCCGCTGACCGGCGCGCGCGTCATGGGATCGCTGCACATGACAGTGCAGACCGCGGTTCTCATCGAGACGCTGGCCCACCTCGGCGCTGACGTTCGCTGGGTGAGCTGCAATATTTTTTCGACGCAGGACCATGCCGCAGCGGCGGTTGTGGTCGGACGTCCGGAGACCGGCGGAACGGCTGACGATCCGAAGGGCATCCCGGTGTTTGCCTGGAAGGGCGAGACGCTCGAAGAGTATTGGTGGTGCACGTCCGAGGCGCTGCAATGGCCGGATGCAGGCGGTCCGAATCTGATCGTTGATGATGGCGGCGACGCCACGCTGCTCGTGCATAAGGGCGTCGAATTCGAAGGGAAGGGAGAGGTTCCCGAGTTCAATCCGGCCGATGAGCCGGAAGAGTGGGGCGTCATCCTCGACCTGCTCCGCGCCGAATTGAAGCGCGAGCCGAAACGCTGGACGCGCGTGGCCGCGGACCTCAAGGGAGTTTCCGAGGAGACCACGACCGGCGTGCATCGCCTGTATCAGATGAAAGAGGCCGGCGAGCTGCTCTTCCCGGCTATCAACGTCAACGACTCGGTGACCAAATCGAAATTCGACAACATCTATGGATGCCGCCATTCGGTCGTCGACGGTCTCAATCGCGCCACCGACGTCATGATCGCCGGCAAGCTCGCGCTCGTCTGCGGGTTTGGCGAAGTCGGTAAGGGCTGCGCGCAGGCTTTGCGCGGCCAGGGAGCGCGCGTCGTCATCACCGAAATCGATCCGATCTGCGCGCTGCAGGCGGCGATGGAAGGATTCGAAGTGCGGACGCTCGACTCAGTCGTCGAGCGCGCCGATATCTTCGTCACGGCTACCGGCAACAAGAACGTCATCACCGCCGACGACATGGCGCGGATGAAGAACAAAGCCATCGTCAGCAACATCGGCCATTTCGACAATGAGATCGATATGGCCGGCCTCAAGAAGTTCCCCGGCGTGAAGCGGGTCAACATTAAACCCCAGTACGACGAGTGGGTTTTCCCCGACGGTCACAGCGTTCTGATCCTGGCCGAAGGGCGCCTGATGAACCTCGGCTGCGCGACAGGGCATCCGTCCTTCGTAATGTCGGCGTCCTTTACCAACCAGGTGCTGGCACAACTGGCGCTCTGGCAGAACAAGGGCGAATATCAGAAAGAGGTTTACGTCCTTCCCAAGAGGCTCGACGAGGAAGTGGCCCGCCTGCACCTCGCGCACCTCGGCGTGGAGTTGACGAAACTGACCGCTGATCAGTCGAAGTACCTCGGCACTCCGGTCGAGGGACCTTACAAATCCGATCACTATCGCTATTAAGCGGCACGGCCCGCAGCGTTGATTGCCAAAGGATCGGGCACCATTTGGTGCCCGATCCCTTATGCGCGGGTCTGCTCGCTATTGCACAGTTCCATTAGATTTCTGTTACCATTCGCAGATTAATGTGCGACAGCGCACAAGAAGGAGTGACATGCCTAGACCCAGACTGAATGTCCCGGCACCTCAGTTGTCCCACGGACAGGCTGCTTATGTTTTAGACCGCCTGATTGCTGACCGTAGAATTTCCCCCGGTGAAGTAAGTCGCTACGTGAGCGACATGCATCGCGAGATCAGCGATCTCGAGACGCGCCTGCAGACGCTGCGTTCCCATGTCAGTGGATCGACAGGGACCGGAAGCGGCGGCGGAACCGGAAGCGGCGCCACGTTTGGCGCACGCCGCGGCCGTCCGCCGGGACGTCCCCCTGGCCGTCCGCCCGGAAGCGGTGTTACGTCAAGCGGCAAGCGCCGTGGCCGTCCGCCCGGAAGCAAGAATGTTTCGTCGTCCGCCGCGGCCGCACCCTCGGCAGCAGCTGCTGCCGCGCCGACTGGTGGCAAGCGCCGCCGCCGCGCGCGCATTACGCCGGAGCAGTTGGCGTCGCGCCAGCTTCAGGGCCGTTACCTCGGCCTGATCCGCCAGATTCCGGCGAACAAGCGCGGTCAGTATCAGAAGATCGCCAAGGAATCGGGACGCGAAGCGGCCATCAATGCGATGAAGTCCGCCGTCAACCGGTGATCCAATTCCAGATTCTTCGTGACAAAGGGCGCTCTCCGTGGCGCCCTTTGTTTTTGTCGCTGCTTTTCGTCTGCGCGTCTGCGCATGCGCTGACGACGCACGTCACGCTGCTGCATTTCTCTGACTATCACTCGCACGCGCTGCCGTTTTACTCCGAGGGGCGGGAAGGGCAGGGCGGGATCGCCAGGGCGATCGGATATCTGCGCGCGCAGAAGCGACACGGTGCGCTGGTCTTTTCCGGCGGCGACATGATGAACAAAGGCTCGCCGGCGTGGTCGGATAAATACCGCTGCGCGGAGTGGCCGTGGTTCAACGGCGTCATCGACGCCATGGCGTTCGGAAATCACGATCCTGATTACGGCATCGGCGAACTGGAGGGGTGTCTTCAGACGATCCACTATCCGGTGTTGAGCGCGAATGCGAACGGGTTTACGGGAACGCGAGTATTCGTCGTCAACGGAATCCGTATCGGAGTCTTTGCCGTGGCGGGGAGCGACTTCAAGACGCTGGTCAAAGAGCCGGTGTTCCATTTCAGCGATCCTATCGCTGCCGCGCGCAATGCCGTGCGGGAACTGCGCGACAAACGGCATGCCGATGTCGTGGTGATGATCGGCCACGAACATCTCGACGACGACTTCGCACTCGCGCGCGCCGTGCCTGGAGTCGATCTGATTTTCGGTACGCACAGTCATTTGAAACGCGAGCTGACGCGCATCGAAGGAACGTCAACGTGGTTCATCTCGCCGTTTCAGTACCTGACGTACATCAGCCGCGTGGTTCTGACGTTCGATGGCCACAAGCTCACCGGCGTGAAAGGAAAACTGATTCCGGTCGACGCGCGCATGCCTACGGATAAGACGATCGCGCGGCGCGTTGCGGCAATGCAGCGCGAGCTCGAACGCGATCCGACATACGCGCCGTTGTTCGCGACGATCGGAACGCTATCCGCGCCGCTGCCGGTCGATGCGCTTGCACAACGAACGGTCGAGATCATGCGCGATGCTGCGCATGCGGACGTCGCGCTGTCGACTGCAAGCAGTTTCCGCCAAGACCTCCCGCGCGGCCGCGTCACGATGGAGTCGCTGCGCGCGGCTATGCCGTACGACAACGAGATCCTCATCTACTCATTGCGCGGCGACGTCGTCGAGAAACTTCTCGCGTACGGAAAGTCGCGAGCGGGGAGCGATTCATTCGCAATCGTGGCCGCGCCAAAGGCGATCGATCCTTCACAGACGTACCGCGTGGCAACGACGGACTACCTCGCGCGCGTAGCGCCGGGATATCGCGATTTCTTCGCGGGCTTGACCGCGGAGACGCCGGGGTTGCACGTGCGCGAGGAATTGCGAAAGCGAATCGGCGAATAACGCTGTCATCCCATTTCGTGCGAAGCACTTTGGAGTGCGGTGGCAAGGCCACCGCTTTGGGAGGGCGGTGGAACTGTGACGACTCGCAGCGCGTGATGCTTGTTCGATCGCCGCGATGATTACCTTCCCCCTCCCAAAGCGGTGGCTCGGTCGCCACCGCACTCCAAAGCTTCGCGAAATATGCGGCGACCCGCGCAAGCATGAATCCGTCACTTGCCTCGGCCAGCCTCAGAGATTGCGAAGAAATCGCGACTCGGTCGGTTTCACATGCGTCGCGAGCATCAGCAGCACAGACAAGAGTGTCTGTGCCACACAATCCTGCGTTGCTTGCGAAAGATGCTCTTACCGGCACAGCCGGTGTGGCACAGACACTCCTGTCTGTGCTTTGGCAAGGTGCAGTACCTGATATTGCTAACCCAGGTATCAGCGCTGTCTTCACATGGTTCCCCGCCCTCCCGGGTTACCAGCTCGACCGTCCTCCGCTCTCCGCGTGAACCCGTCTCCCGCGAATTCACGTGACGCCGCGCACGTTCACACATGAGTGCCGCGTCTTGACCCGTCGCCCTCCATCGATATGATGCAACCCATGACCGCTGCTGCGCCCGCCACACCGCGTGTTCGCGCCTCATGGATCGTCGAGTTCTACCGTTCTGCCATCGGCAAGAAAGCCGTCATGGCTGTTTCCGGCGTCTTCCTCTTCGGCTGGATCTTTCTGCACATGGCCGGCAACCTCAAGGTTTACACCGGGGCCGAGCACTACAACGCCTACGCGCAGTTCCTGATCACCATGGGCGCGCCGCTGTTGCCGAACAAAGGGGCGCTGATCGCCGTCCGCACGCTGCTGTTGATCGCCGTCTGGCTGCACATCCAGGCCGCGACGCAGCTGACGATCATGAATCAGAAGGCGCGGCCGATCGGGTACGGCGAACGCGATTACGTGGCCGGTTCGTATGCCGCCCGGACGATGCGATGGGGCGGCGTCATCATCCTGCTCTTCGTCATCTACCACGTCGCCCATCTGACGTTCGGCAAGTTCCATCCCGACTACATCGAGGGCGACGTCTACCACAACTTCGTGACCGGATTTCAGGTGTGGTGGGCGAGTGCGATCTACATCATCGCCAACCTCGCGCTGGGCATGCACCTCTACCACGGGCTCTGGAGCATGTTCAATTCGCTCGGCCTCAATCACGCGCGATTCAACGCCTGGAAGCGCGGCTTCGCCACGATATTTGCGGTGATCGTCACGCTCGCCAACGTCTCCTTTCCGATCGCCGTCCTGACGGGCTTCCTCCATTGACCTCACGCGCGGCAGGACCACACAAGCAGGTGAAGACTCGATGACTCTGGACAGCAAAATCCCGCCCGGACCGATCGACAAAAAGTGGGAGTACGCCAAGGCCCACTACAAACTCGTCAATCCGGCCAACAAACGGAAGTACGACGTCATCGTGGTCGGCGCGGGCCTCGCCGGCGCGGCCGCCGCGGCGTCGATGGCGGAGCTCGGCTACAACGTGCAGTGCTTCGTCTACCACGACTCGCCGCGCCGCGCGCACTCCATCGCCGCGCAGGGCGGCATCAATGCCGCGAAGAATTACCAGAACGACGGCGACAGCATCTACCGCCTCTTCTACGACACCGTCAAAGGCGGCGATTACCGCTCGCGCGAAAGCAACGTCTATCGCCTCGCGGAACTGAGCGTGAACATCATCGACCAGGCCGTCGCGCAGGGCGTGCCGTTCGCGCGCGAGTACGGCGGCCTGCTGGAGAATCGCTCCTTCGGCGGCGTGCAGGTCTCGCGCACGTTCTACGCCCGAGGCCAGACTGGACAGCAACTCCTCCTCGGCGCGTTCCAGGCGCTGGAACGGCAGATCGGACTTGGACGCGTGAAGATGTTTCCGCGCCACGAGATGCTCGATGTCGTGCTGGTCGACGGCCAGGCCAAAGGCATCGTCACGCGCAACCTCGTCACCGGCACGATAACCTCATACGCCGCGGACGCAGTCGTCCTGGCCACGGGCGGTTACGCGAACGTCTTCTACCTCTCGACGAACGCGAAAGCCTCGAACGCCACGGCCATCTGGCGCGCCTATCGTCGCGGCGCGTACTTTGCGAATCCCTGCTACACGCAGATCCATCCGACCTGCATTCCGCAGAGCGGCGACTTCCAATCGAAACTGACGCTGATGTCGGAGTCGCTGCGCAACGACGGCCGGATCTGGGTCCCGAAAGTTGCCGGCGATGCGCGCCGTCCTGATCAGATTCCGGAAGCCGAGCCCGATTACTACCTCGAGCGCAAGTACCCGAGCTTCGGCAATCTCGCGCCGCGCGACATCGCCTCACGCGGGGCGAAGGAAGTCTGCGACGAAGGGCGCGGCGTCGGTCCCGGCGGACGTGGCGTCTATCTCGATTTCGCCGACGCCATCAAGCGCCTCGGCCGCAACGTCATCGAAGAACGCTACGGCAATCTGTTCGAGATGTACGCAGACATCACCGCCGAGAATCCCTACGAAGTTCCGATGCGCATCTATCCCGCGCCGCACTACACCATGGGTGGGCTGTGGGTCGACTACAACCTGATGTCGACGATTCCGGGTCTCTACGTCGGCGGCGAGGCGAATTTCTCAGACCACGGCGCCAACCGCCTCGGCGCCAGCGCGCTGATGCAGGGCCTCGCCGACGGCTACTTCGTCCTCCCGGTCACGATCGGCGATTACCTGGCCGGCCAGCTCGGCAAGAAAGTGTCCGCCGATCGTCCCGAGTTCAAACAGACGCAGGCCGAAGTCGAGCAGCGGATCGGGAAGCTTGTGAATGCAAAAGGAAGCCGCACCGTCGACTCCTTCCACAAAGAGCTCGGCAACATCATGTGGGAACGCTGCGGCATGGCCCGTACCGCGGAAGGTTTGAAATCCGCGATCGCCGACATTCGCACGCTTCGCGAGCAGTACTGGCGCGATGTGCGTGTTTTGGGAGGGGATGCTGAGCCGAATCAGGCCCTCGAAAAGGCGGGACGCGTCGCCGATTTCTTCGACCTCGGCGAGTTGATGTGCGTCGACGCCCTGCAGCGCGAGGAATCCGCCGGCGGCCACTTCCGCGTCGAATACCAGACCGCGGAAGGCGAGGCCAAACGCAATGACGACGACTTCCTCTACGTCAGCGCCTGGCAGTACAAAGGCGACAACGCCGCGCCTGAACTGCACAAGGAACCGCTGGTGTACGAAGAAGTGAAGCTGGCCACCAGGAGCTACAAGTGAGCCGGAAACGTTCTGGATCGTCCGTTTCACGCGATCTTTTCGCCCTCGTAGACGGCGAAAGAACCGTAGCCCCCGGCTTCAGCCGGGGGTCATCGATCAGCCAACCTTCGGAGCCCGCTTTAGCGGGCGAGAGAACGGCTTTCTTTCGCGCGCTCGCAATACCTCGCTCTTCCCATTTCCCCCGACTGAAGCCGGGGGCTACGGTTCTTATGCCGGCTACGCCGACACGTTCGCCAGCGATTGCAGCCGCGGCGTTGAAGGAAATCTGACATGGATCTGACTCTACAAGTCTGGCGGCAGGCTTCGCGCACCGCGGACGGCAAGTTCGTCACGTACGAAGCGAAGGGCATCAGTCCCGACGCGTCGTTCCTGGAGATGCTCGACGTCGTCAACGAAGAGCTGACCGAGCGCGGCGAGCAGCCGATCCACTTCGAGCACGATTGCCGCGAAGGCATCTGCGGCTCCTGCGGGATGATGATCAACGGCGTCGCGCACGGACCGATCGGCGGCACGGCAACCTGCCAGTTGCACATGCGCCACTTCAAGGACGGCGACAACATCCGCGTCGAGCCGTGGCGCGCGCGCGCCTTCCCGGTCATCAAAGACCTCATCGTCGACCGCAGCCCGCTCGATCAGATCATCCAGGCCGGCGGCTACATCTCCGTCAATACCGGCAGCGCCATCGAGGCGAATACGCTGCTGATTCCGAAGGCTGTCCAGGAGCGCTCGATGGATGCCGCCGAATGCATCCAGTGCGGCGCCTGCGTCGCGCAGTGCCCCAACGGCGCCGCCCAACTCTTCACCTCCGCCAAAGTCTCCCACCTCGGCCTCCTCCCGCAAGGCCAGCCCGAACGCTACGACCGCGTCATCCGCATGGTGGAAGTGATGGAAGAGCATTTCGGCAGCTGCACGATGTACGGCGAGTGCGAAGCCGTCTGCCCGAAAGAAATCTCCATCGACTTCATCGCCCGCATGAACCGCGACTACATCGCTGCAAAATTCAAGAACCGCAAGAGCGAAGCGAACGGGTAGGCCGGAAGGACAGCCGGATTACCGCGCGGGACAGTCAGATCACACCGCGGGACACTCGGATCACACGGCGGGACAGCCGGCTCACCACGCGGGACACCCCGGCTCACACCGCGGGACACTCGGCTCACACCGCGGGACAGCCGGCTCACAGCGCGGGACAGTCGGCTCACACCGCGGGACAGCCGGCTCACACCGCGGGACAGCCGGATCACAGCGCGGGACAGCCGGATCACACCGCGGGACACTCGGCTCACAGCGCGGGACAGCCGGATCACAGGGCGGGACAGTCGGATCACACCGCGGGACAGTCAGATCACACCGAAGGACAGCCGGATCGCATCCTACGCGAAAGGCCGTGATGTGGATGCGTCCACGAACTTCTGCAACGCCGCCTCGGCATCCTCCAGCTCTTCCTTCCGGCGCAGGTAGCCGTGCTTGAAAATCAGCCGGCGAGCCTCGGCGAGGTCGTGCTGCGGCGATTTCCACGGGTACTCCGCCTCGCGAAAGAAGAGCCGCGCGCGATACAGATGGATGTCGGCCAGGAACAACGGCATCGGCCCTCGCTCGGCGATCTCCCACGCTTCGTCCAGGTCGCTCTGCGCGCTCTCGGGTCCAGTGCGCAGGCCGGTGAGACTGCGCAGCCAGGCGCGGGTCAAGAACCCGAGCGGGAGGTAGTGCTGCGTGCCGGCGCGGCGGAAGCCGGACACGGCCTGTTCCAACTCCGTTCCGGCCGTGGTGAATCCTCGTTGAGTTTCTTCGGGCGTGGGCGCTTGTGAGGTTCGCGCCAAATCCCTTCGGCCGGGCATTGATTCAAGAATCACAGCGTAGAGCGCGGCGCGGCCCAGTGTGAGATGGTGAAGCGCGAAGTCGAGTAGAGGCGCACCGGGCATTCCTTCCTCCCACTTGAGCGTCTGCGACGCCCGCTCGGCGACGGTGCGGCACTGGGCAGAATCTACTTCCCCGTTCAGTTCTGCTGCCACCCTCGCCGCCTCACGTTCCACTGCCGAGAGGAGCAGGTCGCAATACTCGAAGCCCTGAAGCGAATAGAGCATCGGGTAGTCGGGCTGCCACTTGGCCTGCATCTGCTCGGACTCGCGAAAGCGCGCCTCCGCCTCGTCCCGCCGACCCGCCTGGTGCAAGGCGTCGGCAAGAGTAGTGCGTTTGCCCATCCGCTGAATCGCATCGCGGCTGCGGTCGGCGTAGAACACGGACTTCTCGGCATCTTCCATCGCCCGGCCCACGTCCCCCAGAGTCAGCTCCAGCTCGCTCAGGTTGCTGGCGCTGGCTGCGGCGCCTCTCCAATCCCGCAACGCGACGGTACGATTCAACCCGGCCCGCATCGGATCGAGGGCCTCGGTCAGCCGGCCCAGGGAGCGGAGGGTGAAGGCGGCTTCGTTCAGCAACCAAGCCTGAGCGCCTTCCGTGAGCGAGGGCGAGACGCGGCTCCATGGAATCTCGAAGAAGGATGCTTGAGCGCCCAATTCCGAGCCGAATGCCCCAAGAATGTGCCACGTGTAGTGTTCTCTACCTCGAAGGATACGATCACGGTAAACATCGTCACACGTGTCCTGTTGCATCCCCGCGTGGCAGCCGTGGGACACGGCTTGGTAGAGCGGTTGGAGATCTTCGAGCGTGGGGTCGGGCTTGTCTTTCGTGGTCGCGCAGAGGTGCTCGTAGAGTCGCCGGTGCGCTGCGCGCCACGTATCGGGCTGTGCTTCGCGCAGACGCTGGCCGAAATACTCGCGCAGGAGAGGATGCGCATCGAGGGACCCGTCGGCTTGCACGGTGAGCAGTTGGATCTCTTCCAGGCGGTGCGTCGCGGCTGCCAATTCGCGTTGCTGCAGGTTGACGAGCGCAGCGGTCAGACCGGCGATGACGGGCCTTTCTCGCAGGGCGTCGAAACAGCTCTTGGAGGCTGGCCGATCGAACAGGCCGAGGAGGCGCAGGATTGCGAGCTGGCGCTGGCCTTGCGTGCCCTCGCGCTCGAACCATTTTTCGTAGGCTTCCATGGCCTTGAAGGCGTGGCCATACGGACGACTGTTGTCGTTCTGATACTCGTGGTCAGCATCCGCGAGTCTTACCGTATCCCGCTTCAGGACGTCGCCGTCTTCCACGAGCCGCAAATATTGTCCGAGGAGTTGCAGTGTCAGCCCGTGTCCGCGCACTTCGCGGCTCGCCACCTGAAGTTCTTTGTCGTCTCGTGCGATCTCGCGCGCGCCGGCACGCGTGGCTCCGCGATCGTGTAAGAGTGCCGCGCCGGCGAGGTCGGTCAGCGCGGTGAGGGCAATGTCGTCAGCAGTCCGTCCGTAGTGTTGCTGGATGTCGGGGATTCTTTCCCGCGTGGTGACCACACAAAGCCCGGCGTTTTGCGCCGAGAGCCCTTTGAGCAGAGCCTCGATGGCGGCGTCCTTGAGCTTCCCCTGCATCACACCTGGCGGATACTGGAGCGGCTCGAGGCCATCGAGCACGAGGAGGCAGCGGACCTTCCCGACGAGACCGGCCAGGCGCGCACCGCGTTCCCATGCGGAGCCGAGCTTGGGATCGGGATCGCCAAAGGCCTCGAGGGCATTGGCGATGAAGACGTCGGCCGAGGCGTTGCGCTGGTCGTTGGTGCCCTGGCTGTAGAAGGACCAATCGAACACGCGTTCGGCGCCGCGCCAGTTCTTCATGGCCAACTCGGCCATCCAGGTCGCGACTAGCGAAGTCTTTCCCATACCCCCGAACGCGCGGACGACGACGACGTTCTTGTTACCGTTCCAGGCGCTGTCCAGCCGCGCGAGATCTTCGTCTCGCCCTATGAGCCGTTCGGCAGTGTGGCGGAGCTTGGTCGGGGGTACGGTGATGGAAGGCTCAAGCCGCGGAAGGATCTCCACCAGATCGCGAAGGACGGCGGAGCTGAGACGCTCTTCATTGAGGAACTGACCGCGGTCATGACCGAGGGCGCTGATGCGCTGGAAGTGCTCCCTCTGCGCCTGAAAGTCGACGGGGTCGAGAACGAAGCGGGAGTCGCGGGGGACATCGAGCGTGTCGAGCTCGAAATCCGTGGGGCGATAAACGAACAGTGGCCGCTGGTGGTACATCGCCAGATACGCCTCCCACTGCGTGTAGGAGAAACCGGGCTGCGGCTTGCTCAACGCAGATGCGAGCGGAGGCAGCTTCGTAGCGAGATCGGGATATTTTTGGAGTAACGCTGCCACAGCCAGCTCCCCCGGAGCGTCTCCGGAAGCCTTGCCGATGAGGTGAATGATCCCGTCGCAGGCGCGGATGTAGTCGTCAAGTTTCGCCAGCGTGCTGCCGCCGGTGACAATGAAGTCTTCCTGCACCGCGACGTCGAGAGCGGGCCGCTTAAGGTCTCCGGACAAGAGCGTGCGATACGCAAGAAACTCACGGCTGACCGCAGAGAGAAACAGCTTCTTGTTACCGGCCACATTTCTTCCTTGGCGGTCTGTCCATGGGCATTCGACCACCGCCGGGGAGCGACATAGCGATCGCGAAGCGACGGCGCTCAGATGAATCGGTATTGTTCATTGGACCGACCCATAATAGTCCGGCGTTCCGTAATTCGATGCGGGGTAGGCCTTCGTAGGGTGCTCGCGACCGGGAACACGATCAGCCTTCACGATGTCCCCTGAAACGATCGGAGAGGTAGAATGCTGCGCATGACGCAACGCGTAGCAGACTTGACGACCGGGGAGCTGGAGCGGCTGGTTGAGAACACAGTCCGTCGGACGATTGAGGACTATGTCGAGACACTCGAAGCTCTCAGTTCGGCGTCCTATCTCGAATCGATTCGCGAAGCCCGAGAGGACTATCAAAGCGGTACCGTTACAAACCTCACCGACCTTCGGGATGAGTGAGATCGTTCTCACGCGGCGTGCCCTCAAGGATCTGGACCAGCTGGATCGGCCGATACGGCATCGGATCATCGAGAGGCTGAAAGACTTCTCCGCTGACCCAACGGCACACGCTACCCGACTCACGGACAGCCGCCTTGGTTCCTTCAGATTCTGAATCGGTGATTGGAGAGTTGTCTTCGACATCGTCAACGACCGCGTCGTCGTCCTTCGAATTGGGCACCGCCGCGAAATCTACCGCTGAAGGCGAAGCCAATCCAGGCGCCGCGGTGGTTCTTGAAAACGCCGCAGTCGGCGCAACGGTGAGTCTGCCGGACGTCCGAGTGCCCTGAGCGTCGGATACGATCCGGGAGTGAAGTCGAAACTCTTCGTAATACGCGCGGAGCTTGGCGATCACGCTCCGCGCGACTACCGGCGCGACGTGCCGGCCATGCGTGGGTTCGACGGGATTGAGTTCAAGACACCGGTCACGTTCTTCGTCGGTGAGAACGGCTCGGGCAAGTCGACGATCGTCGAGGCGCTGGCGGTCGCTGCGGGATTCAATCGGGAAGGCGGCTCGAAGAACTTCCGGTTCGAGACGGTGCGGCGGGAGGAGGAGGCTGAGCAGCCGCTCTTCTTCCATCTCATCCGGTCGTCGCGCTATCCATCGGACGGCTATTTTCTTCGTGCCGAGTCGTTCTTCAACGTGGCCACGGAGATCGATCGCCTCGGCGTGACGCGCGGGTATGGCGGCGTATCGCTCCACGAGCAGTCGCACGGCGAGGCATTCCTCTCGTTGCTGCTGAATCGCTTCCTCGGCGATGGTCTCTACATCCTCGACGAGCCCGAGGCGGCGCTGTCACCGATGCGCCAGCTCACTCTGCTGGCGCGGATGCACGAGCTGGTACACCTCGGATCGCAGTTTCTGATCGCCACGCACTCGCCGATCGTGATGGCCTACCCCGGCGCCACCATCCTCTCGCTCGACGACGGCATGCGCGAGATCGCGTACGAGGAGACCGAGCACTACCGCATCACGCGCGACTTTTTCAATCACCGCAAGAAGATGCTCGACGAGCTGATGTCGTAAGGTCTCTCCCTGCTACTCCCTGATCCCCATCTGCGACAGCATGAACGCCTGATCGGCCGCGGTTTCGCGTAATGCGTCGTAGCGGCCGGAGGAGCCGCCGTGGCCCGCGCCCATGTTAATTTTGAGCAGGAGCGGATTCGAATCCGTCTTCAGCTCGCGCAGTTTGGCCACGAACTTCGTCCCTTCCCAATACGGCACCTGACTGTCGTTCAGCGAGACCTTTACCAGCATCGACGGATAGGCCTTCGCGGCGATGTTGTCGTAGGGCGAATACGTCTTGATGTAGTCGTACTCCTTCTTGATGTTCGGATTGCCCCACTCCAGGTATTCGCTCGTGGTGAGCGGGAGGCTGGCGTCGAGCATTGTGTTGATGACGTCGACGAACGGCACCTGCGCGACGGCGGCTTTGAAGAGATCGGGGCGCATGTTCACCACGGCGCCCATGAGCAGGCCGCCGGCGCTGCCGCCCTGGATGACCAGGCGATCCTTCGACGTGTATTTGTCGTTGATCAGATTCTCGGCCGCGGCGGTGAAGTCGGTGAAGGTATTGCGCTTCAGCATCATTCGCCCCGCCTCGCGCCACGGCTCGCCAAGCTCGCCGCCGCCGCGGATGTGCGCGATCGCGTAGATGACGCCTCGGTCGAGCAGTGTCAGACGATTGGAGCTGAACGTTGGCCAGGTCGGGGAGCCATACGAGCCGTATGCGTAGAGCAGCATCGGACGTTTGCCGTCGCGGACGAGCGGCTTTTTGTAGACGATCGACAACGGGATCTTCGTGCCGTCCGAGGCAGTGGCGTAGATGCGTTCTGACGCGAATTGGGAGGCGTCGTAGTTCGGTACGTCGACGCGCTTCTTCAGCGCGCTCGTATGCTTCGCCATGTCGTAGTCGAAGACCGAACTGGGCGTCGTCAACGACTGGTAGCGGTAGCGGAGCGTCGTCGAATCGAACTCCGGATTGTTGTCGACGAAAACGGAGTAGACCGGCTCCGGAAACGCGATAGGCGTCGAATGCTCGGTCTTGAAATCGACGACGCGAATCGTTTGCGAGCCGCCCTTCAGCTCCGAGACGACCATGTAGTCCTTGAAGAGATCGAAATCGTCGAGCTTCACATCCGCGCGCGCGGGGATGAGCTCCTTCCAGTTCTTCATCTCCGGCGCGGTGTCGGGCGCGGTGACGAGGCGATAGTTTTTCGCGTGATCGTTCGTGCGGATGTAGAAACGATTACCGCGATGATCGACGAAGTAGCGATGATCGCTCTTGCGCGGCACCATCACGCGCAACGGCTCGGTCGGTTTATTCGCCGGCAGGTAGCGCGCCTCCGAGGTGGTCTTGCTTCCGGATTGGACGATGATGAACGCTTTGTCGCGCGTACGGAACGCGCCGATGTCGTACAACTCGTCGTCATCTTTGTAGACCAGGTCATACGCCTGCGTGCCGAGTACGTGGCGGTAAAAGCTGTCCGACCGCTTGGTGACGTTGTCCTCGGTCACATAAAAGATGGTCTTGTTGTCCGGCGCCCACATCACGGTGTCGACGCGCTCGATCTTCTCCGGCAGCAGCGCGCCGGTGCGAAGGTCCTTGATGTAGAGCGTGTACTGGCGATAGCCGGTGTTGTCGGTGGAGTAGGCGAGGAGGTTGCCGTCGTCGCTGACGCGATACGAGCCGAGGGATAAAAACTTGAGTCCCTTGGACAGCTCGTTGAGATCGAGCGTAATCTCTTCCGGCGCATCGAGGCTGCCCTTCTTCCTCGCGTAGATCGGATACTGCTTCCCCTCCTCGGTGCGCGAGTAGTAGTAGTACTCGCCGAGGCGATAGGGGACATTGACGTCGGTCTGCTTCACGTGACCGAGCAACTCGCCATACAGCTTCTCCTGCAGCGGCTTGGTGTCGGCTGTCATCGCCGCCGTGTACGCGTTCTCCGCCTCCAGATGCGCGATGACGTCAGGATTCGATTTCTCGCGCAGCCAGAAGTAGTTGTCGACGAGCGTGTCGCCATGAATCTTCGTGACGTGAGGCTTCTTCTCCGTCGCCGGCGGCGCCGGTTGGGCAGCAGCGACGTACGGAAAGGCGAGGACAAACGCGAGGAGGAACGCGCGACGAACGGTTTGCATCCGCGAAGTTTGGCACAGACGAGGAAACAATCAACGCGCCGATTCGACGACCTGAGGCGGCGTATCCGCCTCGAGTTGCTCCTCGATCAGCGTCGTTGTCCACGTCAATGGGGGCCGCACCGCGCCGACCAGTTTCCCGAACGATCCCACGCGGTCCTCGGCAGTGTCGGTGACGTCGAAGACGATGACGTCGTCGAGGCGATAGACGAGTTGCCGTTCATTGCGGCGGAAATTCACGTCGACGCGGTGCACGCCGTCATTGAGCAGATTGCCGGGGATTTCGAAGGAACTGCGGTACAAACCGGCCGGAAAGCGCTGGCCCGCCCAACGCGGATCCCTGCCGGATACGGCGCTGAAAATCGGGTAGCCCTCTTCCGTGCGGATCACGACCGCCAAGTCGAGCGCCGTTCCGTCGACGAGGTTCCAGTATTCGAATTCGACGCGCAATGGAGTTCGTACTGTGAAGTGGTCCTCGAATTCGGCGGCAGCCGGGACGATTGCGGCGCGGCGCAGGCGGACGCGGTCATTGCCGGGTGCGGCGTTCGGATCGGGCCAGGTCTGCTGGCTCATCGTCGTCAACGTCGTTTTCAGATAATTGGCGATGACGCGCGTCGGCTCTCCGTCTTCCACGACGTGCCCGCCGGCCAGCCACAAGACGCGGCTGCAGAGGTTTTGTACGGCGGCCATGTTGTGCGAAACGAAAATGATTGTGCGTCCGTTCTGCGAAACCTCGCTCATTTTGCCGAGGCATTTCTTCTGAAAGGCGGCGTCGCCGACAGCCAGGACTTCATCGACGATGAGTATTTCCGGCTGGAGGTGCGCGGCCACGGCAAAGGCGAGCCGCATGTACATCCCAGAGGAGAAACGCTTGACCGGCATGTTGAGAAAACGCCCCAGCTCCGCGAAGGCGACGATCTCGTCGAAGTTGCGCGCGATTTCCGCGTGCTTCATGCCGAGGATCGCGCCATTGAGATAAATGTTCTCGCGTCCGGTCAGCTCGCCGTGAAAGCCGGTTCCAACCTCCAGCAGACTCCCCACACGCCCATAAAGCCGTGCCCGTCCCTCGGTCGGCTCGGTGATGCGCGAGAGGATTTTCAGCAGCGTCGATTTTCCGGCGCCATTGACGCCGACGATGCCGAGGCGTTCGCCGGGGACGATGTCGAGATTGATTCCGCGAAGAGCCCAGAAGGCACGGTCGGCGGCTGTCTCTGCTCGCCTCCGCAATCGATTGACGGACTTCCTGAACGAGCCGACCAGCGACTCGCGCAATGTGGCGTACGCGACGCGCTCCGAGGCGAGCTGGTATCGCTTCCCGACGTTTTCGATGTGAATGATGGGACGCATCAGATGAAGTCGGCGAAGCTTCGCTCGGTCTGTTTGAAGAAATGCGCGGCCACGGCGAAACCGGCCATCGTCAGCGCGGTGGCAATCCCCAGCGCCTGCCAATGAAATGGAGTTGAGAAAAGCGCGGCCCGGCATCCTTCGATGAAGGCAGACATCGGATTCAGATGGAGCAGCCAGCGCAGGCGTTCCGGCACGACGGTCGACGGCACGACCACGGACGATGCGAACAGCCACAGTTGCACGACGAACGGCAGCGCGAAACGGACGTCGCGGTATTTGACGTTGAGCGCGGACATCCACATGCCGGTGCTGAGCGCGCAGAACGTGATCAGCGCGAAGAGGACGGGCAGCATGAAGATTTGCGGCGTGAGGTGGATGCCGTAATACAGCATCATCGCCCCGAGGAGCAGCGCGGCGAAACCGAGATCGACGAGACCCGCAAGCACCGAGGCAGCGGGCATGAGCAGGCGCGGAAAGTAGACCTTGGTTACGAGCTGGACGTTATTCACCAGGCTGTTGCCGCTGTTGCTGACCGCGTTCGCGAAGAAGGTCCACGGCACGAGTCCGGCCATGGCAAAGAGGGGATAGGGAACATGCTCGACGGCACCGGTGAGCCGGCCGAAGACGAGCGTGAAGATGAGCATCATGAACGCCGGTTGCAGCAGCGCCCAGGCCGCGCCGAGGACTGTCTGTTTGTAGCGGACTTTGATGTCGCGCCAGGTGAGGAAGTAGAGCAGCTCGCGATTCCGCCACAGCTCGGCCAGCTCGATGCTCAGCCACGCGTCCCGCTGCTCGATGACGACGAGAGGTTCGTCCGGGAGCGCGGCATCAGGCGGGGCGGGCAACACATCAACGGTCGGCGGCAACCCGCGCACGCTTTCCTCAGGCATCAGAGTCATGAAGTTCGGGGACGCAATCGGCCAGATTATGCATGACAGTGGCGGGTTCTAAGGCATCAAAGACTTCTCACCACAAAGACACAGAGGACACAAAGGGGATCTTTTTGTGTCCTCTGTGTCTTTGTGGTTGATCGGCCTTTACGCAATTACACCCAGCGGAAGCGCTTCAGGGGCGGCGTTGTATTAGAATTCTTTCGTCATGCGCGACCCGGAGAACAAAGATACGACCATCAGCGTGCGCGTCAGCGGAGAGGAAGAGCGCATCGTGGATCGTCCGTACGATGACCTCGCGGATCTGATCGGCTCCGTCACCGGTCTGCCCGCTGATCTTTCGGAGGGAACGGGCGCGCGATTCGCGGAGATCATCCTGCCGGCGGCGCGGTAGTTCTCTGTGGTTGATCAGCTTTTACATCACACCCAGCGGAAGCGCTTCACCGCGATCATGAAACAGACCAGCGCCCACGCGGCTAGGATGGCCAGGCCGGTCATGTGGCCGGCCAGCGTGGCGCCGTCGTTGTAGACCGCGCGCAAGGCGCGCAGGAACGGCGCGAGCGGCAGGACGAAGATCGCTTTCTGCAGCCATTGCGGCGCGTTGTCGATGCGGAAGTAGACGCCGGAGAGCAGCATCATCGGGAAGAACGCCAGGTTGGAAATCGCGCCGTACGTCTCGACCGTCGAGGCGAAACTCGACAGCGCGAATCCCATCGCCAGGAACGTAGCCGTCCCGAAGATCACCAGCGCGCCGAACGTGAGATACGAGCCCTGGTTCGCGATCTGAAATCCGAATCGCGCCGCCAGCAGCAGCAGGATCGTCTGCACTCCGACCACGGTCACGCGCTGCAGAATCTGGCCGAGGAGGAAGACCCATTTCGGAAGCGGCGTCACGGCCAGGCGCCGAAACTTTCCCTTCTCGCGATAGGAAACGGTGACCATGCCGACGGTGAAGAGGCCCATGCTGAGCAGGTTTAACCCGATCAGGCCGGGCACGAGGAACGCGGCGTAATTGTCGGAACGGGCGTGGCCGGGACTCTCGATCACGTACGGGATGCGCTTCGGTTCCGGCATTCCGTTCAGACGTGCCTGCGCGACCATGAAGGCCTGGCTGGCCGCCTGGGCGATGACAAATCCCTGCGAGAGCAGGTAGCTGTTCAGCCGCAGGCGATATCCGTCGCCGTTCGTTTCAAGTTGGACCGTCGTCTCGCCCTTCGCCCAGCGCTGCTCGGACGCGGCGGGCGTGAGCGTGAGCACTTTCAGTTTCGAGTCCTGCAGCGCCTTGACGAACGCAACGTCGCGCGTCGTTTCGTGTGCAGGCGCGACGCGTACGAGCGTCAACTGCTGCGAACCGCCTCCGCGGAAGATGAAGCCGAATCCGAACAGCATCAGCAGGGGGAACGCGAACGTCCAGAACATCGCGCCGCGGTCGCGCACGTACAGCCGCCATTCGCTTCGGAATTGGAGCCAGAGGAGTTTGAACGGATTGGGAAGGTTCATGGTCGGTCTCCGTTCAATCGCGCAGGCTGCGGCCGGTGAGCTGGAGGAAAACATCTTCGAGCGTGGCGCGGCGCACGTGCACCTGGTTGTATTCGAGATGCGCGTTCTCGATCGCCGTGAACAGCCGCGGCAGCAGCGTCTTCGGATCGGTCGTCGGAATCTCCCAGATGTCGCCGCGCGCTTCGACGGCGTTGCCGAGCTTCGCCGCGAAGTCGGCGGGATTCGGCGCCGGTCCGTCGAACGTCAGCTCGACGACACTGGGAATGCCGAGTCCTGCAATCAGTTCGGCGGGAGTTCCGGAGCGGAGGATCTGGCCATGATCGAGGATGGCCAGGCGGTCGCACAGCGCTTCCGCTTCATCCATGTAGTGCGTCGTCAGGACGACGGTGCGCCCTTCGCCTTTCATCGTCCGCACGACTTCCCACAACGAACGGCGCCCCTGCGGATCGAGTCCCGCGGTCGGCTCGTCGAGAAAGACGACTTCGGGATCGTTCACCAGCGCGAGCGCGAGCGCGAGCCGCTGCGCCTGACCGCCGGAAAGCGTGATGTGGTACGCGTCGGCTTTGTCCTTGAGCTGCACCAGATCGAGCAACTCCTCGGTATCTCTCCGCTTCGGGTAGTAGCCGCCGAAAAGCGTGAGCGCCTCGCGCGGCGTGATCTTGTTGTAGAGGCTCGTGGCCTGCAACTGCACGCCGATGCGCGCGCGGATCTCCTTCGCGTTGCGCTCCCAGGTCAGGCCGGAAATCGTGATCTGGCCCGCGTCGGGGCGGGTCAGGCCCTCGATCATTTCGAGCGTCGTGGTCTTGCCCGCGCCGTTCGGCCCGAGGAGGCCGAAGACCTCGCCGGCGTTGACGGTGAGGTCGATGCCGTCCACGGCCAGGACGTTGGGGAATTGCTTGCGCAGTCCTCGAACCGCGATCTGTTCCGGCATGTCGGGAGAGTACCGCGATTCGCGGGCGGGACGGAACCCGCTACTATCTCCCACACAAAAGTAGATCAGTGATCAGTAGATCAGTAGATCAGGAGCGAAGCCATCGTCTTGATTCACTGATCGACTGACAAACGTAGACCAGTGAACCAGGGGACTCGTTGATCAGGATTCGACGAGTGCGTCTCATCCTGATCTACTGATCCACTAATCTACTAATCCACTGCTTTTCGCGAGGATTTATGAAACGAACGACAGCCGCCCTGGTGATGTTTCTGTGCGCCGTGTTCGCCCTGCAGTCCGTGCCCGCGAGTGCGAGCGAGAGTTTCACGCTCAACATCCCGCTGCGATTCAATCCGCAACAGGAGACGGGCGAAGTGCGCATCACGCTCACGCTCAACGCGGCGCCGGCCGGCTCGCAGCTCGTCGTCAACGGAAACGTCACGCTGAACCTCGGCGATACGCAGACGATCGCGGGCGATTCTGTCTCGTACGCGACCGCCGGTGGAAACGACGTGCGCATCACGTACAAGCCGCTGTCGAACTTCGGCGCCGACTTCTGCTCGGCCGGCGCGGCGACGGAGAAGAACGTGCCGATGCGATTCGTCGGCGCGCAGGACGTCACGCTCTACCGCATCTCGTCGTACATCGTGGCCTCGCCGCAGGTCGAATGTTCGGCGGTGTCGAAACACACCGGCGACACGCCGGCCAATCTGATTCCGGTCGACGACGGCGTCGCCCCCGCGCTGGATGCGATCTACAGCGGCCGGCATCCCTTCGACCTCATGCTCGTCCTCGACAAATCGGGGAGCATGAACGACCTGCCGCCCGGCGCGATCTCCGGCGCGACGAAGGCCGAGATTCTGAAGTCCGCGATTACCACGTTTGTCTCCGAATGGCGGCAGATGGATCAGGAGACGCCCGACGGTGCGGAGTGGTCGCACGACCGCATCGGCAACGTCTTTTTCGCCGGCACCGCGGTGGCGCAGACGCTGGCCGGCGCCGATCCTCCCGCGAACATTTTCGTGCAGCGCGGCGCGGCCATTCCCGGTCCGTGGGCCGCGGTGACGAACAGCGTGAACTCGCTCACGCCGGGCGGCTCGACGTCGATCGGCGGCGGAATCAACGAGGCGATGAAGCAGTGGAAGCTCGATCCGGCCCACGATCTCTCGATCCTCCTCGTCACGGACGGCATGCAGAACAGCGCGCCGCTGGTCAGCGTCACCGGCAGCGGCTTCCTCGGCCTCACTCCCGTCAGCGGCTTGCCGCAGGAATTGCGCAAGCGCTTCATCCCCATCCAGACGATCGGCTTCGGTACGCCCGCCGCCGTCGATGAAGATCTGCTCCGCAACATTTCCGTCGAGACGTCAGGCGTCTCCTACATCAGCGTCAATGCCGCCACCCTTTTCACAGACCTCGGCTGGCAGCTCATTGCTCTTTTGAAAGGCAACACGGCGTCGATGGCGCTAAGCCAGATCGACACGATGACTGGAAAAGGTCCAAGCGCGCCTCAACCGGTGCTCGTCGATCGTTCCGCGCAACGCCTCGTCTTCACCGTGCAATGGGCGCCGCCGACCCGTGAGGCGCTGAACATCGAAGTGTTCCGTCCCGATGGCTCCGCCGCCGTTCCCGATTCCGCGGAGAAGACGCCGCAGTCGTCGACGAAGATGTTCAACATCAAGGCCTCGGACATCGGCAAATGGACCGTTCGCGTCGTGCGAGGTCTCAACAACACTCCCGATCCCGTTCCGTACGTGCTGACCGAGATGATTCGCGAACGTCACCTCGACTATCTGCTCTCAACGACGCCGGGCCGCCCCGGCACGGGCGACCCGATCACGATCCGCGCCGTCGTCGATTGGGATGGCAAGCCGCTGAAGGGACTTCCCGCCGGCGCGATCCGCGTTCGCGTTCAGCGCCCCGGTGCGAGCATCGGAACGATCCTCCATGACGCAAAGTCGGCCGACAAGTCGACAGGTACGACCACGATCCCGGCCGGCGACAAGCTGACGCCGTACGACCGCAAACGAGCCGCCGCCATCACCCGCGCCGAGCTCAAACGCATTCTGCCCACGGACGTCGCCACGATTGAGTTGAAAGAGGAGGGCCGCGGCATTTACAGCGGCACGTTCGATCAGACGACTGTCGCCGGCAGCTACGGCTTCGAAGCCGTCCTCGATTGGGAGAACGAACGGACCGGCCACACCCACCGCGTGGAACGCATCGAGACGCTCGTCCACGTGAAGCCCGACTCCGATCGTACCGACGTGAAGGTCACCCGCGTTGACGCCCGCACCGTCACCATCGCCATCACCCCGCGCGACAAATCCGGCAACTACCTCGGCCCCGGCTACGCCTCGCTAGTCCAGGCAAAACTCCGCGGCGAAGGCCGCCTGACCGGCCCCGTCGACCGCGACCAGACGGGAACGTATGTCTTCACCGTCGCAGGATTGTCGGCCAATCAAGCACCGGATGTGATGATTACGGTGGACGGCGTGGCGATCGGAGTTCGGAAGCCATAAGCATTGGAAAGGAACTTCAGAGATCCTTGACAGAACGAAACGCATAGCTTAACTTCTACACTTAAATCATGGCGTATGGAGGAAGCATGCGAAAGGTCTTTATTGCGATCGCAGTTTGTCTTCTCTCAACGGCGCTGTACGCCGCTAAGCCTCTGACTGATGGCCCGCTGCCTCCCGCCGACGACTATACGGTTCTTACGGGAAAGGTAACGATCGGGACGGTCGGTGACCGTACCGTTGGCGTTATGGTCGACCAGGGCGATTCTTATCGCCATCTATTCCGCCTCTGGACCAGCGGCCCGGTCAAACCGTTCCGCGCAACCAGTCAAAACGCCAGCATCGAGTACCGTGGGGACGAATTGGTCATCATGGCAGCCGACCAGGATCTGTTTTGGGTACTTGCCACCTCAACCGGCGATGCGCGTGCGCCTCGGCAGCCCGTCGGATTTACGGCGACACGCTATGTCGGCTATGGCCTGAACCATGAGATTCGCCCCCTTGCCGTGCACCAGCGCAGCGGCAACAGGCGAACCATCGTCGCTCTGACCTGTGACGATTTCGACAGTTGCATCTTCAATGAAGATTTCGGCATCGGCGGCGGCGTATCCGGCGGAGCGTGTGATTCCGGAGGCGTCGGGTCGTCCTCCTGCTCTACGTCGAACAACTACGGCTCCTGTTCGGTATCGTGCACAACCGGTTATGCCTGCTGCACAAACGCCTCGGGTCCAAATGCGGGCGCCTCTTGCAGGTGTAAAGGCAACTAACGATTCTTACGGATCCAATCCTCGCCGTATTCGCCACGGACGCGACGTTGAATATTAATGCGCAACGCCTCGTCGGGGATGTCGGCAAGCAGCGCCGGGTTAAACGCACAGGCGCGGACGAGGTTGTTCATCGCGTCGTGGTCGTTGCCGGTTTCGTGTTGTAGAAGACCGAGCTGGAAGTAGATCTCGGGCCGGCGGTCGATGCGCAGGGCATTCTGATATTCGGCGATTGCGGCGACACGATTGCCGTCGACTTCCGCGACGGCGGCTCGCGTCATTGGGATGCCGACGTTCGGCGGCGACACGCATCGGCAGTCTTCGAGATCGATGCGGAGCTGATGCGCCGTGCGGCGCGTACGGTAGTCGGCGGGATTGCCGTGTTCGAGCACCGCCGCGCCTGTTGACGCGGTGTGCGTGCAGCGCAGCGGATGGAGCGTCCAGCGTTCGATCGCGTAGACGGTTGCCGCGCCGAGAAGGAATAGCGCGATCGCGCGGAGGATGACGGTCATAGCCTTCGCCAACCGACACAAAGCGCTGCGAAATGAACGAACAGGCTGCGCACTACGGTGGTCTCCATCGGGAACTGTGCGATGGAAAAGGCGGCGCAGAAAATTGCCAGCGGCAACGCCAGTTCTCGGGCCAAGCGCAGGCGCTGATCTGCCACGTCGCGCGGAACCGTGAAGGAGATCCATCCGAGCGCAGCGGTCAGCGCGAGGAATGCCGCGTAGCCGATCACGCCGCCCTCCGCCAACGCCTGTAGATGATCGTTGTGCACCTCGCCGTAATTGACGCCGCGGTTGAACGTCTCGCGTAGCGCCGGAAAACTCCGTTCGGCGGCCAGTTTGTGATCGAAGTACTGCCACGCGAACGCGCCCGGGCCAACGCCGGTGAGTGGATGCTCGGTGAACATCGTCCACGCCGCCACGAACGGTGTGAAGCGCTCGGTAGCGATGGCGTTGTACTGACCGTCGACAATCCAATGCACCGTCTTCGTCGCACGGACACGAAACGGCGTTACAAGCGCGATGAGGAGTACCGCCGCGGCAGCGCCGATGACCGCGGCGCGAAGCGCATTCCGCCGCGACGACAGCGCCATCATGCAGAAGAAGGCGGCGGCGAAGGCGACGATCGCCGTCAGCGTCTGTGAAAACAGGAGGGCGACGACGAGAATCGATGCGACCGCGATCGAGCGCGCGCCCCAGCGGCGTGTGACGACGATCGCCATTGCCGCCAGCGCGGCGATGCCAAGGTAGCCGCCGAGCTCGTTCGGGTTTCCGATCAGCGCGTTGCATTGCACGTGATGCGGAATGTCGCTGTGCTCGCCGAACGGCATCCAGAGTTTCAGCTCTTCGATGATGGTCAGGATTGCGTTTACGACCGCGGCCGCGAGCGGCGCGGCAGCGAGAATCCATCCCCGCGAACGCGCCGTCGAAACGGTGGCGAAAAACACAATCGCCGTTGCGGCGGCCGAGGCTATCGCGCTCACGCTCAACGCGCGATTGGTCGACGTCAGCGTGATGACGAGGAAGATCGCCAGCACGATCAGCGGCAGAAGCACCCACGTCTCGCGCCATTTGATGCGCGGAATCGGCGCGCCGAGGAGGAGCGAGGCCAGCGTGACGAAGACGATGAGGATCGCTTCGCCGCGCAGCGCGATCAGTTTCGGGAGGCGGAACATATCCTCCGGATCGCGGCGGAACAGGAGGGGGAGGGCGACCGCGCCGGCGAGGACGAGCGCGAGGATTGCCAACTCCCGCCAGCGCTCCACGCGCGCCGGCCACTCCGCTCGAGACATCACCATCAAAGCGGCATTCTACAGAACGCGATCTGATATTCTGGCGCGGGTCCAACAAGCGTCGTCTCACTCCTCCCGGCAGCGCTCTATCTATCGACAATGAAGTCGCTCGTCATCGCGCCGCGTTTTCCGTGGCCGCCGTATACCGGCGACCGGCTGCGCGCCTCCATCTGGATTTCCGCGCTCGTCGGCAACGGCGACGTCGCGCTCGTCGCGCCGCGCGGAGCGATTCCGCCTGATGTTCCGCTGCGCTTCTTCGGCGCACGGTCCTCGGTGATCCGCTGGATTCGCGGAGCGATGACCGTGCTCCGCCAAAGCTTTCCACTGCAATGCCTCCTCGGCGCGCCGTACGACTGGCCGCGCGCCATCGCGGACGCGCGGCGTGAGATGGGACCGTTCGACGTCACCATCGTCCTGCTCTCGCGCATGCATCCGTGGGTACGCGAATCGCTCGAAGGGCGCACGATCCTCGACGCGATCGATTCGCTGCGGCGCAGCGCCGGCGAACGGCGAAAAGCCGCATCGCCGTTCGCGCGCTGGCTGTGGAAGATCGAAGAGCGCCGCATGGCCCGCATCGAGCGCGAGGCTGCGCGCGCGTATAGTCAAGTGGTTGTCATCAGTGACGGCGAAGCCGCGGACTTCGGCGATGCCGTGGCGGTCCCGAACGGCGTCGCTGCAATGCCGCTCGACGACGCCGCGCGCGGCTACGACTTCGGTTTCTGGGGTCGCTTCCCGTACTTCGCGAATGCGGACGCCACTGCATGGCTGCTCGACGAAATCTGGCCGGCCATCCGCGCGCTGCATCCGTCGGCGACGCTGATCATCGGCGGCGCGGAAGCCTCGCGCGCGCTGCGCAGCGACGCGCGCCGCAGCGGTGTCACGCTCGTTTCGCCGGTCGACGACATGCCCTCGTTCGCGCGCGACATCCGCGTGGCGCTGATGCCGCTGCGGTACGGAAGCGGGCAGTCGACGAAAGTCCTCGAAGCCGCTGAGGCTGGATGCGCGATCGTCGGCAGCCCGACCGCGTTGCGCGGACTGGGCGCGCTGGCGCCGTTTACGCGCATCGAATCGTCTACGCTCGAATTTGCGCGCGCGGCAGTCGATCTGCTGATTGATGCCGATGCGCGCGCGCGCATGACCGCGCGATTGCGAGACGTAATCGCCACTCACTACGAACGGTCGTCCTCACTCGGCCGGCTCTCCGCAATCGCGGCGGCGGAGGCACGATGATCCGGCCCGGCTCGCGCGAACGTTCCTTCCGCACGGCCATCCTGCTGATTGGCGATTTTTCTGTGGCATGGATCAGTCTGACCATCGCCGTCTATTTCCGGCGCATGGTGCCGATGGCCTTCACGCGCTCGCTGCTTGCGCCGGACAGCCTGCCGCTCGATCTGCCCGTCGTCTCCCTTTTCACGATCGCATTCCTCGGCGCGCTCGGGCTGGCCGGCTTCTACCGGCGTCGCATCATGCTGCGCGCGCGGCCGGTGCTCCTCGTCGCGCTGCTGATCCAGATCGCGGCGGTGGCGATTGGCGCGACGCTGCTCGAACGGCCGCTCCCGCGCACCGTGCTCTTCGCGGTGCCGCTGGTCGAAGCGCTGCTCTTTCCGCTGTGGCGTTCCCTTCAGTGGCCGTTGCGGATGCGCGACACGATCCTCGTCGGCGATCCGGCCGAGATCGCGGCCGCGCTGACGGTGCTCGCCACCGATCGCGAATGCCGCGTGCGCGTGATCGGCTATGCCGGTTCGGGCGAGGCGGCCGTCGACGTGCCGTGGCTCGGAGCTCTCACGGATCCCAACGTGCGCAATGCCATTCGCGACGTCGAAGAAGTGATCTGCGTCTGGTCCGAGGCCGCGCCGAGCGGGCGGCTGGAACTGCTGCGCATTCGCGGGCCGCGCGGCTACCTCCTGCTCGCTTCATCCGCCGACGCGCTGCTCGTTTCCTCGGTGCTCGGATGGATGGGAGACGAACCATTGATCGAGGTCATGATCGGTTGCGGTTTCGGCGTCCGGGCCATCGTCAAACGAACCATCGACATCGCCGTCGCTATCATCCTGGCCATCGTGACGCTGCCGTTCTGGATCGTGATTTCGCTGGCGATCTGGCTCGACGACCGCGGCCCCATCCTCCACCGCCAGATGCGCCTCGGACTCGGCGGCGTCCCGTTCGCGATGTGGAAGTTCCGTTCGATGCGCGCGACGCTCGCTGGCAAAGCCGAGCTCTCGGACAACGAACGCGTCACGCGCGCCGGCAGCGTCCTGCGGCGTTATCGGATCGATGAGTTGCCGCAACTGCTCAACGTCATCGCCGGCGACATGAGCCTGGTCGGTCCGCGCCCGGAACGCCCCGAGATCGCCGAGCGCATCCTCGAAGAAGTCCCCGATTTCGATCTGCGCTGCATGCTGCGTCCCGGCATGGCCGGCCTGGCGCAAATCCTCAGCGAGTACGACTCGCGCCCCGCCGTGAAACTGCGCTACGACCTGACCTACATGTGCTCCTGGTCACTCTGGCTGGACGTGCGGCTGCTCTTCCGCAGCGTCGCCGCGGCGCTGTCGGGCAGCGGGATGTAAGACTTTTTCACCACAAAGACACAAAGGGCACAAAGAAAATCTCTTCGTGTCCTTTGTGTCTTTGTGGTGCAACGCTTTTACTAGCCGTAGAGCTGCAAATGCGCGCGAGCCGCATCGAGTGCTGATGGTACGTTGCGCGGAATCGCTGTCGCGATACGGTCAGCCAGCCATTGCCTGACGATTTTCGCGAGTCCCTCGGCACCGCTTTCGAGCGGCGCGAGCCATCCGCCGCCGTGTGCGTGAATCCGTTCTGCTTGCGCGCCGAGGTCGAACGCTACGACCGATGCACCCGCCTGCCAGGCCTCGGAGATCACGAGGCAATGAGCCTCGGGCCAGATCGACGGAACGACGACGAGACCGATGCCGTGCCGCTGCAACAGTGACGGAAGTTCGCCGACGCGGTAGTAACCGTGCACGGCGACGTTCGGAAGGCGGCGGAGGCCGCGAAGCAGATCCTCGTCACCACCTCCGAAGACATGCAACGCAGCGCCGGTGCGCTGCGACAGCTCCGCCAGCAGGTGCGCACCCTTGTGGCGCTTCGCGCTGCCCGCGAACGCGATCGCGCGTTGAGACCCGGCCGGGCGCAGGTCGCGATACGCAACTGTCGGTTCGATGACGACACCTGCCATCTCCGGAAGCGAAAAAAGTTGCCGATGCTGATTGAGCAGAAACTGCGACGGGAAGATGACGCGCTTCGCAGCGCTGAGAATCTGACGAGCAAGTCCGCGACGGTCGCGCTGTTCGTTTCTCGGAACAGCCCTCGACTGGCTGAGACAGCGATGACAACGGTCGAAGTCCTCGGAGTAAAAACAGAAGTTCCCGATCGGCTCCTCGATGAGATGTGGACGCGCGCAGAACAACGAAAAGTCGTGAACGCTGACGATGACGTCGAAGCCGTCGTCGATGAGCCGCAACGCGTCGGCGAATGAGACGTCATGCATTCCTTCGAAATGGATCGTGCGCGCTCCGGTGAGGTTGATCGCGTCGCGGATCGCCGTTTCGATGTCCGGCGAAACGCGGCGGATATGCCGAGGCTTCGACAGGTCGAGAACGCCCGGACTGACGAGCGCCACGTTCCGAAACGCGCGCTCCGCATCCAGCCGCGCCACGAGCTGCGCCTGAAGGCCGCCCAAGCGCAGCGATGTTCCCGATGCCGCGACATTGAGGATTGGTGCTTCGTTGTTGCCGGCGAAAACGCCGCGGACTCGCAGCGCGGCGGCGTGCACGGCTTCCCCAATCCGTTCCTGCGTCCTGCGTGTGGCAGACGCAAGGCCCTCACCGCGAATGACGCTTCGAATCGCGCGAATCATCGGCGCCGTCCCGCGAGCACGGCGTCGTACACCCGTTCGATCTCCGCCGCATGCTCCTCGGCGCATTTCGGCGGCCGGATGCGCGACGACCAGCGATCGATAATCGCCGGCTCTTCGATGACGCGCTGCAGAATCGAACGCAGCGCCGCGACGTCGCCGACTGGAAAAAATTCGCCGCCATCGCCGGGCGCAAACATCTCCGACAGCGCGCCGCCGGCCGAGGCGATCACGGGAACGCCGCAGGCCATCGCCTCGCGCGCAGCGAGGCCGAACGACTCCAGTCCGATCGACGGCACGAGCAGGACGTCCATCGAGGCGAATACCTGCGCTTTCGCTGCTTCGTCAAACCGTCCATCGAAGACGATTGCATCGTTCCCGCGCTGCGCCAGATCAGCGGCGTAATCGGGAAACGCGCCGCCATCGCCCCAGATGTGCAGCCACCCGCCATCGAGCCCGCGCATCGCATCGATTGCCACATGGACGCCCTTGTGCGGCGCAATCGAGCCAACGTAGCCGAATCGAATAGGCCGGCGCGCCGGAGGCCGCGCGTGAGGTTGCGCGTTCACGTTGATGCCGTACGGAATCACGTGAAACGGTTTCGCCGTATCGATTATCCCCGCGCGCATGTAGTCGTCGCGGATGGCCTCGGAACCTGCCACGTACGCATCTGCGGCAACGATCGCGTCGCGCGCCGCGGATCTTCGCGCCGCATGGAGTACGCGATTCGTGATCGGCGACGGCGTGACCTTCGTCAGCGTCACACAGCGCGCGCATTTTTCGAAACCTGGTCCGGTGCAGCGGTTGCCGTCGCGATCGTAGAGATTCACGCGCGCGCAGAAAAACCACCAGTCCTGAATCTGCAGCACGATCGGGATGCCGAGGCGGCGCGCGACGCGCGCGAGCGAGAAGGCGTGGCCGGCCAGATGATGGATGTGCAGCAGATCGGGATGTTGCTGCTTCAGAAAACGTTCGAAGTCGCGTTCGAGCAATCGGTCGCGAATGGCGTTTCGGCGGAACGGATTGCGCGCCGTGAAGTTGTTCGTTACCAGCCGCACGCGGATTCCGTCATCGAGCAACTCCACCGCCTCGCCGTGCGCGCGCGCCGGATCGCTGGCGCGAACGTAGACCGAGACGTCATCCGACGTTCGCTGCTGCCGCGCGAGCCAGTACGCGTACAGCTCCGTGCCCGCCTGCTGAAACGGCGGCCAGCCGTGAACGAGGTGCACGATGCGCCGCCGTCGAGCCGTCAGCGGCGTGATCGCACCGACGATGCGCGCGCGAACGTCCGCGAGCGGATCGGCCTTCATGAACGCGGCGATCGTCGACATGTAGCGAGGATGCAATCGCCGCAGCGTTTTTGCCGCGCGATGTTCCAGTCGCGCGTGCGACGCGCCGAAGCTGCGGTGGCCGGCGTGGAAGATGAAGGTGGCGTCGTCCGCGACGTGCAGCCATCCGCGCGCCAGCGCGCGCATGCAGAAATCGTTTTCCTCGCCGTAGCCGAGGCCGAAATGCTTCTCGTCGAAGAAGCCGATGTCATCGAGCAGCGCGCGGCGAATGTAGAAACAGACGCCGACGCCTGTCGGGATGCGCGGACAGCTGCGCTGCGAAACCGTTTCGACGACCGCAGCAAACGACGCCGCGTCGAAGCCGGTCGGCAGCAGGTTCTCCTCGAACGGACGTGGCACGGAACAGAGCGTGGCGTGATTCGAAAGCGGCGTGACCGTTCCGACGTCGCCTGACGAATACGCAGCTTCGATCAGCTTCTCGATCCAGCGCGGGGTGACGATCGTGTCGCTGTTGAGCGGCACGACGTCCGAGGACGTTTTGCGCATGCCGCGATTCACGGAGCCGACGAATCCGAGGCGATGATCGTTGCGAAGAATGCGCACGGGAAAGTCCGCGATCACCGACTCCACCGCCGCGTTCTGCGGCCCATCGACGACCAGCGTGACGCGATGCCGCGTCTCGCGCACGACGCTATCCAGGCATGCGCGAAGCTCTTTCGCGGCGCCGTAGACGGGAATGATGATGTCGACATCCGCCGGAGGCGTGGCGCGCGCACGCCCCGCGCCGCGAGTCCAATCGAGCGGACGGCGGGCGACGATCCGGCGAATGGAGTCGGACAGGGACACGGCGCGCGATATTAGAACGGCGCAGCCGGAACGCTGCGTCCCGCCGGCTGGACCGGCGGCGTCACGCCGCCGAATGAGAGGCTTGCGCGGGTGTTTCGTTAACAGCGAATGTAGAGGGTTTGGCGGTTCGGCAGCGAGGACCCTTCGCTGTGCTCAGGGCAGGCTCCGCCGGGCCAGCCGGCGAGACGCCAGCGCTCCGTCGCTTCAGGCATGTCCTACCGAACGCGCCAAAGCTCCGCGCCGTCATCCGCGTAGACGCGTTCGAACAACGGCGCCGACGGAAGTTGCTGCCACGCGGCAGGGATGTGTTTCGAAATGAGCAGATAGCGAATGTTCATCGGCCTCAGCGCGCGAGATAGATCCTCGGCATTCTTCGCGTTGCCGAAAATCGTTTGATTCGCATATGGCCCTATCGCGTCGCCGAGGACGTCGTCGCCGCCGAAGTATTTCAATTGTTCCGCGCCGCAGACGTAAATTCGACCCGCACCGCGGTGTTCCAGCGCGCGGTACTCGGGGATGTGCGCTTCGAGATACTGCCGCCGCTGCGCGGTCGTAAACGGCGGCGGTCCCTGTCGCCACATGCGATATCCGGCGTACGCAACTCCCGGCGCGATCGCCAGCAGCGAAAGAACCGCGATCGTTCGTTTTGACAAAAGCGGTGCGATCGACATCGCCGCTGCGACGCTGACCAGCGGAAGCAGCGGCAGCAGGTAGCGCGAGTCCTGCGGCAGGAAGGTGAAGATGGCGATGTATCCGATGCAGACGGCCGACAGAAACGCCGCGCGGCGGTTGCGCATGGCCGCGGTGAACGTGATCAGCATTGAGATCGCGAAGAGCGGCGAATATGGCGGCTGAAAGTTCACGCGAGCGCGATCGAAAGTCACGTTCCAGAACAGCCGCAGTGCGCTCGATACCCGTTGTGCAGTCGTCGATGGAAGCGGTACCGTCCATGCGCTCGCTTTCGGCAGGAATGGGAAAAACGGAGTGCCGGTCAGCGCGATGATGCGGCCGTACATCGGAAGCACCGCCAGAACGAACGCTCCCGCGAAGAGCAAAACGTTTCGCCGACGGTTCGTGGTGAACAGCAGCAGGTAGACGAATCCTGCGGCCGCGAAATACCAGCCGAGGTATTTCACGCAGCATGCGGTGCCGAGGAGAAATCCGGCCGCGGCCGGATGCCGGTCGAGGCAGTACGCACCGGCTGCGACGAAGAGCATCAGCGCGGCATCGACATACGTGACCGTTCCGATCTGCATCACGATCGGATTGCCGAGGACAAGCGCGGCTGCGAGAAGTCCGGTCGCGCGCTGTTCCGGCCACGCGATCAGAAGTCCGGCAACCAGCACCACCTCGGCCACAGCAACGAAGTGCGTGGCGGTGTCGCCGAGGAAGAGAAAGACGGGAACGCAGAGAAGCTCGTGGAGCACGGGGAAGGCAGGGAAGCGAATATCGGCGAAGTAGTTGATCGCGCCGCTGTTCGCGATCGCGCGGACGAAAGGGAGGTGGTAGAGGGTTTCGTCGAACGCGATCGGGGGGTAGAGGGCGAGGATGGCGAGCGGGATTAAGAGGACGATTTCACGCGGAGCCGCGGGGGCGCGGAGAAAGTCAAAACCCACTCCGCGTCTCCGCGCCTCCGCGTGAAAAAGAATGAGAGTGATCGCCGCAATGGTCACTAACACCCACGGCTGCAGCAGTCCGAGGACACCGAGCACTACCAGGACCTGCCCGGCCACCGCCAGAGCGATCGTCAGACGAAGAACCATCGCCGCCTACGTACGAACATGATCGCCAATCCGAGTGCAGTCGCGATGCTCACGATCGCTCCGGTCGTGACCACCTTTGGACGGTACGACAACACAATGTCGTGATCGCCGGCCGGGATGAACATGCCGAGGAAGGCGCGGTCGGCGAAGTGGAGCTTGATCGGATTGCCGCTGATCGATGCGCGCCAGCCGGACCATGCGGTTTCGGATACGACGATCCATCCCGGCGATTGCATCGCTGCGTGCAGCAGCAGGCGCGAGCCGTCGGCGCGCACGCGTACCGAGCCGGTTCCGTTTGCGACGTCCATCGTTGCTCCCGGCATCTCGATCCAGGCCTCGGTGCCGAAATCGCTGCAGGCGCGCATGTCGCGAATCACGTCGTTCATCCCCGTGTGCACCACGCGCGGAACGAACGCGCGCGGCAGCGCGCGGCTGTTTTCGAGCAGCTGGTAGCCGGGGTAGCGGCCGACGAGCCGCCACGACGGAGGAATCGGAGATTCCGGCAGTGCCAGCGCGAAGCGAACGTTCATCATCGACAGCAGCGGCGCGGTGAGATCGTCGACGCGATTCGACCAGACCGGCTGCGGAATCGACCAGAGCGGAAACGTCTCCGCGAGCCGCGCGAACGTCATGGCCTGATAGCCGCGAACGTCCTCGAGTCCGTAATGCGCGGCGATGTTTGGCGCGAAGAGCGGTCCCTGTCCGACGATGCGATACGGATCGCCGTTGCGCAGGAGTTGTTCGAATCCAGCGATCGGCGGAAAGAACGCGCGGCGATCGACGGCGGGGATGAATCCGCCGATCTCGATGACGCGCTGCAACAGCAGCAGCCCGAGCAGTGCGGCTGCCGCGGCACGATTCGTCCGGAATGCGAGCAGCGACGTGAACGCCAGCAGCAGCGGCGCAACCTCGCGGATCGCATTCGCGCGGACGAAGTCCGGCGTCAGCGTGCTGTGAATCGCCATCAGCGTCGTCAGCGCCGCGATCGACAGTCCCACGACGAGGAAGACGAATGCCAGCCGCCGCCGCTCGGTCAACGACGCGTGCACTCCGATCGCCGCCAGAACGCAGATCGCGAATGCGGCGAACGAGATCATCCGCGCGTTGATGGCCAGGCTGAAGAGCGGAAGCCGATCCAGGATTGCGTTGACGATCGGTGCTTCCGCGCCGGCCAGAAATCCGAACACGATGACGCCGCCGAAGAACCACTTCTCGCGCGTTCGCGCGCGCAGCAGCGCGAAGAGCGCCGGCGCGAAGAGCATTGCCCCCGCGTACGCCGTTCCCATCGAGTGATGCTGCAAGTCTCGTTCGTGTTGCGGCTCTTCTTCGCCCGGCGAGCCTTCCGAGAACGGGACGATGTTGCTGCGCAGCACGTGCGCGACGACGCCCCACGACGCGCTTCCGGCCTCGGCGCCCGATTTCCGATGCAGATATTCGCGCGTCTGCGGAATGGCGTCGATCATCGGCGCGACGAAGAACGCGGTCAGCAGCAGTGCGACGATTCCCGCCGCCAATCCGCTGATCGCAACGCGTGAGAGCCGTGTCCGCGCGCAGAAGATCACGTACGCGATCGCCAGCGCGACGACGTGCAGCGACGTCTCCGGATGTCCGCACAACGTGATCAGAATGAGCGCGCATGTCAGTAATGCCGTCGCACGGATTCCAGGGCGCAAGGCCACGCAGCGCGCGCCAAGCATCACCAGCGGCAGGAGCGCGATCGCGTTTCCGTGCGCCGTGTGCGTGAATGCCACCACGTATGTCGACAGCGCCCATCCCGCCGCGCCGAACAGCGACGGCAATTGCCGCAGCTCCAGATTTCGCAGGAACAGGAACATCCCCAGCGCCGCCAGAAAGTACGTCATCGCCGCCATGAATCCGAGCGCGTCCGGCGCCGGAATCAACAGGCCGAGGAGCGTGACCGGATGGAAAGGCGCGGATTGCGCGGCCGCCGCGAGCACGTTGCCGGACAGCTCGAACGGATTCCACAGCGGCCACTGACCGTGCGCGATCGACGATCGCAGCGCCGCGTTCCACGGCAGGAACTGCACCGTCACATCCGACGGCAGCGGATTGGCGATTTGCTCGACGCCGACGCGCGAGGCCATCGACGCCAGCGGATCGAAGTGATACGCGACGTCGATCGGCGCGTAGACCCTGCCCGTCACGAGCGCGCGGCCCGTGAGACACAGCGGCAGCAGGATCAGAACCGCCGCGGCCTGGCGCGAAAGCGCCGTGAATCGGCGGACCAGAAGAAGCGTGCCGGCGGCGGCGAGGAGATAGAGGAGTGCGCCCAAGGGTTCGAGCGGCGGACCCGCCACTCGGATGCCGATTGTACCCGCGCACGCGGCATACTGCGCGGATGCGACGCATCACCTTCACGCTTCTGCTCCTCGCGGCGCAGCCGCTCCTCGCCGCATATGCCGATCGCGATCTGATCATCCCCGTCGTCGGCCGCGCCGCCGGCGGCTCGGGACGCCTTTTTCTCACCACGCTGTGGATCACGAACACAGATGACCATCCGGCCGTGATGACGCTGTCGTATCTCGAAAGCGGCCACGCCAATCGCTCGCCGCGGAAGACCAGCGTCACGCTGCCGCCGCGGCAGACGTACGTCGTCGAGCCCCTCGGCCCGCCGATTCTTCCGGCCACCGACAGCATCGGTGCGCTGCGCATCGAGTCGAATGCCGACGTCGTCGCCTCCGCGCGAATCTACGGATACGTGCCGGGCGCGAGCGCAACCACCGCTGTAGCGATGGCGCTCACCGGAATCCCGACCCGCCTCGGCATCGGCAACAGTCAGGCGGCCGTGCTGCACGGCGACGGATCGCGCGACGCGCAATACAAGTTGTACGTGATTGAGACGTCGGGTGCGGCGTTGTCCGTCGTCGTCGCGGTCGAAGATCTGCACGGCCAGGTGCTCGGCGAGAAGCGGCTCTTTCTCGACGGCTTCGAACACGTCGCTACCGACACTCGCCAGATGTTTCCCTCGGTCAATCTCGACCACGCCATGATTCGCATCCGCGGCGTCAACGGAAACGGCCGCGTGATCGCCGCCGGCACGCAAATCATCCCCGGTTCGCTGGACAGTTGCGCGTACGAGATGAGTTTCGCGCCCGAGCCGCGCACGCGCATTCGCGCACCCGAGGCCGCGGTCTACATCGCCATCGCCGCGCTGGTGGCGATCGCGCTGCTGCGGCGGAGACAATAGCGGCCGATGCCGTCCGGTCTCTCCGAATTCGCCGAGGTTGCGATCCCCGTCGCGGTCCACGGCACGTTCACGTACGCGATCCCGCCCGCGCTGCGCGACGCGGTGCGCCTCGGCTCGCGCGTCGAAGTCCCGTTCGGTGCGAAACGAAACACGGGATTCGTGGTCGGGCTCTCGGATGCCGCCCCCGAGGGAAGCAAGATTAAGCCGATCCACGCGGTGCTGGATGACGACGAGCCCGCGCTGCTGCCGGAGATCATCGAGCTTTGTAAGTGGGCCGCCGAGTACTACCTCGCGCCCCTCGGCGAGATGCTTCGCGTGGCACTGCCGGCGAATATGTCCGCGCGCGGACGGCGAGAACTGGTGCTTGTCGGCGATGAGTCGATGATCGCCGCGGCCATCACCTCGGAGCAAATCCTCGACTCCGACTTGCCGCTCATCGACGAACTTCGCCGCCGTCCGCTGCCGTTCGCGACGGCGCTGGAAGCGAGCTCGCGATCGGCGATCGAACGCCTTCGCGATGCCGGCCTGATCACGATCGGCGATCGGGTCACCGACGCAAAAGGCGTCCGCTACGACCGTTTCGTCATCCTCGAAACGATTCCGGCCGGCTTGACGGCGAAGCAGCAGCAGGCCGTCGATCTGCTCTCATCGCGCGGCGTGGAGATGTCAGTGCGCGCGCTGGAAAACGCCGGCGTCAGCGCGGCGGTGCTGTCGGCGCTGGCGAAGAAGAACATCGTCCGCATCGAACGACGCGCGCGCCGGCATACGCTCGACGCGTTTCTGGCGGGACTCGATCCGGCAAGCGTCGGCGAGATCCGGCACTCGCTCGAACAGACGGCGGCCATCGAGACGATCCGCAAATCGCTCGGCAGCTTCGCGCCCTTTCTCCTCGAAGGCGTCACCGGCAGCGGCAAGACCGAGGTCTACATCGAATTGATGCGCGACGCCGTGAGAAGAGGGGAGCAGGCCTTGCTTCTCGTCCCGGAAATCGCGCTGACCCCGGTCTTCGCGTCGCGGCTGAAGGAGCGATTCGGCGAACGGATCGCCATTCTGCACAGCAGCCTCTCCGCAAGCGAACGCTTCGATCAATGGTGGCGCGCGCGGCGAGGCGAAGTGGACGTGGCTATCGGTCCGCGCTCGGCGCTCTTCACGCCCTTCCAGCGCCTCGGCTTACTCGTTGTCGACGAAGAAGGCGATGCCGCGTACAAACAGGACGAGACGCCGCGTTACAACGCCCGCGACCTGGCGGTGGTCCGCGCGCAATTCCGCAACATTCCCGTAGTCCTCGGCTCTGCAACGCCGTCGCTCGAATCGCGCGAAAACGCCGCGCGCGGCAAGTACACGCTGATTCGGATGACATCGCGCGTCGAGGCCAGGCCGTTGCCCGAGGCGGACGTCATCGACATCCGCAGGGAACGCGCGGAAAAAGAGGACAAAGGCTTCGTCATTTTCAGCCATCCATTGAAGGAGCAGCTCAAAGAGACATTCGCGGCAGGGGAGCAGGCCATCATCCTGATCAATCGCCGCGGCTACGCGCCGTATCTCTTATGCCGCGAGTGCGGCCACGAGTTCCGCTGCCGCGATTGCAGTGTGACGCTGACCGTTCACCGCCGCGCCGGCATGCTGATCTGCCACTACTGCGGACTGCGCAAACCGATTCCGGCGCTCTGTCCATTGTGCAATGGCGAAGTCCTCCAGCCCATCGGCTTCGGCACGGAGAAAGTAGAGGAACGCTTCCGCCGCGATTTTCCGGACATCACTGTCGACGTCCTCGATCGCGATTCAACGCGCAAGAAAGGGGAACTGGTCCGCATCCTGGACCGTTTCCACCGACGCGAAACGCAGGCGCTGATCGGCACGCAGATGCTGAGCAAAGGGCATCATTTTCCCAGCGTCACGCTCACTGCCGTCCTCAACGCCGACTCAATCCTCGGCTACCCCGATTTCCGCTCCGCGGAAAAGACGTTCTATCTATTGACACAAGTCGCCGGCCGCTCCGGCCGCGGCGAACTGCGCGGCAAAGTGCTGATCCAGACCGCGTTCCCCACGCATTACGCAATCCAGCACGCCCTCCGCCACGACTATGAGGCGTTCTACAAAGCCGAGATCGAATTCCGCAAGATGTTTCATTATCCGCCGGTGACGTCGATGATCGCCATCCTCTTCCGCGGCGAACAGCTGTCGGACGTCGACCGCGCCGCACTGGACGCCGGTCGCCGCCTCGAAGAAGCCATCCGCCCCCTGACCGGCACCCGCATCCAGGGCCCCGCTCCCGCCCCGATGTCCCGAATCAAAGGCGTCTACCGCTACCAGATCCTCCTCCGCTCCCCCCACCGCACCGCCCTCCGCAAAGCCGTCGAGTCGGTGATGCTCGGCAAAAAGTGGAAGGGGGTGGACGTGGCGGTGGATGTGGATCCGATCAATATTTTGTGAGAAGCCGAGTCGGCACAATACAAGATGGCGTGCCATCAGAATGAATACTCTACGCCGACGAATGGACGCCCTCGCCGATTCGATGGGGGGCTAATCTGATTTGGGTCCTTCGCCGGCGCGAACTCGTTGATGCCGATGATCAGTCCCGCGTTTCCCAACAAGTGCCCGGCCGACACTCCGACTACCAATTCACTAAACCCGGGGCTGCCTATATTAGTGCCAACCACGATACCGATCGATGGCCGCACGTATGCAATGGAGCCTCCGGTTGAGTTGGGATCGGTAATAAGCTTGGGTCTGAATCTGGGAATTGGGTAGAACTTTCCCAGCGCGTAGCCATTGAGGTTTGGATTGCTCGCTCCCTGCGGTCCGACCTTTTTGCCGATGAATGTGAGCCCGAAGGCAACGGCAACGCCAACCCGACTCTCGCGATTGTCGCTGAAGAACGCATTGCGCGCGAGAAATGGCGCCTTATAGTGCAACGCTGAATCCACCACGCACGGGTCGGAAGGCTCCGGCTGCGTGATGGCCGCTGGTGTTGGTTCAGAAGGAGACTTCGGTTTTACCGCGGGTTCCGCAAGATGCACGGTGATCTGATCCGTGTTGGCGTTGATTGCTACCGTCGGTGTCGTTTCAGGCGGAGACTTCGACTTCTCCGTGGGTTGCGTAAGCTGCACGGTGATCCAATCCGTGGTGTTCATTTCCACAGGTAATGATCCGATTGCGAGCCAGAGAACGGGATTTTCGGCATCGCCGCTTAAGGGATACCATACAAACTTCGCCGTTTGTGTTTTAAGTGCGGCCGGTGTGTCTGTAGGTCCCAGGCTTTTGCCTAATGCCTTGAGGACGGCGTCGAACGGGTTCGTCTCGGTCTTTGCGATTGTCGTTATCTGGGCGCCGACGCAAGCCTTATGTTCGCTAAACAGCAGGACGTAGACCTCTTGAGCACCGAATAGATAGCGCGTGTTCTCGCGGTTCCACATCAGGACCGGCTGCGTCTTCGCGAATTTACCTGGCCCCTCGCGCTGATCGAGGTAGACGATATAGTTGGCAAATTTGCTGTGACGCGTGCGGCCGAAGAGATCATCAAGAAGCTTGTTGGCGCCGACACATTCTGCGTCGATTTTGGTGCATTTCTCGATCTCACGTAGGTCATCGTTGATCTTGCATTTGTCGTGCTCCGCGCCCAGACATGAAGCATTGATCTGGCCGATATGGTAGTTGGAGTCGACGCGATACTGGTCGTGAGCGCATCCTAAGGCGAAGAGTGTTGCTAGAAGAGGCATCGAAAATGCTGATTTCATAGAACATCCTCAGAGCCGAGCATGAATCGCTGATCTGGTGCAAGGTACCCGGGGACCGCGGAACCAGATGTTGCGAGGAAGGAACGCAGCGGCTTCTTTCATATAAAGGAGTGCCTCGACGGCTGTTTTTCCTACCCAATTCCTTCAAAAATAGAGAACGACCCAATCTCGGAATGTTCGCCTTTACGAAATCGGTGGTTAGAAGAGGTCTCGAATCCAAGAACGATTGGTTTGAACAGACTGGGTAACTTTTTCCTCACTGCTTCCGTATCTCTGAAGATGATCCGTACACTGATCGCGACCGCTTGTTTCGTGATTGCCGCGGCCGCTAGTGCAGATGTGCAAGCCGACAGAATCCTGATTCAGAAGTCGACGCGCCGACTCGCTCTCCTCCGAAACGGCAGGCCGCTTCGCGCGTATCACGTCAGCCTCGGATCGAATCCGAAGGGCGCGAAGGAGCGGGAGGGGGACGGGCGGACTCCGGAAGGGGTGTACACGATCGACAGCCGCAACGCGTACAGCAAGTATCACCTGGCGCTGCATGTGTCGTATCCGAATGCCGCCGACCCCGCGCGTGCCCGCAGACTGCACGTCCGGCCGGGTGGCGAGATCATGATTCACGGCACTCCGAATCGCTGGCGAGGACTCCGTGTTGTTTTTGCGCACACCGACTGGACGGCGGGCTGTATCGCCGTTTCGGACAGTGACATCGAGGAGATCTGGAAGCTGGTGCCGAACGGCACGGTCGTGGAGATCCGGCCATGAAGAGAAAGCGGTTCGCTGAAGTTGTCGAGAATATTGATGGTGCGGGGGAGATCGACCGCGTCAAGGAGAATCCTGACGGGTTTATTGACCTCGCCGCTACCGTAGCCGTTCCGCCGAAGAAGAAGGGCACGAGTTGGAAAGCAATCAAGGCGGCCACTTGGCGTCATCGCGCGACGGTTCGGAAGTAGAGCGATTCGACGACGGAGGCGTGCCGTACGGTAGCCGGCGGTCCGAGCGTCAGCGAGCGACCGCCGGAAACGCAATGGTCCCGATTTTCCGACCGCGGCAGCGGTCGCGGAGGGAATTCACGCCGTCTGGTATTTGATCCGCGACCCCGCCGGGGTCGGTCATCCTGGCACGTCCATTTTCCGGTGGTCGCTCGCTTCGCTCGGACCACCGGCTACCTTACGAGACGCCGCCGGCGTCGTCGCAGCAACTGCAAGACCGCTACACTCCTCCCATGCAGAGCAAGGCGGCAACCGTTTCCGACTATCTGGCCTCCCTTACGCCCGAGCGGCGTACCGCGATTGAGGCGGTGCGCAAGGTCATCCTCGCGAATCTGGACAAGGATTATGAGGAGGGGATGCAGTACGGGATGATCGGGTACTACGTGCCGCATCGCGTCTATCCGGCGGGGTATCACGCCGATCCGAAGCAGGGGTTGCCGTTCGCGGGGCTGGCGTCGCAGAAGAACTACATGTCGGTCTATCTGATGGGGTTGTACTGCGGATGCATCGAGGGCGTGAGCGACAACAGGTTGATGCAGTGGTTTCGCGAGGCGTGGGCGAAGAGCGGGAAGAAGCTTGACATGGGAAAGGCCTGCATCCGCTTCAAGAAACTCGACGACCTGGCGCTCGACGTCCTCGGCGAAGCCGTTCGACGGCTGCCGGCGAAGAAGTACATCGAGGTCTACGAGAAGACGAGAGCCTAGGACGGCGCAGGAGCGCTTTCGGGGATTTTGATCGTCTTCCCGTCGCGGCGCCAGATCATGGCGCTGATCCACCAGCTTCCGTCGCGTTCGAAGAGTTGGATGCTGTTGACGCCGCGGTTGATGACGTCGCCGGCGCGGGTCCAGCGGGTTTCGTAGGCGCTGAGGACTTGGGCGACGTTGTCGAAGCGGTGAGTTTCGCGCCAGATTTCGCCTTCCCAGAAGCTGGGGAGGATGCCGGAGTCGATCATCGACTCGAAGTTCTGGCGGAACGTCTCGATCGTGAATTCGAAGACGCCGTCGTCATTCACCCGGACGAAGCGCGCGTTCGGCGCGAAGATCTCGGATTCGCGTTTCCAGTCGGGACGCGTGCCCGGCTCGAAGGAGACGTTCTCGTACATTGCGGCGATGACTTCGTCGATGTTCATGGCCGCGCATTCTCGCAGGATTCGCGCGTCACGCGATGGCGGAACGCGAACACCTTGTGCAAACGCGGCTTGATCGCGATGCCATCGACGGCGCGCCCGAGGAGGCCGAAGGGCGGCGTGTACTCGATGTCGTCGATGAGGATGGCGCCGTCGGGATGCGGCTCCACGATATGACGGTGACGCCAGCTCCGGAACGGCCCGCGCACCTGCTGGTCTTCGAACGAATGCGGCGGATCGTACGCGGTGTGCAGCGATTCGAACGTCACCCACAGGAATGCGATGCGGATTTTGACGATG
>Ga0157375_10000326_pt1 | contig 42849 bp, 32 predicted proteins | sample M35metaG_FD_115311 | JGI IMG/M metagenome (GOLD analysis project Ga0157375, IMG submission 115311) | Miscanthus rhizosphere microbial communities from Kellogg Biological Station, Michigan, USA - M3-5 metaG | ecosystem: Host-associated > Plants > Roots > Rhizosphere > Soil | place: USA: Michigan...
AATACCGGGCGCAGCGCATCAATTGGCTTCAAAAACAAGCAAAAGAAATGAATATGGAATTAGTTCAAATGCAAACAGTTGCATGACTTGTTTCTAGAGAGTGCGCCCGTATTCCGGCGCTTTTGATTCTTTCTGCCTCATGACCAATGTTTTTGAAATCAGTTTCTTTGCTCCCTTTGTGATCTTCTGTTCAAACTTTCAAAGTCAGTTTCCCATGCTGAGATTCATGTTGGAATGATACAGGCCACAAGAACGTTTTAATCTTCCGCTTTTACATCGCGCGACATCAATGAGTAAACCGCCCGAGCCACGTCCTTATTCTCGTAGAGCATGGAATAGACCTCATCCAGAACCGGTGTGCTCACTCCATGCTTGCGGGCAACCTGGTAAGCGGAGCGCGCTGTCGGATAACCCTCGGCCACAGCTTGCAATCCCGCAGCGATGACCGGGGCTTTTTCGCCGCGGCCAACGCGCTCTCCAAAGGAGCGGTTGCGGCTGAGTTGCGAAAAGCATGTGACCATTAGATCTCCGAGTCCGCTTAAGCCGGTAAAAGTTTCCGCTTGTGCCCCACATGCCACGCCAAGGCGGCGAACTTCGGCAATGGCCCGCGTCACCAGCGCTGCTTTCGAGTTGTCACCGAATCCGAGCCCGTCTCCTATCCCGGCCGCAATCGCAATGACATTTTTGAGCGCGCCACCTAATTCAACCCCGAGTAGATCATTGCTGGTGTAAACCCGGAAAGTCGGGCCATTAAAAAGTTGTTGCGCCAGGCTGGCGGTCGTGAGATCGCGGCTCGCGGCAACAATGGCAGTGGGCATCCCTCGGGCTACTTCGATTGCGAACGTGGGGCCGGACAAGGCGGCACATTTCGCTTGAGGAGCGCTCTCAGCCAGAATGCCGCACATGGTCAAGCCGGAATCATGTTCAATTCCTTTTGTGACACTGATGAGAGTGCCCGGGAACGCCAGCAAGTGACTTGTTACATCTCGGAAAGCTTCCGAAGGCACGGCCACTACGACAACTTCAGCAGATTGAATCGCGCGATCCAGGTTGCTTTGAAGATTCAACCTGGGCGGAAGGCTGATACCCGGTAAATATCTCTCGTTAAATCCTGATTGCCGCAAATTCTCCAGGTGTTCAGCGCTGTGGCCCCAGAGAGTCACCCGGTTTGGACCGAGTTGCAGCAGGCGGGCCAAAGCTGTGCCCCACGCGCCGGCACCGAGCACGGTGATTTTCATACGGAGCGATTCCGGTCGGCAAGTCCAGGATAAGGGTAGATTAAATAAATCCTCACGATTATTACGCCTCCGACGTCGGGGGCTGTTTTTTACGGCCAATCCTGTTTTCGGTTCCTTTAAGCAACCGTTGGATGTTTGCCTTGTGTTTGTAAACGGCCAAGGCCGACATGACTGCGGTAATAGAAACCATGGTCACACTCCCGTTCGTCAGCCAGGCGGCAAAGGGCAGCGCGGCTGCCGCGCAAATCGACGCCAGTGAAACAAAGCGAGTAATGCCAAACACAAGGATCCAGATCCCCAGGATGATGAGGAATGCCGAGGGCACCAAAGCGATCAGCACTCCGGCAGAAGTTGCGATTCCCTTACCGCCTTTAAAATGGAGCCAGCAAGTGAAATTATGACCGAGAATCGCAGAGAAACCCGCTATGATCCCGAGCCACTCGCGCGCTTGCGCGCCGCCACCCGGAAAAAACCAACGGTGAAATAGGTCAATGGCTATAACCACCGCCACCCAGCCCTTAAACGCATCCGCCAACAAAACGAATATTCCTGCCGGCACGCCGAGATAACGAAACACATTGGTTGCCCCGATGTTTCCGCTGCCAACCGTTCGGATGTCAATGCCCCGAGCTGTGCCAACCAAAAAGCCCGTGGGGATAGAGCCAAGCAGATATCCTGTCAGCCCGCTCAGAACATAAGCAACGATTACCACTCGGCTAATTTATCGAGCGAGCATCGAAAGTTGAAAGCGCAAAATTTGGAACATTTGGGAGGAGATCTCAGGCAAGAAATTTGATTTCAAGCCGAACTGGAGCCAATAGCATTGAGGCCGGATGACCTTCAGAACGGCAAGGGTCCCTGTAGATATTCTCGCGTGAATTCATTTTGAGGGCCGGGATGCATAGTACGTCGTCAGAATTGCAAAATGCTTTCGCACCCCTGAAACACCCCCATCAGGAATACACCATTGCACACGTTGGCCGTGTCCGGACGTCGGAACAGAGCAAACCGTGGATTCATAGTCTGGTATGAATCGTACCTCCGATCAAACACGCGGCCTTAGGCTGCGGTCGGCGAGTTTCAGTTTAGTTCTGTGCAGTACTGGGCGAGAGCGATGGGCTCAAGCCTTTTTACTGACAGTGGCCGTTCCGACTTGTGTAACTCCTTGTTGCTCATGCAACAAAAACTGGAGCCAGTTGTCGGATTTGAACCGACGACCGACGGTTTACAAAACCGTTGCTCTACCACTGAGCTAAACTGGCTAAATATTTACATTACAAGCGCTTAGGCATTATAAATCCAGGCGCATTTTAAATGTATAACCGGTTCTGGTAACCCCAAAATGGGGCGTGCCTAAAAACGCAACGAAAACACCAGAAACCGCTGCCATCAAAGCATACTACCCGCGTGGCTGAGTGCCTTTGGCGCAGTAATGCCTCTGGCCAAATATTATGCCTTTATCAAAAGCGGAGGCAAGCAGTTTCACAGGTCCTTAAAGACTACAGACCGGGCTTTAGCAGAACGGCGGTTGTCGAGTTACCGACAAAAGGTCGGCAAGTTAATGGGATTGCTTCGAAAAAACGGACAATGAAATCGGTTCATTGGGTTAATTGTTTTGGAGTTCGAAGTCAACGGGCGAAAGGTAGTTCAGAGCACTATGAGAGCGCTGGCGATTATAAAAGACTTCGATGTAATCGAAGATCTCGCATTGGGCTTGGGCTCGGGTTTGGAAGTCGCGCCGGTAGACCAGTTCTAGTTTGAGGGTACTCCAGAAGCTCTCCATAGCTGCATTGTCGTAGCAGTTGCCTTTGCGACTCATGGAAGCGACCAGGCCAGCCCCAGCCAGAGCACTCCGGTAGTCGCCGGAGGCATACTGAACCCCGCGATCGGAGTGGAACAGCATGTTGGCCGGGGGCTGCCGATGCAGCAAAGCCATGAAAAGAGCTTTTAAGATAAGAGCCGTGTCGATGCGTTCTCCCATGGCCCAGCCGACGATTTTCCGGCTGTAGAGATCCATGATGGCGGCGACGAAAAGCCAGTTCTCTCCGGTTTGAATGTAAGTAATATCAGCGACCCAAATCTGGTTGGGTGCAGTCGCCTTGGGAGCCTCTGCCAGGCGATTAGGGGCGATGGGCTGGTCGTGATTGCTATCGGTGGTCTGAACGCGGTAGCGCGCCTTCTGGCGCCCGCACATGCCCTCCTGTCTCATGAGCCGGGCCACGCGGTTGCGTCCGTGACGAGATCCGCTCTTGCGCAACTCCATGACGATGCGCGGGCTGCCGTAAGTGTTGCGGCTGGTTGTATGAATCGATTGGATTTCCTGCTTGAGGGTTTGGTCTTGGGCAGCCCGGAGACCTGGGCAGCTGCGCCGAAATTGCCAGTCATAGTAACCACTGGCGGAAACCTCCAACTCCTGGCAGAGCCTCAGGACGGCATGCTCGTTTTTCATCGCGTTGATCCGTTCATACCGTTCGAGGACGGTTCGGAGAGAATGCCCAATGTTTTTTTTAAAATGGTGACCTGCTCCCGTGTGTGACGCAGTTCACGGTGGGCCGCCTCCAATTGGCTTTGCAGATCGGCAACCGAGCCCGGCTTGGCCGCCGCCGCTATCCGCCCAGCGGCGGCGGGGACCAGCTTTCTCCAAGCGTAAAGGAGGTTGGCATTGATGCCCAACTCCTCCCCCACGACTTCAGCGGACTTGCCGCTGTTCAGCCAGTTCACTACAGCCTCGCGTTTGAAGGTTTGGTCGAATTTGCGTCGGGTTTGGGCGGATGTCGTTTTGATGGATTTGATCATACACGATCTTCTCCGATTCTCTGTCCGTCAAATCGAGGCAACCTCATAAGCCATGGCAAGGAGGCAACTAGGATAACGTTTGGGGTTCTGGCTGACGATGGCTGGAAACGGTTAGTGCCCACTTGAAACCCTCATCCTGGCTTCGTCGTAAAATCAGCGTAAATCAGCTCAAAGGCTTTTTTGGGCTACTGGCCGTCCGCAACATGACAGCTAAGGATTGTGACGAGTGGGTAATCAAACGAGGCAAGGGTATTTTGGCTTCCTCCTTCAACAATGAGCGCGACACCTTGAATCTAATTTTTGAACATGCCAGGCTCAGCGCGGCAAAGCCGCAACCAAAGGCAAAAAGTTAACACAGAATTTTCACAGGAGGAAACGGAGCGAACGGAGAAGAAAAATGAAAGAGCGCGCGGAGAAGAGAAAAGAATTTTGACCAGAGAGGCACCAAGAATGCAGAGAAAACAAATAGAATTTTGCCGAAAATGATGAGTTTTGAAACATTGCACTGCTAAGAAACGCAGAGAAGAAAAAGCCGCAACCAAAGGAGAAGAGTTTTTGAACAGAAGACCGCGAAGGAGCACAGAAACTGATTTCAAAATGCAGATCAAATCAGATGAACCACAGAGGCACCGAGGCACAGAGAAAGCAGAGAATCACAGGGTGCAATGCACCGTCTCGTGGTCCAGTTCAGGGGGACACACCCCCACTCCAGAATTTTGCGTGAGGCTGGCGCGAAATGCGTGCAGTTCGCGCAGTGTTGATAACAAGGCTCACGAAGTTGGCCAAAAAAACAGACGGCATCGTTGATGCTGTGGCGAAAGGCGATGAGATGTCATCAAAACCGTTCGAGGACTGGTTGTACGTTAATCGAGCTGTTGATTGTCGTCGCGGAATAGCCGCTAACAACGGATTACGGACGTGAACCGGACCTCCAAGACAACGGGCTTGCTGGCCCTTTGCCTTATGCTCGCCACAGCCACTTCTAGCGGCCAGATCACCACCACGAATTTTTTTAACTGGGAAACTGCGCCCATCCATCCGGTTGCCGTCAGCCCGGACGGAACCAGGCTGGCCGTCTGCAATCTGCCTGACAACCGGATCGAGTTATTCGACATCACTTCGGGCAAACCGGTCGCGATCACAAATATTCCAGTCGGCCTGGATCCCGTCTCCGTCCGCTTCCGCACCTCTTCCGAACTCTGGGTCGCCAATTACATCTCTGACTCGATTAGCATCATCGTGCTGCCGACGATGCGCGTAGTCAGTACGATTACGACGTCCAATGAACCATCCGACATTGTTTTTGCGGGCACGCCTCAACGCGCGTACGTTTCCTGTGGCCAGCCGAATCTGATTCAGGTTTTCAACACGTCCACACTGCAGATGGTCACCAATCTAGTGATTGAGGGAAACCGCCCGCGCGGTCTGGACGTCAGCCCTGATGGTTCAAAAGTCTATGTCGCACTTTTCGAATCCGGCAACTCTTCCACGATTATTGGTGTGGGCATTTCCTCCGGCTTCCCGAAGCCCACGGCGATCGATTTTCCAAACGCTCCATCACGCGGTCAGAATCCTCCGCCCAATAGCGGGACCAATTTTGTCCCAGCGATAAATCCTTCCATTACCAATCCGCCGCCTCGCGTAAGTCTCATCGTCAAAAAGAACAGCGCTGGACGATGGATGGACGATAACCAGGGTGATTGGACGGAATACATTCGTGGCACCAATGCAGCATTCACCGGACGCATTCCAGGTTGGGACGTGGTCGATCACGACCTCGCCACGATCGACACTTCCACTCTCGCCATCAACTACACAGGCAATTTGATGAACATCTGCATGTCGCTCGCGGAAAACCCCTCTTCCGGGAAAATCGCCGTGATTGGCACCGACGGCCTCAATAGCATCCGCTTTGAACCGGTGCTCAACGGGATTTTCGTTCGAGTCAATCTTGCGCTGGCGGAGCCTGACAACTCTTCCACGATAATCACCGATTTGAATTCTCACCTCACTTACCAAACCTCGCAGGTGGCCCAGATCGAGCGCGAAAAATCAATCGGCGACCCGCGTGGCATCGTTTGGAACTCAGCCGGCACTCGTGCCTATATCACCGGCATGGGGTCCGATAATCTGATTGTAATCAACGCCCAGGGAAATCGTGCCGGCATCCATCCAGCGATTGCTGTCGGTCAGGGTCCCACCGGCCTGGCTCTGGATGAAACCCGCAATCGTCTGTATGTCCTAAATCGCTTTGATGGGAGCATTTCCACCCTAGACACGACGACCCAGGCCGTTGTTGATACCCTTGCTTTTTTTGACCCCACGCCCACGGTCATCAAATTGGGCCGGCCGCACCTCTACAACACACATCAAACGTCGGGTCTCGGCCAGGCCGCGTGTGGATCGTGCCACGTCGATTCCCGATTCGATCGACTCGCGTGGGACCTCGGCAGCCCGCCTGACATCGTCAAAGTAATCAATACGACATTCAATTTCGTCACGGCGCCTGACACCACCAACAGTTTTCATCCGATGAAGGGCCCGATGGTCACGCTGACGCTGCAAGACATCATCACGCATGAGCCTTTCCATTGGCGCGGGGACCGGGATGGAATCGAGGAATTCGATGGCACGTTCACGAATCTTCAAGGAGCCGTTAGCGGCCTTACGAGCAGTGAGATGCAGGATTTCAAAAGCTTTCTCGCGACCATCCGTTTTGCGCCGAGCCCCTTTCGCAATTTAGACAACACTCTTTCCACGAATCTCCCGCTGCCCGGCCACTTCGTGCTGGGCCGAGGCGCCCTTCCCGCCGGTTCGCCGTTGCCAAATGGCAATGCCGCCGCCGGCCAACTCACCTTCCGCACGAACAGCGCATCGGGGTGCATTCCCTGCCACACTCTTCCCGCCGGCCTCGGCACGGACATGCACTTCAATGGGACTCAATGGGTCCCGGTTGCGCTTGGTACGAATTCCGCCCACCACATCGCCATGGTCGAACTCGAACGGGCCTCTGAACTGCCGCTCAAGGTCCCTTCACTTCGCAATCTTTTCGACAAAATTGGGATGGACCTCACCCGGACCAACAGCCGCTTTGGCTTTGGTTTTTCCCACGACGGCAGCGTGGACACGCTCGTGCGGTTCATGCAAGACGCGTTTGTTGTCACTAACGACCAAACTGCCGCGAACCTCACCGCGTTTCTTCTTTCGTTGTCAGGGTCGGACCTGATTCCAGGCTCCCTTAACGACATCGACCGTTCGCCGGGTGTTCCCAGTCTCGATACTCAGGCGGCTGTCGGGCGCCAAATCACGATCAACAGCTCAGCCTCGGTTCCGCTGATTGATACCATGATTACGCTCGCGAACATCAGCACGACGAGAGTTGACCTGGTGGTCAAAGGATTTAAGGACGGCCTCCTCCGCGGGTGGTTCTTTGAGCGCGGCACCGGGCTTTTTCGATCCGATCGCCAGGTGGAGAGCCTTTCCGCCTCCGAGCTTCGCGCCCTGGCCACCGTTGGAAGTGAACAAACCTACATGATGGTCCCGCGCGGCTGCGGCAAACGGATTGGTGTCGATCGTGATGCGGACGGCTACTTCGACCGCGATGAACTCGACGCCGCATCGGATCCGGCCAACCCACTCTCCGTCCCCAGACCCGGCAGCATTCTGACCCTCAGCACGAACGCGTCTCTGGCCTGGAACGCAATCGCCGGCCGGTCGTATCGCCTCCAATTCAAGGACGGAATCACGGATACCAATTGGACGGACATACCGGGAGACATCGTTGCCACCACAAACATCGCCTCCCAAGTGGATCCTTCTCCCGCAACCAACGCGACCCGCTTCTACCGGATCCTCGCTTTGCCATGAGTATTTTCTCGAACATCGGCCGGCCCGTTTCTTTTGTTCGTTCTATTAATTTGCTCTGTCTCGAAGGCCTATTCTCAGCGCAATTTCTCCGTCACTATCAGCCGCACAGACCAAAACAACATTCAACTCACGTGGACCGCGCAGTCTGCCACTCCCATCGGCGACGTCTTCATCATCCCTCAATTTGAGGCCCAGCGCAGCTCCGACTTGACCCATTGGATTCCCATTAGCGGAATACTCTCCGGCTCGCTTCATCAAATCCTCAGCGTCGCTGATTCAAATTCTACCAGCAGCTTCTACCGCGTCCAATCGATCATCCAAAAGGAATACGCTGAACTGAATGGGGCAAAGCTCGCTTCCGGCCAACTCACTGGGGCCGATTTTTTCGGTGCGCGCTTATTCCGCGCCGACCTTTCCGATGCCACCCTCAATGGGGCGACCCTGAGCGCCGCCGATGTTCGATTCGCTGATTTCAGCAACGCCGATTTTGGTGGAGCTGACTTGTTCAATGTTGAGGCCTCCTCCGCTATTTTCGATTCCGCCAATCTTGCTGGCGTGGATGCGAGCTTCGGCAATTTCGAGGACGCCAGCCTCTTCGACGCCGATCTCACAGGCTCGGATTTCAGCTTCGCCATCCTCACTGGTGCGGATCTCGACTTTGCGATCTTGAAACAAGTCACCATGGATGGCAGCGTTGGTGTTAACGAGTTGCCAGATGCGTTTGGCTTTGTCGTCAATCATGGTATTGGCAGCGGCACTTTCACCAACCAGAACTTTAGCTTTGCCAACCTTCTCAATCAAAGTTTCAATGGGACGAAGTTTAACGGATCGGACTTCAGCGCGTCAGCTTTCCGCGGTTCCGATCTACGCGGCGCCAACTTCACGCTGGCCAACATGCGCTTTGCCGACTTCCGCAATTCGCAGATGGATTCCAATACCGTGATCGACTCCAAGTCGCGGCTGGTGTGGGACATCTCCAACAATGGCGGCGTGGGTCGCGACCTTCACGGTAGCGTCCTCAGCTCCGTTTTTCTGTTTACAGCCAACTTGAACGGGGCGAATCTAACGAACGCAATTTTGAATTTGGCCCTAATGGAACAGGTCAATCTCGGAAATGCCAATATGACGAAGGCAAATTGCGGCAGTGTCGATTTTTTTGGGGCCATCCTGACCAACGCCAACCTCACCCAGGTTAACTTCAACTCCGCTGACCTGAGCAACGCCAACCTGCGCGACGCGATCACCAATGGCGCAACTTTCTTCGGCACGATCTTCCGCAACACGATCATGCCCGACGGCTCAGTCAGGAATTTCTAGGATGAGCGAGCGCTGGCAGAAAAAGCAAACATTCATCCAACCACGTTGGTCTAACCGAGCGTTCCCTTCGTAATCCAAGTTTGAAAACCGGCAAGGCAATTGCCGATGCGTTGGGATTGGCACTTGCGCAAATGATTGCGGAGGCAGGACGGCTTTGCAGGAAGCCCCGCTAGCGGTCAACGATGCTTCGCATTCCTCCCGGGTGCGACGCTCCTCAGCAAGCATAGCTGGAAACCCGAAAGTCGATGCCTGAAAAGTAAAATGCCGAACGTCAGCGAGAAAGGAAAACGGCATAAGATTGGTTGCGGTCACGGTCTACGGAGGCGGAAGAATTGGGCGTTGTTTGAAGTTGGAATTGTAACTGAATTGTTGGTGCCGTCATCGACAACAGCAGCCAAATTCGGCAACCAGTTTATCGACCCAGCCAAGGTATTCGCCTCTTCCAGTGCAAACCCAGAAGTGTCAGCAGAGGGCCAGGCGACTGTTGCATTCGTACCAGAGTAAAGCATCGAGAGTGTTGGCAGAGGAGGAAGGTAGGCACGCGCAATGTATGCAGACAACTGCCCGCCAGCAGTCGTGAACTGACCTCCCACATAGAGGTCGGTGCCCGACGCCGTCAGCGCATTCACAATGCTGTTCAGTCCCGAACCCAGGGAAATCCAATTGCTGCCGTTCCATTTGGCAATATAGTTAGCGGGACTACCGTCTGCCTTGTTGAAATAACCTCCCGCATACAGATCACCGCTCGAGACCGCAAGCGCATCTACCCACTGGTGGAGCGCCGGACTCAGCGCCATCCAAGTGGCTCCATTCCACCTGGCGACGTAAGTAGCGGTGCTGCCGCCGGCTTTGGTGAATCGGCCGCCCGCGTACAAATTGGTACCCGACAGTGCCAGTGCATACACATTGCTGTTGAGTCCAGTACCAAGCGAGGACCAAGTGCTGCCATTCCATTTTGCAATGTTGACTGCACCATCCACTGTCGTGAAAAACCCGCCCGCATAAAGCTCCGCGCCTGCGATCGCAAGCGCATAAACTTTGGCTCCGCTGTTGAGCCCCAAACCCACGGCCGACCAATTGGTCCCGTTCCATTTGGCGACACCGTAAGCTGCGCCGCCCCCTGCTGACGAGAAATCGCCGCCCGCGTACAAGTTGCTGCCAGAGATGGCTAGTGCATTCACATAGGGAGTGGAACCGCCTCCCATCCCCACACCCAGGGACATCCAATTGCTGCCGTCCCATTTGGCTATGTAATTGGCTGCGCCACCTCCCGCCATTGTGAACCGTCCGCCCGCATACACGTTGCTTTCTGAGAGCGCGAGAGCTAATACCCGCTCGTTCATCCCTGAACCCAGCGTCGACCAATTGCTGCCGTCCCATTTGGCTATGTAGTTCGCTATGGATTCACCTACAGTCCTGAACAAACCGCCTGCATACAGATTGCCGCCCGAGACAGCGAACGCAGAGACGTAGTTATTCATTCCCGAACCCAGGGCTGACCAACTACTCCCATTCCATTTTGCAATGTAATTAGCCGGCTTTCCCCCTGCCGTCATGAATGCGCCACCTGCATAGACGCTGTTTTGCGAAACTGCTAACGCATACACATCAAAACTCGTCCCGGAACCAAGCGTCGACCAAGCGCTGCCGCTCCATCTGGCAATGTAATTGGCGGCGATTCCGCCCGCCATCAGAAACCGGCCCCCCACAAATAGGTTGCTCCCTGAGACGGCCAGCGCAGCGACAGACTGATTGTTGCCAATCCCGGAACCCAAGCTGGTCCAATGATTTCCATCCCATTTCGCCAATCGATTAACTTGCACTACCACATGATCAAGGTTGGTTGCGGTCGTGAATGCGCCCGCTGCATAAACATCATTACCCGACACAACCAGCTCAGACACCGCGTCGTCCATACCGCCGCCCAGCCCGGACCAACTGCTCCCGTCCCACTTAGCAATTCGATGGACAAAGTTTCCGTCCGCTATCGTGAAAAATCCTCCTGCATATAAGTCGCTGCCCGCCACCGCCAGCGCCAGCACTCGTTCATTCATTCCCCCACCCAGCGTGGTCCAACCATTCCCATCCCATTTGGCAACGTAATTGGCGTTGCTGCCGCCCGGCGTAGAGAAATGTGCCGCCGCATAAAGGTCGCTGCCTGATAATGCCAAAACATCTACGTACCCGCTTATTCCCGAGTCCAGGGCTGCCCAACTGCTCCCGTTCCATTTGGCAATTCCATTGGCTGGGCTACCGCCCGCAGAAGAGAAATCTCCCGCGGCATACACGTTGTCGTCCGACACTGCCAGCGCATACACCGTTTGATTCAATCCCGAACCGAGCGCGCTCCAATTTGTCCCGTTCCATTTCGCAATACGATTGGCAAGAATGTCTCCAACAATTGTGAAAGAACCCGCAATATAAAGGTTCCCGGAAATATCTACTGCTGCCGCGTAAACCGGACCGTCAGTGCCGGGAATTGTGGGATTCAAGCTAATCCAGTTTGCATCGGTAAAGTTGGAGGCAGATAATGTAGTGGAAAAAAAGGTAAGGGCCAGCGCATGGCGAAAGGAGTTTTGGAATAAATGGTTAAAGGTAAGGCGTTTCATGAATTAAACAGTTCTAATGGAATTGCCCTATCTGAGATTCATGATAGTTGAGACGCCTGCAAAGTACAGCTAAATGCCTCAGACAATTCCCTCAGGGAGAGGAAAGAGGTGAAGGACCTAACCCACTGATTACTGATTTGCTGACCCGCTAGTTTCTGCTCTACTCCCATCGACATGAGCGCCACGCGCATTCTCGTGGTTGAAGACGACTCCGCCATCCGGCGCGGCATCGTGGACGCGCTGGAGTTTGCTGGCTATGAAGCGTTGCAGGCCGGCAATGGCAACGAAGGCATGACGCAGGGGCTGCGCGGAGCTTTCGACCTGCTGCTCCTGGACCTCATTCTGCCCGGCCACAGCGGCTTTGAGATTTTGAAGGCCGCCCGGGAAGCGCGCCCGACCTTGCCCATCATCATTCTGACGGCGCGCGGCGAGGAGGTCGACCGCGTGCAAGGTTTGCGACTCGGGGCGGATGATTACGTGGTCAAGCCCTTTAGCGTGCGTGAACTGCTGGCCCGTGTAGAAGCGGTGCTGCGCCGTTCGCCCGAACGCCCCAGCAACGTGAGCAAAATCAGATTGCCGAAAGGCCTGGTGGACCTGGCGCGCTGCGAAGTGCGCCATGACAACGGCCAGCGCTGCGAACTCTCCGAGCGGGAAGTCGAGCTCTTGCGTTACCTGGCTGCCCATCCGGGGCGAGCCATCTCCCGGGATGAAATTCTGCTGCGCGTCTGGCGCTTGAACCGCAAACGCATGGAAACCCGCACCATCGACATGCACATTGCCAATCTCCGCGAGAAGTTGCACGACGACGTTGATAAACCAAAAGTGCTCCTCACCGTGCGCGGAAAGGGGTATATGTTTGCCTGGAATGACGAGTGACGAAACGACTAATGGATAGTGAAACCCGTCCCTCCCTCTGTTCAGATTTCGCATTAGTCATTCGTCATTCATTCACGGTTTTGTAGTTAGCCCGGATATTTCACACGCTGCGAGCCTTGGCCGCTCCCTTCTCATTAACACCCTGCTTTTAACTGGGTGTGGAAGCGTCACCAGCTGAAAAACCGTTTCAACGGTTTGCCACACACTGTCGAAACCGTTGAAACGGTTCCGAGACGCCCTATACCGGTTTTCACCCAGCTTAAAGCAGGTGTTAATGAGAGCGCGCTAAGTCGGCGACAAGGTTTCTGACAAAGCCTCCGACAAAACCGGATGGCATTTTTGCGTGCCGCACCTCCCCGTGCGATTTACACACCGTTTACACACAACCCACGGAGCGCGTGGTAGCCTGACAGCAGAATATGAAATGAAAACAACCCTCAAAGAATCGTTCGGCTTCACGGCGCTTTCCCTTCTCCTGCAGTGTCTTCTCCTTGGCCTGCTAGCCGGTTGCACCACTCACCCGCCAATCGCTGCAGAACTAAAGCCTCTCCAGGGCTATTGGGAAGGCGAAGGGGCGGGAGGCAAATGTTCTATAACCATCAAGGGCAACTCGCTCCACTATCGTGTCGGCGAGAACTGGTATAAGACGACATTTACACTGCCTGCTGGAACAGACCCACAGCAGCTACACGCCACCATCCAGGATTGTTCGCCACCATCGACTAATGCCATCGGCAAAGTGGTCTTCGCCATCTTCAAGATTGAGGACGGGACACTCACCTTGGCCGAGGACGACATGTCCGACAAGCCGCCGAAAGATTTTCCCAGCGCCTCGAGCCGCTACAACGTCAAAAAGGTTCAGCCTCAAAAAAAGAATCTCGAAACCTCCACCTTGAGCAAAACGGGCCAGCCCCAGCAGACCACCCGCAATGCAAAGGCTTTAGAACCGGGCCGGAGGCACCCCGCCGAGATTGCAAAGATTGTCTCCGGGTCGGACCTTGTTCCAACTCCAATCGTCTTCCAAAACAACACCGCGGATATTCGGAAGGTTTATTGGCTTGATTACAAAGGGAAGCGCAAGCTCTACCGCGAGCTCAAACCTTGGGAGAGCTACGAGATAGGGACATACTTGACTCACCCTTGGGTGGTCACAGACGCCGACGGAAATGCGTTGGGCCTTTATTTTCCCGACGGCCAGAAGCGCACCGTGACTTTGGGGGGAGCCATGGCCTTGGTGGATCCCTACTTTGTTGAGACGACCAACACGGTCTCGAAGGAGGGTCCGCGCAGTATTACGCGCAACATCCTCCAGGACAAGAAAGGCAACATCTGGCTCGCTTCGTGGGAGGGTGTGATCCGTTATGATGGTAAATCATTCTTTAACGAGACTTTGATAAACAGCCTCAAGAAATTCCACGTGTTCTCGTTGCTGGAAGACAGCAAAGGAAGCATCTGGATCGGGACCATTCGCGGCGGTGCGTATAAGTACGACGGCAGGAAGTACACGTATTACGCAACGACAGACGGACTCATTGACAATATTATAGGGTGCTTAGCGGAGGACAAAGACGGCAACATATGGTTCGGCACGGACGGCGGTGTGAGCTGCTTCGATGGGAAGCGGTTTAAAAACTACTCGATGACCGACGGGCTGGCGGGCGACTCGGTGAACTGGATCATGCAGGACAAAACCGGCATACTCTGGTTCGCGACGCGCACCGGTGTCAGCAGGTTTGATGGGAAGTCATTTACCAATTTCAAAACTGCAGCAGGCAAGGACTTTGACAATGCGCGCACGGTGATTGAAGACAGGGCAGGCAACGTCTGGATCGGCGGCAACGATGGACTCATCCGCTACCGCGATGGAAAGCTCGAAACGCTGAATTCCAGTTTTACCGGCTACCTCTATGAAGACAAGTCCGGCAACGTGTGGACCAGCTCGAGATCGGAGAGAGGCTGGTCGCTCTCAAAGTATGATGGCAAAACTTTTGAACTTGTGATCGACCAGTTTGGTGCAGGCGATTTTCAGGGACAGGTGTTTGGGATTCACGAGGACAACGTTGGGAATATCTGGTATGGTACCGTGCGTGGAGCATGTATGCTGGAGAAGGGGAAGGATATGCATGGGACGAGGTTAACTTTGGGGATACCGCGGTAGCGCTGGAGAATGACGAATGAGGAAGGAACGCCACATGCCCCATACTGACCCCTTCTTCATTTGGCTATGACCCGCCCCGCCCATATCTGGATTGGATTCGGTCTTTGCTTTGCCGTGCTCCTGGCCGCGATGGTCTGGGCCAGTCAGGCCGTGCTGCGGCTGGACCAGGTCAAGGCCCAAGCCCAACAACAAGCCGAGATGGAAGAGCGCACCCGGCTGGCTCTCTGGCGCATGGATTCCTCGCTCATGCCGTTGATGGTCGAGGAAGGCGCCCGTCCCTATTCTGCCTACAAGCCTTTTGCGACTGGCCGGGCCTACAAGAAGAGTTCTGTCCAGGAGGAAGTTCTCATTCCATCGCCCTTGCTGAACTTCTCTTCTTCCAATGTGTGGTTGCACTTTCAATTCGATGCTGAAGGGAGAATTGTTTCCCCGCAGGTTCCGATCGGCAAGGAGCGGGAGCTGGCCGAAGCTAGGCACGTTCCCCGGGAAAAAATTGAGCTTGCGGCCGCGCGGCTGGCCGAGTTGCGCCAGATTTTGAATCAGGAAACCAGCCAGAGCCTGGCCAGTGTGGTGCCGCGCTCGTCTGCCGTTCACTTGCTGGCGCCACTTGAGGCGACGGCATCCTCGTTGAAGGCCCGTGATTTATTAGCCAACGTATGTGCGCGTCCGGCAACCAACTCTGTTCCCGCGATCAGTCTCAACCAGATGGATCCTCAGAGCAGGCAGAGCCAGCTTTTGCGTAATTCCGCTGAATGGAATGCCCGCGCCAATATCTATCAGCAAGTCTCCGGCAACGACAAAGCCTGGGGCCATTATGACGTGCCACCCGGGCTTAATTTGAATGAAGGCCCCATTAGACCAGTCTGGCTTGGTTCGACGCTGGTACTCACCCGGCGGGTCGCACTGGAGGGCACGGTCTATGTCCAGGGCTGCTGGCTCAACTGGACCAACCTTAAGCACTCTCTTTTGGCCAGTGTGTGCGATCTGTTTCCCACGGCTGATTTGCAACCGGTGCTCGACCCCGACGCCGAAAAGGACCCGCGCCGGCTGGCGTTTATGCCCGTGAAACTTGTCACGCCTTCCCTGGTGTTTGCCCCCGTGCCTTTTTGGTCGCCACTTCGCGTGCCGCTGGCTGTGGCCTGGGCGTGCGTGCTGCTGGCAGGCCTCGCGGTCGGCATCCTGTTGCACGGAACCGTTTCGCTGAGCGAGCGCCGCGCGGCTTTTGTCTCGGCGGTGACTCACGAATTGCGCACGCCGTTGACCACTTTCAAGATGTACTCTGAGATGCTGGCCGAAGACATGGTCCCGGACCCCGCCCGGAAAAAGCAGTATCTTCAGACCCTCTGTTCCGAAGCCAATCGCCTCGGCCATCTGGTGGAAAATGTCCTGGCCTATGCCAGGCTGGAGCGGGGCAGCGCCCGGAACCGTGTGGAAGGCGTGAGGTTGAGCGACCTGATCGAGCGCGTCAAACCACGCCTGGTCCAACGCGCCGAGCAGGCTGGGATGGACCTGGCAGTGAACGGCGAAGAAAACGCATTGGCAACCGTCGTACACGTAGACGTCTCGGCAGTGGAGCAAATCCTCTTCAACCTCGTCGATAACGCCTGCAAATACGCCGCTCCGGGTGCAGCGGAAAAAACCATCCACCTGGAGGCGCTGCCCGGCGGGAAATTTGCCATGCTGCGAGTGCGCGATCATGGCCAGGGTATCTCGGAACAGGGTGCCAGAACACTCTTTCAACCCTTTAGCAAATCGGCCCATGAAGCGGCGGACTCCGCTCCAGGAGTTGGCCTGGGGCTGGCCTTGTGCCGCAGGCTCAGTCGAAGCATGGGTGGCGACTTACATCTGGATCGACTGGTCAAAGGCGGGGCGTGCTTTGTCCTCACACTGCCCGTTACCCAGTTGGACCAGGTTGCCACTCCGGCGTCGATTGCCTGAGCGTCTATTTTCCATCGAAAAGGGGAGTCTCTGCAAACTGAGTGAGGTGTCGAATTACTGTGGCCATCGAATCGGTGAAAATGTTATGAAGCCGAGATTAAGCAGTGCTCTTGGGGGTATCCTCGCGCATCCTTATTTGCTTGGCACGTTGTCTTATTACTTTCGGCATTGATGACATTCTACGTCATTAATGATTGTCACCGGTCTGGGTTTCCGGGATCTTGGAGCGCTTTGGCTAAAATTACGGCAAACAATGCCGAAAGGCCGTGGGTGGTCAGGCGAGCAGTTTTAATTTTATGTGGGAAGGCGAAGATTGTGAAGCGATCCTGCGGTTGTTAGGCGCCAACCGGGGGCATCTGTATTCAGCCAAGGAAATCGGCCGCGCGATTGATCGGCAACGATTTAAGGAGGATAATTACTGGGCGCGCAATGATTTGAGAAAACTGCTGGATCATGGCCGGATTGATCAGGATAACTCTGGATATTATTTCATCCCTAAAGACGAGCGCCAGATTTGAAAAGTGTTTCTGGAGGCGAGGCTTGAAATGCCCGGTACCGGGTGTAGATATAGTCGCAGGGTTAAGTCCGCTTAAAATAAAACTTATTCACCATTTATGAAAACACGATCTGGCAAACGAACCCCGAAGCGCCGGCTTTCGTCGCCCAGGAGGCGGAAAATGTCGGCGGTCGCGCGGCCAACACCTGAACGCCTTTTGCAGCTTGTGTGGGGATTTGCGCCCACGTTGATTCTTGACTGCGCGACGAAGCTCCGTTTGTTCGATTCTTTGGAAAAATCACCGAAGACCGTCCAGCAATTGGCGAGCGACACACAATGTTCTGTCCGCGGCTTGACCGCTTTGCTCGATGCGTTAGTGGGGTTCGAATTTCTCAAGCGCAAAGGAAATCGATACTCGTTGACGCCCGAGAGTTCGGCGTTTTTGGTTTCGAGCAAGCCCGACTATCATGGCGGTTTTTTTCAGCATATCACACGGCAGGTGATGCCGAATTGGATGCAACTCGTCGAAAGCGTCCGTACCGGCCAGCCAGCCCGATCGTTCAACGAGCAGGACGCGGGCGCCGAATTTTTCGCTCAATTGGTGGAAGGAATTTTCCCGATGAGTTATCGAGCCGCCCAGGTGGTGGGCAAACATTTACAAGTTGATCAGCTCAGCGGCCCGGCCACTGTTTTGGATCTTGGCGCCGGCTCAGGTGTCTGGGGGATCGCGCTGGCGCAGCAATCGTCACAGATAAACATCGTGGCTGTGGACTGGCCCAAAGTGTTGGAGGTGACAAAAAGAATTGCTGAACGGCACGGAGTGGCAGAGCGATTGCAGACCTCACCGGGAGATCTGCTCGAAACCGATTTTGGCCGGGGGCATCAAGTGGCGACCATCGGGCACATTTTGCACAGCGAAGGCCCAGAGCGGAGCAGAAGGTTATTAAAGAAAGTGTTTGAGTCCCTGGCGCCGGGCGGAACCGTGGTGATCGCTGAGTTCATTCCGAACGAAGACCGAACGGGCCCGGTGAATGCGTTGATGTTTACTGTAAATATGCTCGTTCACACGAGCGAAGGAGGCACCTTCACATTCAAGGAGATATCCGCATGGCTGCGCGAGGCGGGATTCCGGGATGTGCGTTTGCTGAATGCTCCCGCTCCTTCGCCCCTGGTGCTTGCCACAAAGCCAGGCAAGACGAATAGGTGAGAATGAGACTGTCCGTGGCGGAATGTCCGCGTTCCGACTCATTAGTTAGGCCATCTGATCTCCGCCGGAGTTGTTGCCCCGCCGCCTTCCGCTCTTTTGCTTTGGTTCTTTAGGCGAACGGTCAGCGGCGAGGCGGCAGGCTTCGGCTACGCTCTCCAATTCCTGGAGGAAATCCTCGCGCATTTTCTCCGGAAGGGCGCTGAGCACTTCCGCTTGCATGGCTACTGCCACGGCGCGTGCTTCGATGTATCTGGCGCGCCCGGTTTTTGTCAGGCGCACTCGATGGGCGCGCTTATCCTTTTCATGGGCCCGTCGTTCGACGAGGTCTCCGGATTCCATGCGTTTGAGCAGGGCGGCCACGGTATTGGGATCACTGCTCATGGCTTGCGCCAGTTCCCGCTGTGTCATGTCCTCTTGCTCGAGCAAGGTTCGCATGACCGTGAACTGGTCGGGTGTGATGCCCAGAGGCGCAATCCGCCGTCGAAAAGCCTGGTTTAAGCCATACCAAGCGCGCCGCAGCAGTAGCGGCAAACGCCGGCGTTCAGGTGAATCAATTGCAGGCAGCTTTCGGATGGGAAGATAATACGTGTAAGTAATATCTTGTTGCAATCGGAAACCAAGTGTTTAATATTGCCGATAGGCCTGAGGAACTTTGCAAGCTTTGTTTGAGCGTGTGCGGAAATAATGCGATGAAAGTGAATAAAACAGTCAGAGTGGGGGCAGGGTTGATGGTGGTTGGTTTGGTTCTATGCGTGGAGGCCGGCGCGGCTCCGGTGCATGGCTGGTTGAGCTGGCGCGGTCCGCAACAGAATGGGGTTTCCCTCGAAAAGAATTTGCCGGAAAGCATCGACCCCAAATCACCATTATGGGTGGCGGATTTTCCCGGCCAATCCACCGCGGTTGTTGCCAACGGCAAGCTCTACATCATGGGTTACGTGGGCGACGGGCCGGATCTTCAGGAAGGCGTTGCCTGCTTCGACGCCGAAACCGGCAAAGAACTTTGGCATCGCCTATACAATGATTTCCTGAGTGACACCATTTACCAACGCTATGCCACTTCGAGCGCAACGGTGGATCCTGAGACTGGAGACGTGTTCATGCAAGGGACCCAAGGTATTCTTGCCGCGGTCAATGCGGATGGGAAGCTGCTTTGGCAGCATTCACTGATGGAAGAATTGGGCCGGCTCACATTTCCTAATAGCCGCACTGCCTCGCCCCTAATCGATGGCGACCTGGTGATTACGCGTGGCATCACGGCTAACTGGGGAGCCCAGGGGCCGGCAGCGGATCGGTTTTATGCTTACGATAAAAAGACTGGGGAACTGGTGTGGGGTTCGAGTCCGGGAGATCGGCCCAGGGACAATTCTTATTCGCACCCGTATTTGGGATTGCTCGGAGGCAAGCGAGTTTTTTACGCGGCGACGGGGGATGGCAGCGTCGTTTGCGTGAATGCGCGCACAGGTGATCCACTTTGGCGCGTGCCCCTCTTCAAAGCCGGCATTAACGCGACGGTGCTCGTGCATAACAATGACAAAGTGATCGCGGTTTATGGGACACCTTATGAACCTGGTCAAATGGTTGCCCTGAAAATTCTGGATATCGCTCCGACGAATCCCGCGGCCGGGGCTGTCGTGATTGAGCGCTCGACAGTTGAGCTTTGGGCTGACGATCTTTCGACTTCTTCCAGTTCACCCATTTTGGCGGGGGACACAGTTTATTTGGTCAGCGAGCAAGGCGAGTTATGCGCAGTGGAAGCCGCTACCGGAAAAATTTCCTGGCGGCTCAAGCTGGGCAGCGAAGAGCGCAATTCGTGCCCTCTTTTTGCGGATGGCAAACTGTACGTGCCCATACTGGAAGATCCTGCAACCAAGGCCACGACTGGCGAGGCCGGCACGACGGGCGCATTCTACATCATCAAGCCAGGAACCAAGCCGGAAATTATCTCTCACGTCGCGCTGGATGGTCGCTGTTTCGGAAGTCCTACGGCGTACAATGGCAAAATCTACGTCCAAACGACACGTCACCTTTATTGCTTCGGCAAAAAAGGAAACAATCCCGGACTCGCTGCCGAACCTGCAGCCGAAAAGTGGCCCGCACCTGGTCCGGCAAAGGCGCTGCAAATCATTCCTGCGGAAGTCATCCTGCGTCCGGGCCACAGCGCCAATTTTCACGCTCGTTCCATCGACGCTCACGGTTTCACGGTCGACACAATTCCCGACGCCAAACAGCTCAAGTGGGCTAGTTACATTCCCCCGACTGCGAGAGTAAAATCCACAATGAAAGCTTCTTTCAATGCAAATGGGCAGCTTGTCGCAGTTAATGAATCATTTCCTTCAGCCGGCGCTTTTGAAGCTGAGCTTGGCGGTTTGAAAGGTTATATTCGGGGGCGGGTGCTTCCTTACCCTCCGCTGAAGCAGGATTTTGAGTCCGCGACACTTACTGAAACCAACGCGGTGGACGGCGCTCTTTTCGCCTATCCGCCGTTACCCTGGATTGGCGCGCGATTTAAGTTCGAAGTGCGGGAGAAGGATGGAAACAAAGTTTTGGCGAAAACGATCGAGAATAAGTTTTTCCAGCGGGCGACGGTATTCATCGGATCGCCGGAGGCAAAGAATTACACGATTGAGGCAGACGTGATGAGCGATGGCAACAGGAGGAAGATGTCCGAAGTGGGCGTGATTAACCAGCGCTACGCGATTGTTCTCAAAGGGAACGAGCAGAAGTTGGAAGTGACTTCCAACTTTGAAAGGTTCCGCGTAGCCCAGGATTTTAAATGGGCGCCAAACGTTTGGTACCGGCTGAAGGCAAGGGTGGACATCGCTCCTGATGGCGCTGGCACCATCCGGGCCAAGGCGTGGAAAAAGGCAGATCCTGAGCCCGAGAAATGGACAATGGAAGTGCCGCATAAAACCGCGCACCAAAACGGCTCGCCCGGGTTGTTCGGCTTCTCGCCACAGGAGATGCGTGTATATATAGATAATCTGAATGTGACTACGAACTGAGCGAATAAATGCGAGCGTTCCAAACCAATCTGAAAATGAGAAAAAATAATGCTGTCGATTTGAAAAGTAGAAATCGAACGAAGGTTCGGAACTGTGCTTTAGCACCCGCCTCGCGCGTTTTTATCCTGGCGTTTGTTTCGCTGCTTGGAGTCTGGAGTTTAGCATCCGCCGCCGATTGGCCTCAATGGGGCGGAAAGCCGATGCGCAACATGTATTCACCCGAGAAAGGATTGCCGGACAGTTTCGGCAAGGTCGAGTTCAAGCAAGGCACCGAGGAAGTGGATGTGAAGTCCGTCAAGAATCTGAAATGGGCTGCAAAACTCGGTTCGCAAAGTTATGGCAATGTGACCATTGCCGGTGGAAAAGTATTCGTCGGCACCAATAACGAGAGCCCGCGTGACCCCAAGCATCAGGGAGACCGCAGCATCCTGATGTGTTTCGATGAGAAGACTGGCGCCTTTCTCTGGCAATTAGTGGTTCCCAAGCTCGCTTCGGGAAAAGTGAATGATTGGGAAAACCTGGGCGTGCTTTCATCACCCACAGTTGAAGGAGATCGCGTGTACGTGGTAAGCAGCCGTTGCGAGGTGTTATGCCTCGATGTGAATGGCATGGCCAATGGAAATGATGGCCCCTTTAAGGACGAAGCCAAATACATGGTCAAAGACCTCCTGTTGGATCGTGGAAAACCAACCGAACGCCCCGCTCCACCAATCCAACCTGGTGCCAAAGACGCCGATATTATTTGGCGTTATGATATGATGGACGACCTGGGCGTCTTCCCTCATAACGCGGCTAATTGTTCCGTCCTGGTCGTGGATGATATTGTTTACGTCTGCACATCCAACGGACAGGATTGGACCCATTCAAACGTTCCTTCGCCCAATGCTCCCAGCTTTATCGCCCTGGACAAGAAAACCGGCAAATTGGTCGGAGAAGATGACGCGCATATTGGTCCTCATATTTTCCACGGGCAATGGACCTCGCCTTCCCTGGGAGAGGTCAACGGCCGCAAGTTGATTCTTTTTGGCGGCGGAGATGGCTTTTGCTACGCAATGGATCCTAAACCGATCAAAGAGGGTGACGACAACCTTCTTAAAACAGTATGGAAATATGACTGCAACCCCCCCGAGCGAAAGAAGTTTAAATATCCGGCGGCTGAAGGTGTCAGCGAGATCAATGCCACACCTGTTTTTTACAAGAACCGTGTTTACGTTGCTGTTGGCCAGGACCCGGAACATGGGGAAGGGGTGGGCATCTTGTCCTGCATCGACGCAACCAAAACCGGCGACATTACTGCAACGGGCAAGATCTGGAGTTACGATAAGATTCACCGCAGCATCTCGACGGTTTCAATCGATCCGGATACCGGGCTTCTGTTCATTGCCGACTTTTCGGGATTTATTCATTGTCTGGACGCGGAGACGGGCAAAGTGTACTGGACGCATGATATGAAAGCAGAGATGTGGGGGTCCACATTCGTAGCCGATGGAAAAGTCTATGCAGGCGACCAGGATGGCGACTTCATTGTGCTGGCCGCGAGCAAAGAGAAGAAAGTCATCAGTGAGACCAATCTAGGGTCATCGGTTTACGGCACTGCGGTTGTCGCAAATGGAATGGTTTATATCCAATCCAACACGCATTTGTTTGCATTTTCCAACGGAGCCGCGAAAGTGCCTCGTCCTGATTAGACTCAGGCAATTGATTTTCCGATTCTATAACTCTAAATCATGAAACATATTACCCGCTGGCTCCTTTTGGTCCTGGTCGTGGGAGTTTACCTGCTGCACCAGGATTTTTGGAATTGGAAAAAAGCGGATCCGTTGATTTTTGGTTTTCTGCCAGTGGGTTTAGCTTACCACGCCGGCTATTCAATACTTGCGTCGATCACAATGGCCGTGCTGGTAAAGTTTGCCTGGCCCTCGCACCTGGAAAATGTTCAGCCTGAAAGCGGATCGGTCTCGCCGCAGCAGGAGGACCACTGATGGCCAGGTGTTTCCCTAGTCGAATACCGAATTTCGAATTTCGGTTTTTGTCATGATTCCGGTCATCGTCATTGCCGTTTACCTTTTGATTATTGCCTGCGTGGGCGGCCTCGCTTTTCGTCGAGGCAAGACTAACACGGAAGATTTCTTTCTCGCAAACCGTTCGGTCGGGGAAATGGTGTTTTTCCTTTCGCTTTTCGCCACGAACATGACCGCCTTTGCGATCCTGGGCAGTTCCGGGCAGGCATACCGCCAGGGAATAGGGATTTACGGATTGATGGCCTCTTCATCGGGTTTGGTCATACCACTGACAATTTTCTTTATCGGCACGCGGCTTTGGGCTTTGGGCAAACGTTTCGGTCATCAGACCCAGGTGGCGTTTTTCAGAGACCGCTGGGAATGTGACGCGATCGGAACGGTCATATTCGCGTTGAGCGCGGCGATGCTGGTTCCTTATATGATTATTAGCATCATGGGAGGAGGCACGGTGCTGGCGCAGATTTCACACAGCGCCGGCGGAGGGGCGCCGCTCATTCCCTATTGGCTCGGTTGTGGCATTGTTGCTGTCGTCGTAACTCTCGGCGTCTTCCTGGGAGGAATGCGTGGAACAGTGTGGGTGAATATCCTTCAAACCACACTTTTTCTTTGTTTCGGAGCCGTGGCAGTTCTGACGATAAGCCATGCTTTGCCGGGCGGTTTTGGGGAATACATTTCTAAACTGGCGACCAACCCGAAAACAAGCTTTCTGGTTACACGCGAAAGAATTCCCGAACGTTTCTTCTGGAGTTATACTCTCATTCCACTGTCGAGCATTATGTTCCCGCACATGGCGATCATGTGTTTCTCAGCGCGCAAGGTGACCGCCTTCAAACGCACCGTGGTGCTGTATCCAGTGGCGATCATGCTCATTTGGCTGCCAGCGGTTTTCCTGGGCGTGCTCGGCGCAGCGACCTTGGGCAAAGTCGCCGATCCGGATGGCGTGCTTCTGTTGATGCTCGAGAAATATGCGCCGGTCTGGCTTGCGGGAATTCTCGGCGCCGGAATTATCTCCGCAGTGATGGGTTCGGATGCGCACCAGGTTCTGGCGTTGAGCACGATGTTCACCAAAGATATTTATCAGCATTATGGTGGCCGCGAAAAATACGGGGAAAAGGGGGCGGTGTATTTCGCCCGGATCTTTATCGTCCTCGTCACGCTGGCGGCTTACCTGATCGCGCTCGAACTTAAGGACAAGCAAGGCATCTTTGAGATTGCTGTACGCTACGCATTCTCTGGATTTGCGGCGATGGCCCCCGTGATGATCGGCGCTTTATTTTGGAAACGCAGCACCAAGTGGGGGGCATTGGCAGCAACACTTTTTACCGCAGCTTGCCTCCTCTATTTTGTCTTCTTACAAAACACACATAAAGCCGGAGACATCATCTGGCAGATTGGACAGGGCAAAGATGCCATTAAGGTTTTATTCCTGACGCCGCGCGGCGACGTCAGTTTCTGGAACGGATTCATGACGGTTGTTCCAATGGTTTTTGGCTCGGCGCTGTGCATGGCGCTAGGCTCGCTGGCAACAAAGCCGCCAACGCGCGCTACAATTAATAAATACTTCCCAACCCACAAAGAAACCACTCTCGCCGCCACAGTCGCGGCATAAAGATGAACCCTACTGACGGAGCTGAAGCCGCGTCGCGCGCCAAATCCAACCTCGACGCTCGTGTGCGTGAAATCGTGCGCTGGCATTTTTCCCCTCAAACCGGCTGTCCATTTTGGCTCGACTGGGCTAAAAAGGCTGGTTGGGATCCTGCAACCACCGTCAACTCGTTTGACGACCTCATTGCCAGGTTTCCGCATTTTCAAGACGAATGGCTGCGTGATTTGCAACCTCAGGTCTGGGTTCCAAAAGAATACAAAGGCAGGCCTTTCAACATCTTTGAGACGGGCGGCACTACTGGGATGCCCAAGCAACGCATCGGCTGGGATGATTACAAAACCGATTACGAGGAGTTTTCGTCCAAGGTCTCGGACGAGCATTTTCCCCGTGGCGGCGCATGGCTTATGGTGGGACCAACCGGTCCTCGCAGACTTCGCCTGGCTATCGAGCATCTCGCGAATTTCCGCGGCAGCGTTTGTTACTTCATCGATCTGGACCCGCGCTGGGTGAAGAAGGTGATCGCCGATAAAAAAATGGAAGTCGCTCGCGCCTACATGGAGCACGTGATCGATCAGGCCGTGACGATTTTGAAACATCGAGCTGTCACCGCTCTTTTTACGACACCAAAATTGCTGGAAGCCCTCGGCGAGAAAGTGAATCTGTACGAGAGTGGCATTCGCGGTGTTTTTTGCGGAGGCACAACCATGACCCCCCAGCACGTGCGGTTTCTGGTGGAAGAAGTTTTGGAAAACCGGATCGGCTTTTATCCCACCTACGGAAATACTTTGATGGGTTTGGCTGCGAGCGTGCCCCTTGTGCCGGAAGATCAATTTTCAATCACCTATTACGCTCCGCAACCTCGCGCCGTGCTGCGCGTCGTCAATCCCAACAAAACCGAGGAACCGGTCAAATATGGGGATTGGGGCCGGGTTGAATTAACCACCCTGACCAAAGAGTTTTTCATGCCTCGTTTCCTTGAACGTGACGAAGCGATTCGCCGACCGCCGCGAGGCCCATACGCATGGGACGGGGTCGCAGAAGTGCGTCCATTCGGCGCGATGGAAAAGACCATTGTCGAGGGTGTATACTAAACCAGCATGAACAGCGTCCCGCACATCCCGGCGTTACGGAACGGAAAAGCTTATGAAAGCCTCGATCAGACGGAGGTAAAAGATTTTCGCACCGGCGAGGTCAAGGGGCGAGTGAGCCAGGTGAATGCCGGAGCTGTCCGTAAAGATTTGCAACGGCTCGCGCTTGCACGAACAGCCTTAAAGAAATTTGCCACGGCACAACTGATCGAGATTTGCGGAGCGGCGGGGGAGGCTTTTTTGAGCGGCTCGCTGCCGATTGGAACCGCAGGGTGCACTCAAGATGCTCAAGAATATGCCGAAACGCTTTCAGCGACGAGCGGGCTGCCTCAAGTGATGGTTCGGCGTAATATGACAAAGATTCACCATGCATTGACGAACATGGGTTCGATTCTCAATGGGCTGACTCGCGGGTTGGATCTCGCTATACTGGACAAAGGCGCTGGCAAACAGGCGGGCGTTTCACTCTGCTTCTACCCAACAACGCAGGCATTAGGCGTGGTCATGCCCAGCAATTCGCCGGCGGTCAACTCTCTCTGGTTGCCTGCTGTTGCATTGAAGATACCCGTCATCATTAAACCGGGCCGTGATGAACCCTGGACCCCATACCGCCTCATTCAGGCGTTCATTAGCGCCGGATGTCCGGCTGAGGCATTCGGGTTTTATCCGACCGACCATGAAGGCGCGGCTGCCATTTTGAGCATGTGCGGTCGGGCGCTGCTTTTTGGGGACCAAAGCACGACCCAGCAATATGCGCACAATCCGGCTATTGAAATACATGGGCCGGGCTACAGCAAAATCCTGATCGGCGAAGATCAAATTGAGCGCTGGCCTGAGTTCGTGGACCTGATCGTTTCCTCCATTTCCGACAATGGGGGTCGAAGTTGTATCAATGCCTCGACCGTAGTCGTGCCAAGATACGGTGCTGAGATCGCCGATGCGCTTGCTAAAAAACTTGGCCCGGTCATTCCGACCTCTCTGGATGACCAGGAGGCAAGGCTTTCGGGATTTGCAAATTCAAAAATGGCCGATTCGATTGATGCGGCGATTGAAGATGGTCTGAAAGAGGCCGGGGCACGCGAGGCAACGGCGGCATTTCGGAATGGACCGCGAAAAGCAGTCTTTCAACAAGGAACGTACCTCAGGCCGACAATTGTCCATTGTGATTCCTTTGCGCATCCGCTTGCAAACCGGGAATTCCTATTCCCTTTCGCCAGTGTAATTGAAATGCCGCAGCAACAGGTGCTGCAGCAGATTGGACCTTCGCTGGTGGTCACTGCGATCACTGACGATTCAGAATTTCAAACACAATTATTGGATTCACCGCTGATTCAGCGGCTTAATCTCGGGCCTATCCCCACCACGAGAATTTCCTGGGACCAGCCGCACGAGGGGAACATGTTTGAATTACTGTACCATCGGCGCGCCATTGAGCGCGCCGAAGTGGGATCGAGCCGTTCGCGAGAGAGCGTCGCAAATGAAGTTGTGGTGGCGAGATCCTAGCAGGATCTGAATATTTGAACACCGTCCTTGTAAAATTCGTCTGAGGTTGCGAATGACTCAAAAGCCTGCTTCTTCAGAAAGTGAGTCCTTGCGTTCCTTCGACCACCAGCCGCGTACCCGGTTGATCTTCGGGGTGGATGCCATCGAGCAGCTTGGAAATTTGGCACGCGCAATTGGAGCAAAGAAGGTTTTGCTCGTTACCGATCCCGGAATTGTAGCGGCGGGACACGCTGGGCGCGTGCGTCAGAATCTTGAAAGTGTGGGGCTTGATGTGGCTCTTTTTGACAAAGCGCGCGAGAACCCCACCACGAAATGCGTTGACGATTGCCTGGCAGTCGCAAAAACCACAGGACCTGATACCATCATCGGTCTGGGTGGTGGCAGTGCGATGGATACCGCCAAAGGATGCAATTTTCTGCTGACGAACGGGGGACGCATGCAGGACTACCGAGGCGTTGGCAAGGCCAGCAAACCGATGCTGCCACTCATCGCCATCCCCACAACTGCCGGAACCGGCAGTGAATGCCAATCCGCCGCGCTCATCGTGGACGAAACAACTCACGAAAAAATGGCGTGCCTTGACCCAAAGGCCGCCGCCCGGATTGCAATTCTTGATCCACGACTTACTCTTTCACAACCGCCGCGGGTAACCTCTTGTGCCGGTATGGATGCGATTGCGCATGCGCTCGAAACGGCCGTGGCCAAAAAACGCAACGCATTATCGATGATGTATTCCCGCGAGTCTTTTCAGTTGTGCATCAGGGCATTTGCTGAAGTTGTGACGCATCCGAAGGACATTCAAGCTCGGGGAAGAATGCTGCTCGGCGCGGCACTCGCTGGATTGGCGATTGAAAATAGTATGTTGGGCGCTGCGCATGCTGCCGCGAACCCGCTGACGGCTCATTTCGGAATTGTTCATGGGCAAGCGGTTGGGTTGATGCTGCCCCACGTGATTCGATTCAATGCGCAGCAGCCTGAGTCCCGAAAAGCTTACAATGAACTTGCGGTAATGGCAGAACTGACTCCCGCTGGCCATAACCACGCATCAGAAACGTTGATCGAGCGCATCGAACTGCTTTTAAAGCTTTCCAGGATGCCGCGAAGTCTGAATGGCCCCGGCGATAGAAAAAAAATACCGTTGCTTGCGAGGGAAGCTGCGCGGCAATGGACCGCCACTTTCAATCCTCGCCCGGTTTCGGAAAATGACTTCGTGAAGATTTACGAAGCGGCTTTCGACGTTTAAATGGAAAAAGTAGCACCGGAGGTCGAAGGCCCCCAAACCGCTTCGACTCCTCCGGTGCCTGTTTTGCAGAGCAAGACCTTTAGATCCCCATTAATTACTTCGAGGTTCCGGGGGCAGCATTATCGTTGGGCGAGGACGGCGATGGCAGAGTGGAACTGCTGCCGCTGCTCGATTCGGTTCCTCCTGGAGAGGTCGCCGCGCCTGTTGCAGACCCTGGCGTCATTCCAAAATGAGAATATACACTCTGTCTCCAGGTATATTGCGTAATGTCAGGCCAATTGCTCTGGTCGAAAGAAGGAGCAGATTGGAGCTTGGTGACGTCACCGGCGAACGTGAATGTTGGCTGGCCAGCAGACAATGCGGAATTAATTCCTGCTGCACTCGCACCCGCAGTGCCGCCTGCCGGCGCCGGTCTTATCAGCATCCAAGGTACGGCCACAAGTTTCCCAGAGCTGAGAGAACTCGAAGAGGCGGCTGTATCCGTCGAAGAAGGAGAAGGCGTGGTGCTCGTTGTTGAGCTAAGATTTGCTGCCGATGAATTTGCAGAGATCACCGCGAAGTCAACCCTTCCAGAGGCTGGGTTCAAGATAATGTCATTAACCGTTCCGATGGTTTGGCCCTGAGTGCTCTTCAATTCAGCATTAATGATCTTGCTGGCTCTGGTCTCCTGTTGGCCCATGCGACCGCCGTAGCGGCGGCTGGTATCCGAACCGGATTGGCTCGTGGATTGGTCGGACAAAGTACCACTTGTGGCATTTGGTGAATTTTGGGCGGAAGCGCTCAGTGTAAGGACTGCAGCGCAAGCTGCCATGGTGCTAATAATAATCTGTTTTCTCATATCCTGTCTTTCGTTATTGGTTAATTTGAGGAGAAACGGCGCCAAGAACAGCGCTCCGCTTTCAATTAAACCCTAAACGCGGCGTGACCAGCAGCCCAATAGGGGAAAGACCTGAATCTGACCAGGCAAGTGGCCTGAGCCACAACTTTTGGCAATTCTACCGGCGTTCGATTTCACCGCCGGTTGTGTCATCTTGTAATCAATCGTCTATGGACACTGGAGCAACATGGAAGAAACCTCTGAAGAGCTTTGTGCGGACGAATAGCCTTTCGCAATCGTTCCTGGTGTTAGACCTTGATGGAACCGCTTTGCTCGAAGATCACGGCAAAGTGTTCATTTCAAGCTCAGTCGAAGAAGGAGTGAAGGCGTTATACAAACTAAAGCTGCCCGTCGTTCTGAACACGCTCCGCTTTCCGCTCTCGGTCATATCGACAATCGGTGAAGCGTGGTCTCAACTCGGCGACGTGCCTATTCTTACCGTCCTTTTGAACGGTTCACTCCTGGGGCAGATTCGGAGAAAGGAGGGGAAAGTTGTGTATGAGGAAATGGCTGCCTTTCCCATGAACCCGGAGGAGATCGCGGCCGTGGTGGAGGGTGTCGATGAACTGGTTAGAGCGAAAATCCATGACTGTCTCTTCTTTTTTTATCCTCGCAACTGGAAAGAAGGTGAAATCCTCTGGACGCCCACGCGGGAAAAAGTGGCTGGATTGCAGAAGAAATTTATCAGTGCGGCCCGGGTCATTTCCGGCTCTGTCGAGAAGTTGGCAGAAGAATTGTTCAGCAGCCCTATTTGCATGGCGTCGCTCTTCATCAATCGGCCGGAGGACACTTTGATGGCGTATCAGCATAGCAGGCGAAACAGTTTCTTTACTGCCAAAGGGGTGTCGAAGGCTTCGGGCCATCGGGAGATGGCAAAAAGATTAAACCTTAACCCCACAGCGGCACTCGGCGCAGGCGATACTGAAATGGATACTTTTTTGTCCGAGGTGGGATTTGCGGTTATTGTCGGGCAGGCCGCGCTTCGCTTTCGCGGCCGAAGCGAAACAGTTCGCGTGCACACGCCCTTGGAACTCGGGGATTTGATTCTGACATACGCCGAGTTATTACAAGGGAAATCGATCCTATGAACAAACCAACGGCGGTCACACCGGCAATGGCCGGGCTGATTCTGGAGCGCCATTTCAAAACAAAACCAACCAATCTGCGCCGGATTCACGGGGGATTGGTCAACGAGGTTTTCGAAGCGCGGATCAAACGCGAGGAGCTGGTTTTGCGTATTTCGCAAGCGCCTGGGAAATTACAGGTCTTTATGAAGGAACAATGGGCCGTGGCGGTCGCCCTTAAAAAAAATATTCCAGCTCCCGAAATTCTCGAGGTAAGCAGCGACGTCACAGGATTGTCTTACATGATTTCGAGAAAGGTGGCAGGACACTCCGCCGTTGTGCTCGGTTCTAAACGTCTGGAGGTCCTTCGCGAGTTGGGAGAATACACGTCCCGGATCAATAAGATTCAGACCCAGGATTTTGGACACATTTTCGACTGGTCTTCCAACAAACTCTCGCGTCAGCGCACATGGCAAGCGTATCTAGACAATGAATTGAAAGTGGACGAGCGTTTAGCGACATTTCGCCGGAGTGGTTTGCTGAACCACGACCAGTTAAAGAAACTACAGGGCGAGATTGAATCGATGAGGAATTGGAGCATCAGACCCACGTTAAGCCATGGCGACATTCGCCTTAAGAATGTAATGGTTGGTGCTACAGGCAAAATTATAGCAATACTTGACTGGGAGAATTGCACATCGAACGTCGCTCCTTACTGGGAGCTTTCGCTCGCGCTGCACGATTTGACCATGGATGAAAAGCAGAATTTTTTGGATGGATACGGCCTGGATCTGAAGGCCTACATGCAAATAGCGCCGGCGATCAAAGCGCTAAATATCCTCAACTACGCTCGATCCGTCCGCCATGCCCTAAAGCGGCAGGATAAAAAGCGACTACTCGGTTTTCGCGCGCGATTGAGCGGAGCATTTGATCTGTATTCGCTTTGATAATTGGACGGCGTCGCTCGAGCGTACCGTGAGCAAGCGGCTTATAGGTTACTTTGTCGAAAACCTTAGCTATCCCTAGGCGCCCGGACGAAGATCCGAAGGCGCAACCCAATGCGCCCATCCAAAACGGAAACAGTGAGCAGATTTACCAAAACTTGCCTGACTGGGCGAATTAGACGTCGATTAGCGGTGCTCTTCTTGGGGCTCGACTCTCCTCTGAAATTGTAGCTTGGAATAGCGCAACTTTCGGCTAAGTTTTGGGTTTAATGAGCAGGTTTTCGGTTTATGCCACAGTTTTCATATAAAGCCAGGCGTCGGACGGGTGAGGTCGTCGAGGGAATGCTCGAAGTTGCAGACCGTTCGGCCGCGCTGATGCAGATTGAGCGATTGGGCCTTTTCCCGGTGGCGGTGGACGCAGCCAAGGCGGGCGCGGTGTTGGCAGCCCAACGTGGCGTGAGTCGCAAGGTGGAATGGCAAGCGCTTTTGCCGCCAGGTCTGCGGAACGCGCTCACGCAGAAACGCAAACCGAAATTGCAGGAAATGGCTACTTTCACTCAACAATTGGCCAATCTGCTTCATTCGGGCATGCCACTGACGGTTGCGCTCAACAGCATGACTCATTTGGAGTCCAAAGGCATTCCCGCGGAAGTGAGCAAAGAGCTCAAGCAGGACGTGATGGAAGGCCGGAGTTTGTCTGATGCGATGGCCAAACAGCCGAGGATCTTTTCTGATCTTTACGTGAACATGGTGCGGGCGGGCGAATCGAGCGGAGCGTTGGTCGAGGTGTTGCGGCGGATGGCGGACCATTTCGAGCGTTTTTCACAGGTCCAGGCAAAGTTCACTTCCGCTTTGATTTATCCGGCTTTTGTCGCCGTGGTGGGCATATGCCTGGTGTTCTTTTTCATGTCTTACATGCTCCCCAAGTTCATGAGCATTTTTTCGGGGATGAATGTGCCACTGCCTATGCTGACGCAGATCCTGGTGACCATCAGTAATGTTTTCGCGAAATACTGGTGGGCCATGCTGCTGACGGTTTTGGCATTGATCATCCTTTTCAAAAGGTTCCAGGCCTCTGCCGAAGGCCAGCGCAAAATCGATCGGTGGAAGATGACCGCCCCGGTTTTTGGCAAGGTGATCAAGCTGAATTTGTTCGGCCAATTTGCGCGCACCCTTTCCACGTTGCTGGAAAATGGAGTGCCCGTGCTCACTGCGCTCAAAATCACAGAACAAATCCTGCCGAACAGCATCGTCAAAGAAGCGATCGCAAAAACGCGAGAAGAGGTGACGGACGGTAAAACGATTGCGCAGCCTCTCGCTCGCAGCAAAATCTTTCCTCAATTAATGGTGGACCTGGTCAAGATCGGTGAGGAAACCGGTGATGTTCCTGGAGCGTTGAAAAATGTGGCTGACACTTACGAAAACGAATTGGTCCTCGCTCTGAAAGTTGTGACGAACATGATCGAGCCAGTGATGATCCTTGTCATGGCCGCGCTGGTCGGATTTCTGCTTTTGGCAGTCCTTTCTGCTATGTTTGCCATGACCGCAAATATTGCCCGATGATGATCGTTCGAGTGTCGAGTGTCGTCGGTCGAGTGGGAAAAGGCGTTCGGGAGTCGAGTGTCAAAGGCCGAGCTAAATTCTCCACCGGACGAAAAAAAGGTCTTGCCCCACTGGACACTCGACACTCGAAGCTCTTTTTCCTGCGTGCGTTCACTTTGCTTGAACTGATGATCGTCGTTGCGATCATGGGTGTGATCCTGACCATTGGCGTGCCAATCGTTTACCGGATGGGTCATGAAAGTGCTTTGCGCAAGGCTGTCAAAGATGTGGTGGAAGTTTGTAGTTACGCCCGGGCGCTGGCCATTTTGCAAAGCAAAGCGACGTGCGTGGTGTTTCATCCTCGCGAAGGAAGTTTTGCGGTTGAAGGTGGCGGTAATCTGACAGAACGGCCGGTTAGCACGGGTTCATTGGCTATGGAATCCAACGCGAAAGGCTCGGGTCTTTCAGGGCAACTGTCTGATCGTGTTGCCATTGACATGCTCGACGTTGATATGACTGAATATAAGGATTCTGAAGAGGTGAAGGTTTGGTTTTACCCAAATGGCGTTTGCGATGAGTTAACACTTATTTTGCATGGGCTTGACGCGTCAAGTGATCCCATACGGGCCATATCGCTCGAAGTCACCACCGGGCTGGCATCTGTGGAGACAGACATCACTAAACTTCGCTCGCAACGAAAATGAGTGCTCCACGCTCGACGCTCGACGCTCCACGCTTCACCCACGCGTTCACCCTTATCGAGGTCATGATCGCGCTCGGGATTTTTTTCATGGCGGTATTTTCCATACTCGCGTTGGTTTCGGGCATTTTACGAAACGCCCGTGGGTTGCAGCGGCCACAGGTCGATGCTGGCCTGGCCGCCGCCATTTATGTAAATACCAATCGCTTTTCTGTCGGGAGCGTTTCCGGCGATTTTGGAGATGCAGAATCTTTGCGTGATTTCTCTTATGAGGTCATTACCGAGGAATTTGCGACAAACGGATTACTACAGGCGGGCATCATTTTAAATAAGCGCGGTGGTCATGCCCCGCCCGATACGATCAGCATTTTGGTGTTTGATCCGAACTTCCAATCCACTCCCTTCAGCGGACGGCGATGAGTCCAAACGCGAAAACTAGACTCAATGGTCGAGGGCTGGTAAACGCTCCCCGCTCTCCGCTCCCCGCTCCCCGCTCGACCTCCGCCTTCACTCTGGTCGAAATCCTAATCGCCATTGGCATCCTCAGCATGGTGTTGGCCGCCATTTTCTCGAGTTGGACCGCTATTTTGCGCGCCTCAAAAGTGGGATTGGACGCCGCGGCAGCGGTGCAGCGCGCGCGGATTGTGATGCGTACTCTCGAAGACTCGTTACTATGCGCTCAGTCTTTTGGGGGACAAAACCAGCGTTACTATGGATTCGTTGCGGAAAACGGAAGCGAGGCGTCCTTAAGTTTTGTAAGCCGCCTTCCGGAATCTTTCCCTCGTAACCGGAAGTTTGGCGATCTTCAGGTGCGTCGTGTGACTTTTTCAGTCGAGTCAGGTTCCGGTTCGGGGCGGCGGTTGGTCCTGCGACAAAGTCCGTTGCTGATGGAACCGGATAAAGATGAAAACGAGCACCCTTTGGTTCTAGCCCATTTTGTAACTGAATTCCAAATGGAGTTCTGGGACTTGCGCCTCCATGAATGGGTGGATGAATGGAAACAGACCAATCAATTGCCGAAGCTGATCAAATTTTCGCTGAAGCTTGCCGACAACGAGAATAATATCCGTCGCCCTCAACAGGAAATTACCCGGATCGTCAATCTGCCTGCGACGACAGTTCAACCCATTTGGCAAGGAAATGTTCCAGGCCGACCGCTGCCAGGTACTCCAGGCGCTCCTGGTGTTCCCGGAGGTGCACCTGGAGCGATACCCCCTGGGGGCTTCAATCCCAACCAGCCGCAACCCGGCGTCAACCCGGGATTTAGAAACCAATGAAAACCAGGCAATGCGGCACCAATCGAGCGGAAAGGCTCAGGCCAGGCAGGCGCGCAACGCCTCAATCCGGGGTGGCGCTTGTCATTGTCATGATCTCGATTTTTGTTCTGACAATCATTGCGGCTGGTTTTGCTTTCTCCATGAAGGTCGAGACAAAACTGGCCCAACACGCGAACAACGAGACGGAAATGCAATGGCTTGGCCGCTCAGGAATCGAATATGCGCGCTGGGTTTTATTCCTTCAAGGCAACTGCCCGCTGGAGCCTTATGACTCTTTGAACCAGGCGTGGGCTACCGGCTCCCCGGGAGGTTTGTGCGCGACCAATGGTGGTTTGGCAGAGGTTCAGTCGCGGGTGGAACTCGGACACGGGTATTTCACATGGAAGATGACCGATCTGGACCGCAAGTGGAACATCAACAACGCCAACGAATTTCTTTTGCAACAAGCCCTGCTGCTGATGGGTGAAGATCCCAGCGAAATGACACCTATTATTAATTCGATCCTCGATTGGATCGATCCGGACGATAATACACGGATTCAAGGGAACGAGACGCAATACTATCAATCGTTGCAGCCACCCTACGAAGCGAAGAACGGGCCCATCGATGACCTTTCGGAGCTGTTGTTAATTCGGGGCGTAACACCAGATTTGTATTGGGGTAGCGCATCGTCCAACCATTCCATGGCAGCTTTCCAGACCCGAGAGAACCCTGGCGCGATGCAAAGGCCAATCTCAGGCGCCGGATTGGTGGACCTCTTTACGACTCTTGGTGGCAATGGAACCAAAGTAAATATCAACACGGCCTCGGCTGACGTGCTTCAACTCATCCCCGGTGTGGATAGCCGGGCTGCCGAAGCGATCGTGGGAGCCAGAGGTGGAGAAGATGACGGCAGCGGTTTAATGGGTCCTTTTCGCTCGATTGATGCCAATTACCTATTCACACGCGTGCCACTTTTAACTCTGCCATTGGCGCGCCAAATTTCTCAGTTTGTTGATGTTCGCAGCCGTGCTTTCGAAGTAGAAGTCACAGCCCATGTCGCGGGCTCCGAGCGCACGTATCACGCCGTGTTGTTCCGAGTCAGTCCCCGGGATGTTCAAACTTTGAATTTTTATTGGCGCTACTAGGATCATCTTTATCACAGGCACGGGTACTGGGGTCGGCAAAACGGTGCTGACAGGTCTTCTCCTTTCACATTTGCGTCAAACGGGCCATCCGGCTATTGCCTTCAAACCCTTCTGCTCTGGCGGCCGGGCTGACGCCAGGCTGCTTCGTGAACTCCAGGAGCGAGACCTGTCTCTCGATGAAGTAAACCCATTCCACTTTAAAGAGCCTATCACTCCGCTCATCGCCGCCCGCCTGCACCGCCGGAAAATCCCGCTATTGTGGCTCGTGAAACACATTCGGGAGCTCTCTTTGCGTTTCGCCAGATCTCCATCAGTCCATCCTTCCACCACTCCGATAGTTCTCATTGAAGGCGCTGGTGGTCTGCTTTCGCCGCTTGGGGAGGCAGCTTTAACGGTTGGTTCAAACAAGAAGAGGAGTGGCTCAGTGTATTCGGCTATTGATATTATCAATGCCCTCAAGTGTGAAGTGATTGTTGCTGCGCCCAACCAACTTGGGGTCATCAATCATACGCTCTTGACTGTTCGGGCGTTGAAGCCCTCGTGTCTTCCGTGGTTGACGACAGTGATTATGGACATCCGCGAGCCTCGGCGAGCGGCGCCTGACTCACCTCACAACCGAGACGTTCTCAGCGAGTTGCTCGGTGCAGTTCCTGTTTTTTCCATCCCTCATCTTGGCAGTCGCCCCAAGTCCGGGCCTTCAATCAGAAGATCCGCAACGAGACTGCGCGAGACTTTGAGACAAATTTTGCTACCCTGAATTCTGACCGACTACGTATTCAGTGCTTGTTCGCTTTCATCAAGGAATGATTTAATCTGGCCGTTTTTGCGCTCCACAGGTGGCCGGCTAAACGCCTTCCGGAGTCTAAGCGCGTACGCAAGCGCTGCTGGAGGACACAAACGGGATTTCAAGGACGGATCACATCCTTGGGTTCTTTTGGTTTCTATGGCCCGAGACTATCAAGCCAAATGTCAAGGCGGATTTCTCTTGTTACCGAATTGGAATCATGGTATAAATGCGCAAATCAAACCTCCGATGAAAATGAGCAACCCCCTTAAAACCGTTATACTTGTGATGATGCTCTTGGCAGTCGGCCTGCAATTTGTGCCGCGCGCTTCCGGGGTCCTTTTTCTTAATACTGTTTCATCCAATAGCATTGGGCTTTGTTTTGATCGGCCCGTTGCCCTGCCATCCGCTACCAACGAGGCGAACTACACCGTGAATGCCGGCAACGTGGGCGTGACAGATGTCGTTCTGAACACGGATGGCAAATCTGTAACGCTGAACCTCTCGAATCCCATTGGTGAGTTTTTCTCCGTCTGTGTAAGCAACATCGTGGATAGCCTAGGAACAAACATTAACGAAATTGCTACCGGCTTTGTCAGCGAGAACAGCAGTGACACCATCCATACTGGGAGCGGCCCGGGAGCTGATCCAACCATTCCAGGCCAGGTTTACACGTGTTTCTGGGACACATTCGACATTACGGTGGACGGCTCCGACATTGGAGGCACCAATGATCACTTTCATTTCATTCATCAAGCTTATGACGGGGATTTCGACGCGCGCGTGCTGGTGACACGCTTGGATTTCGCAAGTGACTTCTCCAAAGCTGGCCTAATGGCACGGGAAAGCCTGGCACCCGACAGCGTGAATGTTTTTACGTGTTTCACCCCAGTGCTCGGGGCTAATGAGATTCAAGATACTGTCAGACCAACCGGCGGGGGCGATACCACTAACTTTACGCTCGTTCCAATTGATCCCGCCGATCCTCTCCGCTGGCTGCGCTTGACCCGTGTTGGCGATGTTTTCACCGCGTATTACGGAACGAATGGGGAGGATTGGGTCATCAGCGGGAGCACGACGCAGACATTCGCCAAAACGTTGCATGTGGGCCTGGCAGCCACTGCTCAAACCACTTCAGCTACCACCACGGCTTCTTTTACCGATTTCCTGGTAAAGGGTGGGCGGCCGGGGGACGACATTGTTCCGACTCTTAGCATTTCCCACACCGGACCAAATGTCGTGTTAAAATGGCCCCGGACCCCCAGGTCTTACGCACTACAAGTTTCAACGAATCTGCTAGAATGGGGACTTTTGGTAGTTCCGATCCAGTTGACCGACTCGAACACTGCTTTTCAAGCGGCGCTCCCTATTGGTTTGTTAGGGAGTTCACTTTTTCTGCGACCAGAAAGGATCGATAAGCTGATACCGGATATTGCCAGCATCATGGTAAACACAGGCATGCTTTTGTCACCAGAAAGCGGATTGACCAATAGTGGCACGAGTGGGGCTCTTTGCTTAGGTAGCGGTCCCAGCATTAAGTCCGGGACCGCTTTTTCACAGACCAACTCCTATGTGCTATTCGCAAACCCACTCAGCCCTACTGCGTACATAGACACGTTACAAAGCAGCACTGGAGTGGACACGGGCCTGCAGATCCGAAATACCCTAACTGGCGCGCTGGGTTGCAACGATGATGCAGCTACTGGAGTTAAAGCTTCAAAAAGAGCCTTGCCGGGCGCCACTTCCCCAGCCTATACAAAATACACGTTCGTTGTCGGAGCAATATCACCAGGGGTTTTGCCTACGTCCATGATAAAGGTGTGGGTAAACTACTGATTTAGAATTGGAAGCGTAGCTGAGCGGTAAAGGTCGCTGCCCGCGGCGTTTCTAAATGCAGGTTGAGCGGGCTGAGGCGATAATCGCGTCCCGTGAAGTTCAGCACGCCAAGCAAGATTTCAGCTTGTCGTCGAGGAAAGCGATAGCCAGCTAGAAAATCCCATTGCCAAAAGTCCGTCGTCCCGCGGGTTGGCTGATAACCGTCGTTCTCCTGCCTTGTCCAGACGCCGCGCAGTTGAGCAAAAACACCACAAGAATGCTGATAAATACCCTGCAGATTCAGTGTATTGAACGTGCCGCTTAGTTCTCGTTTCGCCGGGAAACCATTTGCGGCGGCAACATCAGGTAAAACCTCCGGGTAACTATCCTTTAGTTCAGCGTGACTGAGACGATAGATCGCCGCGAACGCCCATTCTTTCCCCAGGAGTTGATGCAGTGATACCGAAACGGATTCTTCACGAAAATCCAGGTGCTCACGGAAGGTGGTAGTGAAAGGGCCCTCACCGTCTACCAATTCGTAGGCGCCAAGCTTGCGTTTTACATCGGATTCCAAAATCTCGCCTCCCACCGCCAGATAAGTGCTGGAAGGAAAATTCTGTTCGAGTGATACTCCGTAGCTGGTGAAGGTAGCGCCAGCGTTGGCGCCGGAAACGGATTCCGGAATGATACTACGAAAGGCCTGGTTGAACCCGGCGACCTGAGAGGGCTCGAGTTGGAAGCTTTGATCGAAACTCGCGCCGCTGATGGATTCGGAATAGCCGGCGCGGAAAGTCGTGCGCGGGCCGGGAGTCCAAATCAACCCAGCTTTTGGCAGCACGTGATAGCTGGTTTCAGTACGCGGCGAAAGCGGTGCGAAACGGTAGTTCTCGGGAATTTCCAGCCGTTCGTAGGCCAGGCCGGCAATTAGCCGTAATGGATCAGCCACCTGCCATTGTTCATAGCCATATAAGCTCGCGCGTTGAAAATCTGTGGAGAGATTCTGGTTGGCAATCACCGGCGAGGGAAACAGGTCGATCAGCCCCACATCGAAGTTTTCCTGTCGAGCGCGATTATCGAAGCCGCCGCCTTGAAAACGTCCACCGACGATCGTCGTGAACCGATGCGTCTGCCAAATTTGTTGCGCCTCGATCGTGTAAATCTCCAATTTACTCTCGTAACCCTCGTGAACAGCAAAAGGAAGCAAGCCTAGAATCGTTCGGTCCGCGTCCTTAAATAAAAGAAACGTCGATTGCAGCGGATTGGTGACGGTATAAACATCGCTCAATCTACTGGCCAATAGGAGCGTGTGAACTCCCGGGCTCCACTCATGATGATAACCGGCCACAATGATCGGTTCTTGTTTATCGCGGAACCTGAAAGGATCGTTGGCTGCGCTGGCCTGGTCATAATATTGGGCGGTGTTCCCACCGCTGGAGTATGCCAGGCTGATTTGAAGATATACACTATCCTTGGGCGTTAGTTGCTGCTTGAATCGGACGTCATAAGCCGTTTCCTTCAGGTCGCTATTAGGTCGGTAAAGCCTTCCGGATTGATAAAATTCCTCGATGGCAAAACTGCTGTTTCCGAAGGTGCCATACTGGGCCGCAGCTTGCCGCCAATCGCCGTGACTAAAATATTCAGTGCTGGAGCTAATGCCCACGCCGTCGTGCTCGAAAAGTTTCGAATACTCCTGTTGAGATACTTGCTGTGAAAGATTTCCACCGCCAACAGGCGCAAGCAAATTGGCCACCAGGAATTCGCTTAACCACGGAGTTTCGTAACGCAAGTTGACGCGTTGCGGATCTCTCAGTTCGTTGAAACTGTTCGCCAGGAAAAAATGCGCGGAGTAATTGGCGTAATCGGCGTTGACAGCTCTGACTGCTTCGCGAACGCTGACATCGGTCATGCCTGCGTCCCGGTAAATATTGGCTAGATTGGCGCTGCGAACGGCGCGGTCCTGATCCAGCAACATCCGCGAGCGATACACACTCCGATTGTCATTCAGTTCCTGGGATTTTTCCAAATCGCGGACGGCCTGGTTGATTTCATTATCCTGCTGCTCGAGCAAAGCGGAGTAAAGCCAGGGTGTCGGATCATTCGGATCGAGCTTGCGCGCGAGGGCGAGTTCTTTCGCCGAACGCCGATTGTCGCGCGCATTGCTGAACGCCTTGCCCAGGTAGCTTCGCAGCGCAGCACGCTGGGGTTCCAGCGTCGCGGCCACCTGCAAATCTCTCAATCCCCCGATAGCATTCCCTTGCCGGATGAGTACGAGCCCACGGCCCAGCCAGGCATTGCCCAGGGCGCCATCGATGGAAATGGCGGCCTCAAACGATCGTTGCGCTTCGGCAATACGGTTTTGCGCGCTCAGCAAAAATCCTCTTACGGTCAGCGCCTCAGCATGGCGCGGGGAAAACTGCAACGCCTGATCCAGCGCCTGGAGGGCGGCGGGCACGTGCCCAAAGCTAAATTCCAGTTCTGCGACTCGAGCCCAGCCGAAACCGAATTTCGGGGATTTAGAGACAGCCATTCGAGCGGCTTTAAGGGCCTCGTCGAGTTTGGACCGTGACTGGAGGTAATAAGATTCCGCCAGCCATTCAGTTGCCATCGCTGGAGGAGTTGAGCGAACCCAATCTTGAAATTTTACAGCGGCAATGACCTCGCGAAGCGCGTCGGCACTGGGAGCCCGCGAGGGAAGTCCATCAAGCTGGGCTTGAGCTTGCTCGACCTGGCCAGCGGCAAGCAGGAGCCCCGAGTAATAAATCTTATCGGGCCCGGATTGGGGAGTTCGTCCAGCGGGGTAGTTCGCCAGCGCCTGCAACAAATCTCCACTTCGGTATGCCTCGAGTGAAGAGGCCAGCGACTGTTGTTCATCGGTGCTTAGGTCTAATTCGTCAGCATCAAGCACCCCGGGGTAATAGAGGCACCATTGAACGATATTGACAGCGTTGATGACTGCGGTCTTCGTTGGGGCCTGGCCAGGTTCAACGGTTGCCTGCTCGCCAGAGGCCAGGTCCAACGCGCCCTGCTGGTTGCTAAGCGTCAGGGCCCCATCAATCAATGTGACCACGCTGCGTCCGTTTTCCGCAACATACAGGTGGAACTCGGTGCCGCGAATCGCACCCGAGGCCAGAGGGGTACGGAATTCCACCTCGGTGGGACGCTCGCGACTCAACAAATAAGTTGAGCCGGAGCCAACATCCAAGCGAGACTGTTTGCCAGGCGCGGAGGGTGGTTGAATCTGGAGAGTGGTCAGTTCGTTGACACGCACGACCGTCAGATTCGATAAACGGACTGTGGCGCGACTGCGGAGACCCGTGCGCAAACGGTCGCCCACATGCAGTGCGAGATTCGTTTGCCCTGCGATCCAGGGACCATTACCCATGCGGGACACTTCAACTTTTCCCTCGGTCGTGAGCAGGACTGACTCGGCCGAGCCGGAGTTCGATGCAGGTGATTGAGCCGGAAGCAAAGCATGGCCGAGCACCCAGCTTAACAGACAGATGAGCGACCATTTGACACGGCGCTGTGATTCGGTGGTCAAGGTGTTATTGATACCAACGACAAGGAACGGAAACAACTTAATATATCCGATTATCTACGCCGCTACCCGGGAATTGCGTCCTATAAAATTCGGTCGCGTAAGAATTGGTGTGTAAAAAGAAAAGAGTGGGTGTATCTGGGTTTTAACAATGAAAAACAAAACCTTGAACCTTAAGAAAGGCGATACACCCGTGAGAGCAAGCGAAGCCCTCGT